>Ga0209415_10004272_pt1 | contig 26270 bp, 18 predicted proteins | sample PeaSoiSIISIP2007_FD_187696 | JGI IMG/M metagenome (GOLD analysis project Ga0209415, IMG submission 187696) | Peat soil microbial communities from Weissenstadt, Germany - SII-SIP-2007 (SPAdes) (version 2) | ecosystem: Environmental > Terrestrial > Soil > Wetlands > Peat | place: Germany... | reverse complement strand
CGTGCTCGGATTGGCGGTCGTCGCTGGTGTCGTCGCCTATCTCGCGGGGATCACCGCCGCCCGCATGCTCGGCGCGAAGCTTGCCTCGTTCGCCGGCTTGACAGAGGTGCTGTTCGCCGTGTTCTTCGCCTGGCTGTTGCTCGACCAGCGGCTTGACGGCGTGCAACTCGCGGGAGGTGTCCTCGTTATCACCGGCATCGCCCTCGTCCGCCTCGACGAGATGCGCGAGCCAACCAAACGGTCCGCGACTGAATCGCGTGTCGTGGCGTTGCAGGAGAGAGTCTAGGGCCATCCTGCCCTCCCCGACCGGTATGGCACGGAGGGGCTGTTGCAAGGTACGTGTGGCTGAGATCAGAACAGGCATCCAACCCTTTCCCTGGCCAAGGGTTTACACACCTTGCTGGCGGCGAACTACACACCATCTCTTAAGTTGGCTTGCCATCGCCTAATTCCGTCGGAGAATTTGCCCTGAGCGCATCGAAAGCTCGACCTCCGGCCCAGCCCCAACCGCAGTAGAATAGCGCACAGATGTTCGAGGTCGCAGCATCCGAGGCTCAGCCTGTCCATGAGGTCGAACCTCCCTGACCTCGAATCCGAGGTCGATAAGCTAGAAGGCCTTGCCCACCCTTGGGTAGGGCAAGATCCCACGCATTGCGGAGGCCTCGGGACGAACCCGGAGAGGTGCGGAGAGACGCGGATGGGCGCCGTTTCTGAACTCAGCACTCCCGATTTCGGAGGCTGGAGCCCAAGGTGGGAATCGAACCCACGGCCTACGCCTTACCAAGGCGTTGCTCTACCTCTGAGCTACTTGGGCCGGGCAAACCGAACCGGGAGATGGTACCCGATGCCGGTCCGGGGTGAGATGGCCGGCTTGACGGGTGACGCCGGGCGAGGTCACCATCCGGGTGCCCGATGGACATCGAGAACCGCCTGCGCATCACTGGCCACGCGGAGACCAGGGTCGTGCCCGACCGCGCCTGCTGGACGGTCACGGTGCGGGTTGAGGACGGCGATCGCGACGCCGCCTTCCGGCGCTGCGCCACCGCCCGGGAGGCTCTGGTCGAGGGTTTGGAGGCCATCGAGAAGGGAGGCGTGAGCGCCGGGCGCATCGCGGTCGCCGAGGAGATCGAGCACTACTTCGTGGTCAGCCGCGAGCTGCGGACCGAGGTGGCCGGCCAGCTCAAGAAGACCCGGCTGCCCGAGGGGGTCATCGCCCAGATCGGGGAGAGCATCGGGGAGCAGCGGCGCCGCCGGCGCTGCTTCTCGGCCTCCGCGACGCTCGGTGTCGACGTGGCAGTCGCCGTCAGCGGGGCCGTCCCCCACCTCCTGGTCGCCGAGGACGTAGCCTCCAGCAGCGGCCCGTGGTTCCGGATCTCAGACCGCGACCAGATCGCCGACGAGCTGCGGGCCGCGGCGGTGAAGAACGCCCGCAGCCGGGCGGCGGGACTGGCGGCCGCCGCCGGGCGCAAGCTCGGCCGGGCGCTGGTCATCTCCGACCGCGACGAGTCGCTGGCCGATCTCGCCGGCGCCATGCCGGACCACGCCCCGGCACCGATGGCCGGCGGGAGCGTGCGAGCGATGAGGGCGATGAGCCTGGCCGCACCCGCGGCCCCGGCCGACGACGAGCCGCCCATCGTCATGGAGATCGCCCCCCAGCCGGTCGAGCTCAGCGAGACGATGACCGTGGTCTTCGAGCTCGTCGACCCCGACTGAGCGCCCGCCCGCCGAGGTCCAGAAGGTCTGGCGCGGGCGGGCCCGGCAGATCGCGACCCTCCGGCCCCTGCGCCGGAACCGTCACTCCCCCTCAGTTCGCTGCGACCCTCACCCCGGTGCGCCGGCGCCCCGTAGAGCATCCAGGCCACTTCCGCCGACCGCGCCAATTAGTTCGCCCTCGACAAAAGGTGCGCCATTTGCGTACAATCCCCGGTGTGGAGAGCCCAGCCACACCGAGGGACGAGTCCGCCAACAGCACCCAGAGCGCCCTGGCAGCGCTGGTCCAGCTCCTGGCCAGCATTGAGGCGCTCGACCTGCGGCGCTTCGGTGACCTCGGGCTGACCCTGAGCCAGCTCCGGGTCCTCCACCTCCTGCGTGACCACCCGGCGAGCTGCGGCCAGCTTGCCGAGCACCTGGGCATCACCGCCTCGACCGCCACCGCCCTGATCGACCGGCTGGTCCGGCGGGGCCTCCTCGAGCGCCGGCCGCGCCCGGGGGACCGGCGGGTCACCGACCTCGCGCTCGCCGATGCAGCCTGGAGCCTCCTTCCGGAGGCGGCGGCGCGCAAGGGCGGGGAGATCCGGGCCGCCGTCGAGGAGCTGGCGCCCGCCGACCGCGAGCAGCTCGCGGCGCTGCTCGGCCGCGTCACCGACCGGCTCCAGTCGGCCGAGGCGCAGATCGCCGAGCACGACGACGATGGCGGGCACGAGGCCAACCCGGCCCAGGGTGAGTCGCGCGAAGCGGCGGGGGTGCTGCGGTGAGCGTGGTGAGCATCCGGGACCTGCTGCCCGGCAGTGCGCTTTCGACCAACCAGCCGGCGGGGCCCCACTACAAGTGGGTCGCGCTCTCCAACACCACCCTGGGCATCTCGATGGCGACGATCAACTCGTCGATCGTGCTGATCGCCCTCCCCGACATCTTCCGAGGCATCCACCTCAACCCGCTGGCCCCCGGCAACACCCCGCTCTTCCTCTGGATGCTGATGGGCTACATGGTGGTCACCGCGGTGCTGGTCGTCACCCTGGGGCGCATCGGCGACATCTACGGCCGGGTGCGCATGTACAACCTGGGCTTCCTGGTCTTCACCCTGTTCTCGATCCTGCTCTCGCTGACCTGGATGAGCGGCCCGTCCGGGGCCCTCTACATGATCGTGATGCGGATCCTTCAGGGCGTCGGCGGCGCGATGCTCCTGGCCAACTCCAGCGCCATCCTCACCGACGCCTTCCCCCCGCACCAGCGGGGCATGGCCCTGGGGACGAACATGGTGGCCGCGATCGCCGGGTCGTTCATCGGCCTGGTGCTGGGCGGGGTGCTGGGCCCGATCGCCTGGCAGCTCGTCTTCCTGGTGTCGGTCCCGGTGGGCCTCTTCGGCACCGTCTGGGCCTTCCTGATGCTGCGCGACAACGGGCGCCGCCGGCCGGCCCGGATCGACTGGTGGGGCAACCTCATCTTCGCGGTCGGGCTGGTGGCCCTGCTGGTGGGCATCACCTACGGCATCCTCCCGTACGGGACCGCGACCATGGGCTGGGGCGATCCGCTGGTGCTCACCGCCATGCTGGGCGGGGTCGCCTGCCTGGCGCTGTTCGCCTATGTCGAAACCAGGGTTGCGGCACCGATGTTCCACATCGGTCTGTTCCGCATACGCGCCTTCGCGGCGGGCAATCTGGCGACGCTCCTCTCCTCACTCGCCCGCGGCGGTCTGATGTTCATCCTGATCATCTGGTTGCAGGGGATCTGGCTGCCCCAGCACGGCTTCAGCTTCGAGGAGACCCCGCTCTGGGCGGGCATCTACATGCTGCCCATGACCGCCGGCTTCCTCATCGCCGGGCCGCTCGCCGGCATCCTCTCCGATCGCTACGGCTCGCGCCTGTTCGCCACCCTCGGCGTGGCAGGGTCGGCGGTGATCTTCGCCGTCTTCCAGGTACTCCCGGCCAACTTCAACTACGCGTGGTTCGCGCTGCTGCTCGGACTCTACGGGCTCTCCAGCGGCCTCTTCGCCTCCCCCAACCAGGCCGGGATCATGAACAGCCTGCCGCCCGACGAGCGGGGCGCCGGAGCCGGCATGGCGGCCACCTTCCAGAACTCGGCGATGGTGCTCTCGATCGGCATCTTCTTCACCCTCATCATCATCGGACTCTCCTCCAGCCTTCCCGTCACGCTGTACCACGGGCTGGTCACCCAGGGGGTGCCCGCCAGCGCCGCCACCCGGATCTCCCACCTGCCGGCGGTGGGCAGCCTGTTCGCCTCGTTCCTCGGCTACAACCCCATGGCCTCCCTGCTCGGTCCGGTGCTCCCGACCCTGAGCCATGCCCAGCAGGCATACCTCACCGGCCGCGCCTTCTTCCCCCACCTCATCTCCGGCCCCTTCATGGACGGGCTGAAGGCGGCCTTCGACTTCGCCATCGCGGCGTGCGTCCTGGCGGCGATCGCGAGCCTGCTACGAGGCGGCCGGTATATCCACGACGAGATGCAGGCCGGCGAGGTCACGACCGTGGCCGCCAGCGGCCCGCCGGCCACGGGAGCGGCGGTGGACCGGGAGGAGGCCACGGCGGTCGCCCACAGATCGTCGGCGTGACGGTCGGGGAGGAATCCCCTTCAGGCCTGGATCGGTTGCACTCCGCCCTTACACTCGCGAGCCCGCGACCGGCTGAGCCTCACGGCCTGGTCGGGGTCGGTTGGCCAGGAAGGCGGCCACGCGATCGACGGCCTTGCGCAGGTTGGCCTGGCTGTTGGCATAGCTGAAGCGAAGGTAGCCCCTGCCCCACCCGCCGAAGGCGGTTCCCGAGAGCGCCGCGACGCCGGCCTCCTCGAGGAGTCCCCGCTGGAGGTCGCGCTCCGCCCAGCCGGTCCCCTCCACATTGGGGAAGACGTAGAAGGTGGCCGACGGCCTGTGGCACCTGATCCCCGGGATGCCGTTGAGGCCGTCCACGATCAGATCACGCCGCTTGGAGAACTCGGCCACCATCGCCGCGACGGCGGCATCCGACTCCGGCGATTCGAAGGCCTCGATGGCTGCCAGCTGGGTGAAGGCGGCCGCGCACGAGGAGGTGTTGATCATCAGGGTGTCCATCCGCCGGGCCAACTCCACCGGCATCGCGCCGAAGCCGAGCCGCCAGCCGCACATCGCCCAGGTCTTGGAGAGCCCATCCATGAGGACGCACCTCTCCGCCATCCCATCGATCCCGTACAGGGAGACGTGGGTGCCGTCGTAGACGATCCGCGAGTAGATCTCGTCGCTCAGCACGAAGAGGTCGCGTTCCCGGGCGAGCGTGGCGATCGCCTCGCAGTCCTCGCGGGTCAGCACCCCGCCGGTGGGGTTCGCCGGGCTGTTCACCACCAGAACCCGGGTGCGCTCGGTCACCAGGGAGCGCAGCTCCTCGACGTCCAAGCGGAACTGGTTGGCCTCGCGGATCGGCACCGAGACCGGCGTGGCGCCGACGAAGCTGACCAGGGAGCTGTAGATGGGATAGCCGGGGTCGGGGACCAGCACCTCGTCCCCGGGTTCGACCAGGGCGAGGAGGAGGAAGTGGAGGATGTTCTTGCTCCCCGGAACCAGGACGATCTGCTCGGGGCGGGTCGGGCTTCCGGTCTGACGGGTGACGTGGCGAGCGGTCGCCTCGCGCACCTCCCGGATCCCGCTCGCCGGCGTGTAGTGGGTGGCACCGCCATGCATGGCCTGGACGGCGGCCTCGATGATGTTCTCCGGGGTGGAGAAGTCGGGCTCGCCGATCTCCAGGTGGACCATCTCGTGTCCCTCGGCCTCGAGCTGGCGAGCACGGGCCAGCACCTCGAACGCCGACTCCGTCCCCAACCGCGACATCCGCTCCGCGAATCTCATCTCCGGCATCTCGTCATCTCCAGTTGAACGGATCCATCGGTGCGTGCGGGGCCAGCCCGGTCGACGCGCGCCCCTCGTCTTTCGACATTCCCACGATCAGCGACCCAGCACGGAGTCGAGCTCATCCCGGAGCGCGCCCAGCCGCTGCGGGCGCTCGACGGCGAACCGCTTGATCGCCTCGAGGATGTGGCCGGCGTCGAGATGGGCTTCCTCGATGACCTCCTCGAGCGTCCCACCGGTGCGCCAGCGGTCGTCCCAGTCGGCGGAGAGAGAGTACTCGCGCACCCGGGGGCCGCCGGCCCAGTGGCGCATGAGGGCGAAGGCGCCGTTGGTGACCACCATGGCGTCCACACGGTCGGCGGGGCCGACGACGCTCTCCCGGTAGGCCCGGTCCTGGGCCGCGAACAGCTGGGGGCTGATCGCCGCCACCACCTTGACGTTGAGCTCCAGCCGGTCCAGGTCGGGCAGCACGCGGAGCAGGTTGTGGGTGGCCATCGTGCCCCGGACGTAGACCGTGCCCAGCCGGGGCGGGCCGTCCCGGAAGGGACGGAGGACGTACGCTCCCCGCGCCGCCGCCAGGTGGGAGGGGATCCCCAGGGCCACGCGGTCGGGAATCTCGATGGCCGGCCGGGTCAGATGCAGGACGACGATCGGAACCTGGGAGGCGAAGGCCGCAGCCAGGACGACCGGTACCTCGTTGTACTCCCAGGGGTGGAGGTCGATGACCTGCCCCTCGGGGAAGAGCTGGGTGACGCCGGTCTCGAAGATGCCGAAATGGGTGCGCGAGTCGTCGGCGGTCTCGGGGCCGGAATGCCCGGCGATCCAGAGCAGTCTCCCCACCCGCAGGTCGCAGTCCTGGGCAAGCTGGCTGAAGAGGCGCATGGGGCCGTACTTGAGGTACGAGAACGACCCGTAGGTCGAGCACGCTCCCCAGAAGCCGTCGAAGCCGGTGAACGGGTCGGCCGCCAGGTTCACCGAGGCCATGCCCGCCAGCAGGCCGGCATTGGTGAACTCGGTGATCTCGGTGGGCAGCAGCGCTCCGCGCGGGTTGGCGCTCCGCTCGTACCAGCCGAACCCGGGCAGATCACCGGAGTCCTGGGCGAAGCCGGCGATGTTGGTGGACTCGGCCAGGTCGGCGGAGGCGGCGATGAACAGCGGACGCCCGTAGTCGCGCCGGGCGACCGCGTTGACGTGCGCTCCCCAGGCACCCAGGGCGGCGCGGTTGGGCGCCCGCTCCCCCGGCTGCTTCCACATGCCGGCCGGGTAGGCCTGGACGTCGAAGAGCCTCCGGTCGGTGAAGACCCCCGCGGTCCTGCCGTCCAGGCGGAGGCCGTCGATCTGATCCGGCACGCTCTCGGCGAGAGCCAGGAGGCGGTCGGACAGCCACCCGACCAGGGCGTCGTCCCGGCGCAGGACATCCAGGGCGGCGCGCAGGTTGGCCTCGGCCTGTCCCCGCAGCTCCGCCGCATCCGCGGGCGCCGGGGCGTCGACGCCCCTGTACTCGACCCCGTACCGCGCCATGAACTGGTGACGGGTCGCCCAGAACTCCGCCGAGTTCATCGGCCACGGAGAGCCATGGCTGGCGGCGTCCTGCTTGCCATAGCCGCGGCCCTTGCGCGTCCTGAACCAGGCGATGCTGGGGACCCCCTCCGGGTTGTCACCGCAGGCCGCCTCCAGGACGGCGCGAGTCACCGGCTCCCACTCGGAGCCCCGCTCGGTCCCGGTGACCCTCCAGCCGTAGGGGGCGAACCAGTCGACCGGGGTACCCGCCACCATGCTCGAGGCCGGCCGGGGATCGATGCCGAAGTCGTTCCAGTCCACCAGGAAGACGAGGTTGCCGAGCCCGAGCCCCCAGGCGGCGGTCTTGGTCTCGTGGGCGGCACCCGCGGTCAGCCCCCCCTCCCCCTCGACGACGAAGACCTTGACCTCCTGGGCGCCGGCCAGCTTGAGGGCCAGCGCCTCACCGGCGGCGGGGGGCATGCCATGACCCGACGGCCCGGTGTTGAACTTGAGGAAGAGGGTGCGCCCCGCCATCTCCGCGTGGCCGGGCAGGCCACCGCGGCGTCGAAGCTCGAGCAGCCACTCCCAGGTCAGGGCGTAGCGCCCGCCGGCGGGAAAGGCGAAGCGAGGGTCGCCGCTCCGCTCGTGCCGCGCCCGCAGGCCCTCGTTGAGCACGGCGAGGGTGGAGTAGACGAGCGGCACCGTGTGCCCGGCGGAGAGCACGAAGCGATCTGCGAACCGCAGCCACGGCCGCCTGATGTCCCAGCGCATCGCTCCGGAGAGCAGCAGGGAGAGCAGCAGGTGGACCTTCGAACGCGAGCCGCCCGGGTGACCGCTCTGACGGTAGTTCAGTGAGAGGTCGATGCACTCGTCGACGATGTCCTTGAGGACCTCGTAGCGAGCGAAGTCGGGCTCGGTCGCGGCGTGCAGCCGAGCCACCTCGGCAGCCGATCCCACTCCGCTGCGGGCCGCCGCCAGGTCTGGTGTGGTGGTCATGGAGACCTCCGGTAACCGGTGCCCCCGGCGCTCAGGGGCCCGCTCGAGCCCTGCTGAGACGGGTCTGAGGGGATTGTCTCTCGGACGGAGCCGGCCCGCAGAGGTCCGCCACCCCCGGGGAGACCTCCGCGATCCGCGGCCCTCGAGTGCCCGTCATGTCAGATCGCCAACGCCCGAGGGCGGCTGGGGTGAGGTGTCGGCCCGCGTCGCCGGCAGACTGCGCAGTGCCGAACCCAGGGTCCGGGCCAGCCGGTCCAGCTCGGTCGCGGGGGGCCCGAGATCGCCGCTGCCGCGGAAACGTTCCGTGCGTTCGCTCCGGTGACCGTCAGCGGTGAGCTGGGCCTGTCAACACCCACCTGCCCCAGCGGCTGGTTCTCGGACTCGGGCGACGGCTACACCAACAGCTCGGCGAGCACGCTGACCGGCAAGGCGCTCACCGCCAAGAGCCTCGCCACGCTCTCGCTCTCGGGCAGCGCCAAGTCCGGCGGGAACGATGAGGTGGAGTTGATCAGTGGCTCCGGCCACGCGACGCTCGCAACGGGGGCGGACACCAAGATCGACCTCGCCCCCCATTGGAACACGACCGAGTGGGGCGTGTTCGGGGACGGCGGCGGCGGCGCGGCCGACTTCGGCAAGAGCAACACGCTCGAGGCCGTGACCACGCTGACGGTCACCAGCTCGTCCGCGCCCACCTGCGTCAAGGAAGGCTTCACCGGCGAGACCAACAACCTCAAGCTGGCGGCCACCCCGGCGCTCGGGAGCGAGTCATCCCCCACGTTGGCATCGAAGCAGACGGACGGCACGGCTGGAACCGCGAGCTGCGCAGTGGCCGGCTGAGCGTCGCCGGTGGTGAGCTCAGCCGGCGGCCTTGGCCGGATGCAGCTGCAGGCCACGCAGCAGTCTGATGAACAGGACCCAGAAGGCCAGCTGGAAGAGCACCTGCGCCTGCAGCTCGAAGCCCCGTGATCGCGGCAGGTAATAGGCGGCCGCGAGGCCGCTCACGATCATGAGTCCGGTCAGCAGCGGGATTCGCCGGTCGCTGCCGCCCAGCCATTTGATGGCCAGGAAAGCCAGCCCCAATTGGAGCAGGAACAGGGTCGACCCGAAGAACATATGGGCAACTTCGAAATGGGTGTACGGCGTCAGCAGCAGGCCGACCAACTCGAGAGCGATGATCTTCATGGACCGGCCGATGAGCAGGCTGTGGTCGAAATCGGTCACCAGCTCGGAAGCCCGCCATATGAAGTAAGCGGCACCCAGGAGGGCGGCTGCGTAGGGGACGATCGTATCCGTGAACACCCCGAGGTAGCTGAGGCCGTAGTCGACGCGCAGACTCTGGGGGCGGATCACGATGCAGACGGCCAGCATCACTGCTGTCAGGGTCAGCCCATAGGCGACGTACGCTATCGAGCGTTCGGCATCGGAACGCCCTTTGGCCCATAGCTGCCCCACGGCGAACAAGCCTCTGCCTCCCATGCCCGCCATTGTAGCCGTGAGCCCCGAGGTGGTTGTGCAAGATCGAGGAGCTCGTTGGTCGCATCGTGGTGCGGACCGGCTGAACCCCAGCAGCACGCCAGGGGCCCGAGGGTTAGCAGGTGCTGAAAAGGGGCTCGCCGGGCGAAACACGGATGTCAGAGTCGTGCGGCGCACATCCCCCAACGGGAGATCTCGATGCGGCCGTGGGATGGCCGTCTAGATTGAGGTCGCGCACGGTGGTGGCTCCTGATGCCCATGCACCTTGCGATCGCCTTCATCACCTACCCGGCACTGGTGCGGCTCGCCCCTGCCGGCCTCCCGGGCAACGGTCTGGCCTCCCGTCTGACCGAGGGTGGATCCACTCCCGCTGGAGCTGCGCTTCGAAGCGCCAGCGTCATCTGGATGACCGTACGGCACCGCGGAGTCGGCACCCAGCGCGACCCATCGCCCACATGGCCACGCCGGGACTCGGTACCTGCGCAACCACGAGCGCATTGGGCCGGGTATTGACCGGTCAGCGATGCTATTGTTTTCGTCCACCCCCGGCCGCCGGCCCCGTCATGACCGCTCGCCCACCCCTCCGCAGCCCCGGGATTGCCGTGCAAGCCAGCGCGCAAGCGCGGGCAGGGGAGGTCTTCGCCGCCGCCCAGGGATGCCCCAAGCCAACCGCCCCGGATACGGCCATGATTTGCCGACCCCAGTCCCGGTTGCTACTGGAAACTCAGGCTGCTGGCGCGGTCAGGGCCGCGAGGCGCGCGGCGCGTGAGACGTTCGCGGCGGCTCGGGTGATTCCCGTCGCCTCACGTTCCGATCGCAAAGGCGAAGCCCCTCACCCCTGCCGGCTGCGCTCGGAAGGTGCAGGGATCATCACAAGGGGCAGGAGGATGTCGTCGGCGACGCGGTCCCGCAGAGGCCTTCGAGGAAGGTCGCGATCCCCTCCCGATCGTGATCACCGACCACCAGATCGGCAGAGGCCTTCACCCGGGGCATGGCGTTGCTCGGCGCGACCGCCAGGGCGGCCATCTCCAGCATGCGGATGTCGTTCTCGCCGTCGCCGATCGCAACCAATCCGGCCGGGCTCGATCCGAGCCGGAGGAGCACCGCCTCCAGGGCATCCCACTTCGCCGCTCCGTGAGCTTCGACGTCGATGTACTCGGGCATGCTGCGGGTGACGTCCGCCTGGCTCAGCTGGGTCGCGATCACCGGCTGAGCGAGATCGAGCGACGCCGGCTCGCCGCCGAACATCGCCTTGAACACGGGTTGCGGGCCGAGGGGGACGGGCGCACCGCGGCCAGGGGCGAAGATCGGCACGTCCACCTGGTTCAGCTGCCGGAGTCGTTCCGCCATCGGACTTGGGCGCGACATCCAGATAGCATCGCGGGTCCACAGGCTCAGGTCCACCCCGAGCTCGCGGCCGAGACGCACGCAGCTACTGGCGACCTCGAAGGTCAGCGACCGCGCCCGCAGCACCTCCATTGCCGGCGGTTCGATGACCAGGGCGCCACCGCAGGTGATCAGGGGAGCGGACAGGTGCGCCGCTCGCCAGATGGCCAGCGGAACCGGGTAGGCGCGCCCCGTGATGATCACGACACGGATGCCGGACGCCTCGGTGTCCCGCAGTGCGGCCACCGTCCGGGCGGTCACAAGGCCGTCCGCGCCAGCCAGCGTGCCGTCCAAGTCCACGGCGACCACCCGGTACGCGGCGTTGCGGGGGGCCGCGCTCACCGGGCCGCCACCTCACGCCCGCGGCCGCACCGGGAAGGCCTGCCGGGGCGGCGGGGCGGAGCACGGCGGGAGAGGGCCCGGTGGCCGGGCCCTCTCGGGTTCCGTGTCAAGCTGGCCGCAGCCGACGATCGCCGTGCCGGCCCCGGCGATCCGGCTGCGAACCGCAGAGATCAGGAGACACCGGCGGGGAGCGGTGCTGCCGTCGCCTCAGCCCTCTCGAGGAAGCGCGCCCGGGCCGCCCAGGGCTCGGAGAGCCGCGGCACGATGTCCTTGTAGAGCTCATAGAGCTCGGCGTACTGCGCCGCCGCCCTGGGGCTCGGCTCGTACACCCTCTCCACCTGGCAGAACTCCCTCACCGCCTCCTCGCGACTGGGGAAGAGACCCACCGCGAACGCGGCGTTCCACGCGGCGCCCTTGGCCCCCAGCTCGCTGCCGGAGGGGATGCTCACCGTCATGTTGAAGGCGTCGGCGAAGATCTGACTCCAGACCGGGCTCTTCGATCCGCCACCCGACAGACGCACATCGGTCACCTTGACCACGTACGCGTCCAGGCAGTGCTTGTTGGAGAACGCGATGCCCTCGTAGATGGCCCTGAGCATGTGATACCGGTCGGAGTGCAGGCCGATGCCGAAGAAGTTGACCTTGGCGTTGGGGTCGTGGAAGGGCGCCCGCTCGCCGGTGGCGGCGATGTAGGGATGGTAGATGAGCCCTCCCGATCCCACCGGAACCTTGGCCACCTCCTCCTCGAGGAGGTCGAAGAGCCCCTTCCCCAGCTCCTTGGCGTGGAGCCGGTCGGCACCGCCCATCTCGTCGACCCACCAGTCGACGTGAGGCGTCGCATGCATCGGGGCAATCAGCTGCAGCCACCGCTCCGGCACCGCGTGGATCGACTGCAACCCCATCTGCTTCGGCGTGAAGCTGGGCTGCCTGAGGACCGCCTCGATCACCCCCGAGGTGCCCAGGATGATGTTCGCCTGCCCCTCTTCAATGGCGCCTACCCCCATGGTGCACGCCACCACATCCCAGCCGAGCAACACCACCGGGGTCCCCGGAGCGAGCCCCGTCTCCTCCGCAGCTCGTGGCGAGACCTCGCCGATGACGTCCCAGGGCTCGCCCAGCTCCGGGAAGATCCTCCGGTACTTGCTGATCCCCTCCAGCTCCAGCACCTTGCCGGAGTACGTGCCGCTCCGGATGTCCAGCTGGCTGTACACGTCAGCCCGGTTGAAGTGCAGCTTGCCGGTCAGTTGGTACGCGATCCACCCTGTGGGCAGCAGGATGGTCGAGGTGCGGTCGAGGACCTCCGGCTCGTGCTCGGCGAGCCAGGGGAGCAACAGCCCCATGTCCCCGGGCATCAGCCAGTTGCCGGTGATCTCGAACATCTCGTCCATCATCCCGTTGGCGATCCACTTCTCCATGAGCGGGACCGCCCGGGCGTCGTTCCACAGGATCGCATTGCGCAGAGGCCGCACCTTGCTGTCGACGAAGCAGCAGCCCACCCCCTTGCCGCCGATGCCCACCGCCCTGATGGCGCCAGGCGAGATGCCAGCCTTGGCGATGACCTCCTTGATGGCACCGGCCGTCTCCTTCCAGTCGGTGTCCATGTCGAATTCCGACCAACCCGGCCGTTCCTCCAGCACGGGGGTGTTGTGTGCCGCGGTGGCCACCTCGGTGCCGTGCATGTCGAACAGCGCCGCCTTGTCCACGGATGTGCCGTTGTCCAGCGCCAGGATGTACGGTCCATTACTCATTGGTCATTCGCTCCTTCTCGATCTGACGTGCCCAGCCTGGGGTCTTCTCTCAACTCCGATGCACGATGCTCAGGTCCTGGTCTGTGCGTAGGGCAGGATCTCGACGCCCGCCTCCTGCCACGCCTTCATCGGGCGCTGAACCGCCCATATGCCGCCGTCGCAGGGCACCACCTGGCCGCTGATGTACTCCGCCTCCGGGCTGGCCAGGAACCAGCAGAGGTCGGCCATCTGCTCGGGCTTCCCGAACTGCCGCAGCGGAATCTGGGTGAGCTTGTCGTCGGGTCGCTCCTCGATGATGTGGTGCACCATGGGGGTGTCCGTCATCGCCGGCTGGTAGGCGTTGCACCTGATGCCGTAGGGCGCGAGCTCCGCCGCCAGCACCCGGGTGAGTAGGCTCACCGCGGTCTTGGTCATCCCATACACGCCCAAGCCAACGTCCGGGAAGTGTCCGAGGATGGAGGCGGCGTTGATGATGCATCCGCCGTGGCGACGCTTCATGATGGGGATGGCCGCCCGACTGCAGTCGAGGACACCGCGGAAGTTGACCCCGATCGTCGTGTCGATCACCTCATCCGTGGACTTCTCGATGGTCTCGCGGATGAAGACGGCGGCGTTGTTCACCAGGACGTCGATCCGGCCGTACTCCCCGTCGATCTGCCGGAAGGCCGCCCTCACCTGGGTGCGATCCGCGACGTCACACTCCAGGGCCGTTGCCCGCGCTCCCGCGGCGCGTACGAGCTCCGCGGTCTCTGCCGCCGTCGCCCGGTTCCGATCGATGGCCACCACGTCGTAGCCACCCGCCGCGAAGCGCAGGGTGATAGCCCTGCCGATACCCTGACCGGCTCCGGTGACGACCGCAACTGGGTTCGTGGGCTTCCCGGCGTCAGCCCCACCGTTGCTGCTCATCTCAGGCCTCCGAGAAGCCGGCGAGGATGGCGAGGCCGCTGCTGGTTCCGATCCGAGTCGCGCCCGCCGCGATCATCGCCAGCGCATCCTCGGTGGTGCGGACGCCGCCGCTGGCCTTGATGCCGGTCTCCGACTTCAGCACCCGCCTCAGGGCCCGGACGTCGTCGATCGTGGTCGCCCTGAGCTTCAATCCCTTGAAGCCGGTCGACGTCTTCACGATGTCGGCCCCGCTCGCCTCGGCGGCCAGAGCCGCGGCCACGGCCTGCGGCTCGGTGAGCAGGGGGGTCTCGATGATGGTCTTGAGCACCTGGCCAGCGCGCAGCATCTCGCGGACGGCGGCCACCTCGCGGCTGACCACCTCCAAGTTCCCCTGGCGGGCCGCCCAGACGCTGATGACCATGTCGATCTCATCGGCGCCGCGATCCGCCAGAGCCCGGGCCTCCGCGGCCTTCACGGCCGGCGCATCGGCACCCAGCGGGAAGCTCACCACCGCAGCCACCCGGGTGGGGCTGCCTCGGGTCAGGCGGCGGGCAAGGGGCAGCATGTTCGGGAGGACGCAGACGGCGTAGAAACCGGCTCCGACCGCCTCGTTGACGAAGGCGGTGATCTCCTCCTCGGTGGTGCCCAGGCCCAGATTGGTCTGATCGATGTAGGCCGCCAGCTCCACCTTGGTGGTTGGCTTGGTGGCAACCATATTGGTCATCGCAAAATCCTCACTCAGTCGGCTCACTCATCAGGCGACGCCGAGGACGGCGAGCGGACTGCTGGTCGCGATCCGATCCGCTCCGGCCTCCAGCATGGCCACGGCGTCGGCGTGGGTCCGGACGCCTCCCGATGCCATGACCTTCATCTCGGTCCCGAACCGCTCCTTGATGACCTGGATGTGATGCGGTGTGGTCACGTTGCCGTAGCCGGGATTGGTCTTGAGGAAGGTGATCCCCGCCTCCCGGGATAGCTCCGCCGCGTGGAGCGCCTCCACGTCCGACAGCACCGCCGAGAAGTAGATGGTCTTCACCAGGTGGTCGTCGCCGGCCAGCCGCCGGACCGCCTCCAGATCGTCGACGACACGCCGGAAGTCACCGGAACGAAACGCCGAGAGATCCATGGCGACGTCCAGCTCGTCGGCCCCCTCCGCGAGGGCCTGCTCCGCCTGGATCAGCTTGGTCTCGGTGGTGTAGGCGCCCAGCGGGTACGAAAGCACCGTGACCAGGTGCTGACCCATCTCGGTGAGGATGGGCCGGGCGAAGCCGACGTAGGCGGGCTCCACCATGATCGCCGCCCAGTCCCAGCCCGCCAGAGACGTGAGGAATCCCGCCACCTCGTCGCGGGTTGCGGCGGGAGTGGCGCACGAAGCATCAATGCAGGTCGCCAGCCCTTTCACGGAGAGCCTGGTGGTGATGTCAGCCGACGCAGTACTCATAGCTCACCTCTGTCTCAAGATCCGTTCGGCCCGTCTGGCCGCGCCCTCTCCACCTCGACAACTCATGGCCGCGGGAGGCGACCGTCAGGAACCCGGCCGGGCAGGCCGCGCTCAGCCGACGCCCCACCGTGTGGCCGCCCCTCCGGAGCACGTCGCGGCGTCTCCGGGTGGTGGCGTCCCCCGCCCTGGCGGTGGGGCAGAAGCCTGAAAGTGCCACGGTGGACACCCTCCGCGTGGTCGGCGGCGATGGCGTGCTCGGTAGGTTCTACAATAATCAGATTTCTGTGCATTGTCCCACGGCCTGAGCCTGGAGTGCAAGGGCGTCTGCACCCGACCTCGGGCGCCAGGCGAAGCCGGCTCCCGCCCATCTGATTTGACTGGCCGGCACACTGCGTCGGCGCCCGTCCATGACGCGGGAGCCACCGTTGCCACGGCGTCAGAAGACCGGCGGCGTCTCCCCGCTAATCACCCGCCCCTGGACGTCCTTGATCCGCTCCACGTCGAGCCGAAGCACCAGCGCCTCGATCTGCGGACTGGCCCCTGCCGCCAGGGCGACGGCGCGGCTGAGAACATCGATTGCCGCGACCGCATCAGGCCGCGCCAATGGTCGGGAGGTCACCCCCAGCATCTCGAGGGGGATGGGCAGCGTGATCCGGTGCCAGACCGCCGTGTCGATCAGGCCCCCGGCCACCGCCGCCGGTATCCGCAGGCACTCGTGCTCCTCGTACCGGTGGTCCCCGGACTCCGGGAACTCAGCCAGGGTCAGCCGGCTTTGGTCGTACGAATCCCGGCTGATGCCGATGGTCCGGACGCCCTCGCCGTCTCCCTCGCTCAGCCCTGGCCGCTCCAGCACCACCAGCGAGCCCTCTCTGTAATAGGAGTACGGGCCGAGGTCGCGCTCGATCCAATTCCCGCCGCGCCAGCTGGACCGCGCGTTGGCCGCGGCTCCCGCGGAGAGCACGGCGAAGTCGGCGCGCCCCTCGCTCATCGCGCCCAGACGCTTGCCAGAGCCGTACATGTAGCGCATCTGCAGCGGGATCCCCAGCCGGTCGAACTCGTCGCGCAGGGCTGCCCCCAGGCCGGCCCCCTCCGGGGAATCGGGCAGCGGCATGGCTGCGGTCACCACCCCCAGCTCGCCCATGGCCCAGAGCCTGCCGATGTGCCGACCGACGACGAAGGTGCCCTGGTGGCCCCGCGAGGTGAAAGCCGCCGCCCCAGCGTCCTCCAGGATCCGCAACGCCTTCTGCACGGTCCCCGAACCCACGCCGAACTGCTCCCGGTACTGCGCCGAGGTGGGCAACCGGTCGCCCACGTCGCGGCAGAGCACGTCGCGGGCGAGCAGCTGGATGGCCCTCTGATTGCTGGTCAGGGACAGCTCGTCGCTCGACACGAGTTTCATCCCCCATATGAAACACCAGAAGGTGCGCCGGCTGTGGGCCTTCGGGACCTTGGTGACACTCACCCGGCGTGGAGCTGAGCCAGGCGAGCCGTGGGGGCCAGCCCCGTCGGAGCTCGGCCAGGCCCCGTCGCGGGTCTCCTCGCCGGTCGCGGAGCCGCCTCACCGCAGGGTCGGACGGCCTGTCACCGGCCGCGAATCGGCGCCTCGCCGCGGCGGCCTCGGCGCCGACGCCCTCCACGCGTCTCGGATGCGCCACCCAGATGCCACACCATGACGCACTCGAAAAAGCCGTAGACGGGGGCGTTCTGGGCGCCGTCCGGGGTGGAGACGATGACGGCGTGCCAGCCGTTGGTCCCCGCCACACTCTCCTGAAAACGGGCGATTGCGGCGGCGGCCTCAGCACCGAAGCTGGTCACCCCATAGAGCCCTGACGCGGTGATGATCATGGCCACGACACGCTCTCCAGCCTCCACGAGGGCCACACCCTCCGGATGAGCGTCATGGAGCAGGCGCGCCACACGGCGGCCCGGCGTGGCCGCCATGCCCAGGATTAGCAGGGGCAGCCTCTCCCCCACCGCCGATCCCACCCGGGGTGGCGGGAGGTGACGCGCAGCGCGGTCCCGCGTTTCCTGCAGGGCGGTCCAGGGAAGACCTCCGAGGGCGATGAACGTCCTCCTGGGCAGCCAGTCGAAGCGAACTTCCCCGGAGAGGAGCTGAAGGCCCGGTGGGATCGCGAGCGGCTGGTTGGCCTGCAGCTCGGCCCGGTAGCGGCCGCGGCGGCCGCCGGCCAGGATGAGCTCGCCGGTGACCTGCCTCCCGAAGCCGGGCCCATGCCGGTCATGCTCGATGGTGGCGGCGAGGGCGACGGTCATGACGTCCACCCGGTCACGTCCGATCTCCCGCGGCCCCTCCGGTGCCACTGTGACGAAGAGCGGGATCTCGTCGAAGCTCGGCGGCCAGCCGTAGCGCAGTGCTCGTTCACGCAGCTCGGGAGGCGCCCCCTGGGCAGGACCGAGCGCGAGATGGCAGGTCCCCGGCGGCGGAGGCGCCTCCGGGGCGTCGCTGAGCAGCTCAGGCGGGACGACGCGCCCCGAGCAGAGCACCAGACCCCGGCTGATCCCTGCGTTGCCGGTGACGATCGCGACCCAGTCCGCCCGGCGCGAGCCGATGCTCACCTCCAGTCGCAGGTGGACGTCGTCGGCGCGCCGCCGCCAGGGAGCGGCCCGGACGTAGGCCGCCGTCTGCTGGTAGAGGAGCGCCCACTGCTCCGGCACGGGAGGAGAGCCCGCCTGTGGCCGTCCCGCCAGATGCGCGGTGAGCTCACCGAGGAGGTCCTCGGCCCAATCCGGTGTGACCACCTCGTCGACGCCGACCGCGCCCACCGCCTCGCGCAGGAGGTCGCGAACCGGAACCACCAGTGCCTCGCTGGTGAGCACGGCCTCGGGTCGCTGGCGGGGTGCGCCCCGAGCCGGCCTCGTGACCGCCATGGTCAGCGCCGCCCGCAGAGAGTGATCAGCGGTGCCGGCGACGTGCATCCCGACGACGCGCCGCGACGGGGTGGTGAAGATCACCGTCAGCCAGACCTCGGGGGTGTCGGCGACGCGGACGCTCCCGGTCAGGTTGCGCTGGACGACGAGCCAGGCGGTGGCTGGGGCCATGCGGCTCAATCATGGCGCTCCGGACGCAGCCCGCGTGGCCCCGCCGCAGACGCCTGGCTCGGCTCCCGCACGCTACCCGATCGCGCCGCCGACCGGCACCGTCGAGCAGAAGCTCCGATCCCTCGGCGGCGCCCGTGCGCAGCCGGTTCAGCCCTCGGCCAAGCTGCCTGCACTCAGCCGTTGGATGAGTGGTCGAGGACCGTCCCAGATCACCGAGGCCCCCCGCATCCGTGAGCAGGTCTACGAGCTGGGAGCCGGGGCGAACCGCGCCTGGAAGAAGCGCAGCTCGGCGGGCTCGTACGTGAAGACGAGACCACCGATCTGCTCGCGTTGCTCATACACCGCCTCGACCGCCTCGGCGACCACGTCCATATGGGCCTGGGTATAGACGCGTCGCGGGATGGCGAGGCGGACCAGCTCAAGCTTCGGGTGCCGGTTCTCTCCGGTGGCGGGGTCGCGCCCGGCGGACACCACACCGCGCTCCATGCTGCGCACTCCGGACTCGACGTAGAGCGCCGCCGCCAGCGATTGCGCCGGAAACTGCTCCTGGGGGACGTGGGGGAGGATGCCACGGGCGTCGAGGAAGACGCCGTGCCCGCCGATCGGCAGGACCACCGGCACGCCGAGCTCGATGAGGTTGTTCCCGAGGTACTCCACCTGGCCGACCCGAGCCCGGACGTGGTCGTCCGACGCCACCATCTCGCGGATACCGAAGGCGAGAGCTTCCATGTCGCGGCCGGACATCCCCCCATAGGTGTGCAGCCCCTCGAAGGCGACCAGCAGAGCGCGGGCGCGCTGGGCCAGCTCGGGGTCGCGCAGAGCGACGAAGCCCCCGATGTTCACCAGGTTGTCCTTCTTCGAGGAGACCGTGGCGCCGTCGCTCAGGTCGCAGATCTCGCGCAGGATCTCGGCCACGGTCCGATCCGCGTACCCGGGCTCCCGCTGCTTGATGAACCACGCGTTCTCCAGGGCGCGGGTCGCATCGAGCATCAGCAGGATGCCGTGCTCGTGGCACAGCTCGTGGGTGGCCCGGAGATTGGCTACCGAGAGCGGCTGTCCGCCGGCCATGTTGACGTTGGTCTCCACCGAGACGTAGGGGATTCGCTCAGCACCCACCTCGGCGATGACCCGGCGCAGCTTGTCGAGATCGACGTTGCCCTTGAACGGGTGGGTGCTCGACGGGTCATGGGCCTCGTCGACGATCACGTCGACAAAGGCGCCGCCCGCGTACTCCTGATGGAATCGGGTGGTCGTGAAGTACATGTTCCCCGGGATGACGTCGCCCTTGTGGATGAGGATCTGGCTCAGGATGTGCTCGGCGCCACGACCCTGATGGGTGGGTACGACCTCGGGGTATCCGTACACGTCGTGCACGGCGTCCACGAGGTGGTAGAAACTGCGGCTTCCCGCGTAGGCCTCATCGCCGACCATCAACGCCGCCCACTGACCGTCTGACATCGCCGAGGTGCCCGAATCGGTGAGCAGATCGATGTAGACGTCCTCCGACCGCAGCAGGAAGGTGTTGAACCCGGCCTCGCGGATGGCGCCGACCCGATGCTCTCGGGTGGTCAGGCGGATTGGCTCCACGACCTTGATGCGGAACGGCTCGGCCCAGCTGCGACGCGGCACGCTCATCAACGATCCTCAGACCTCAGCACGGCACCAGGGCCCGCAGCCGCGGGCCGAGACAGATCGAGTTCCGCCCACCTCCGACCAGCACGTTCGGCGACGCCGCTGGACTCACGGCAGAACCGCGGTACCGGCAGAGTCTAGCTTCAGCGGGTGCGTCAGGGCGAGACGGAGGCGAGGGGGTGGTTGGCGGAGCGGCTCGCTGAATTCAAGATCGGAGCCGACGGGGAGATTCGAACTCCCAGCCTACGGTTTACAAATCCCCCGAACGCGTCATTTGTGGTGCTCTCTAGCGCTGCTGAATATTCAGCCGTCCGTCCTTCATGCCGCCCTGTGATGGGGGGTGTCGCTCCTGTAGGGGTACGTCAAGGGGTACAGATCCCGGTCCGGCTGGCAAGCCCCAACCGGATCGAGGCGTCCTACCCGATCAACAGCCAGGAACGGACTGCCACCAGCACCCAGCTGGCCGCGCTGTGGCCGACAGAGAGCTCAACGGTCTAGCCAAGGCGGAGATGCCGGCTCCCGGGGGCGCTCGTCGGGGGGTCGCAGACCCCCTCGACGGGGCTGAAGTTCTCGCACTCCACCACGAGGTCAGGAGGCACGCCTGGCTGTCGGGACGGACTGAGCCTCCGGGCCGGCCAGGTGGACGGCGCGTCGGAGTTCGGCTACTCTCGCGGCACAGAGTCCTCAAGGAGAGGTGGTGCCGCGTGGTCACCGAACGGACTCTCTGCCCGATCCTGGTGGGGCGCCAGCACGAGCTGGCCCCGCTGGATGATGCTCTCCTGGACGCGGCTCGCGGCGACGGCCGGCTCGTCGTCCTCGCCGGCGAGGCTGGCATCGGAAAGTCCCGGCTCGCGGCTGAGACCCGGCGGCGCGCAACCAGGCTTGGCTTCACGGTGCTTCGGGGTGGCTGCGCGGCCACTGATCTCGCGATCCCCTATCTGCCTTTTCTCGAAGCCATCAGCAACGAGCTGGCGCGAGCAGACGTCGCTCGCGTCCGGGAGCGGCTCGAACCTGGTCTGGAGAGGGAGCTGGCCAGCCTGTTCCCCAAGCTCTTCCCGGACCCCGGCCGGCGTGTCGACCAGAGTCGGGACGGGGACAAGCTGGGCCTCTTCGAGGCCATCGTCAGTCTGCTCAGCGCGCTTGCCGAGGGGCGTCCGCTGCTTCTCGTCATCGAAGACCTCCACTGGGCCGACCCCTCCACCCGCGAGCTCGCCGACTATCTCGCCCACCGGGTCTCGAGCCTGCCTATGGTGCTGGTCGCAACCTTCCGCAGCGACGAGCTGCTCCGTCGCGACCCGCTCCTTCTCATGGTCCATGGCTGGCGCCGGGGCGGGCTCGCAGAGGTCCTCGAGCTGACCCTGCTGACGGCGCTTGACGTGGCCCAGATGTCGCAGGCCATCCTCGGCAACGAGGTGTCCGACGAGTTTCGCGACTACCTCTTCGACCGCACCGAGGGCAGCCCGCTGGCGATCGAGGAGATGCTCCGTGAGGGAGTCGATCGCGGCGATATCTTCCGATCCGAGCGCGGCTGGGATCGCAAGCCGATCGCCCGACTCCAGCTGCCTCGGGCGGTCTCCGAGGTCGTCCTGCTTCGGGCTGATCGGCTCAGCGCCACCGAGGCCAGCGTCCTCGACGCCGCGGCGGTGATCGGTAGGTCGTTCACCTACAGCGTCCTGGCCGCGATCACCACCCTCGCCGAGGACGATGTCAGCAGGGCGGTGGAGGAGCTGGTCCTGCACCAGTTCCTCGAGCCCGACCTGGAGGTGAGGGGTCGTTTCCGGTTCCGTCATGCCCTGATCCAGGAGGCCGTCTACGACCAGATCATCTCGCCTCGCCGCGAGAGGCTTCACCTCCGCACGGCGGAGGCACTGGGCCAGGCAGCGGCTCCGGCACTTGAGATCGGCAACCATTTGCTCCTGGCTGGCCAGACTGCCAGCGCGGTGCCCCTCCTGCTCAGAGCCGCCGAGGAGGCGATGAGCAACTACGCCGCGGCCTCGGCCGTGGAACTCTATGAGCGGCTGATGCCGCACGTGAACGTCCCTGAGCAGCGGGGGCGGCTGCTGGAGCGGCTCGGCGAAGCCCTCTGGAGGAGCGGCCAGCCTCTGGCCGCGGAGCGCCATCTCCGCCAGGCGGCCGAGACCCTGACCGCGGTCGATGAACCTGCCGGCGCAGCCCGATGCCGCCAGCTGATCGGCGCCTGCCTGCACGACCAGGGACGCATCCGGGAAGAGGAGCTCGAGTACGAGCGCGCCCTCAGCATCCTCGAAGCTCTCCCCCCCAACGAGGACCAAGCGATGGTCCACCTCCGTCTCGCCCGCCTGCGCTGGAGTCGTTGTGACAACCGAGGCGCCAAGGCGATGGCGGAGCGCACCATCGCGGTCGCAGACGCGGCGGGCGCCGACCTCGTCGGCGTCTGGGCGAGGGCGTACCTGGGCGCGGCCACGGCGCATCTCGGCGAGGTCGATCAGGGTTTCCGGCTCCTCGAGAGCAGCTGGCGGGACGCGACTGAGAAGCGGATGTACTGGGCCGCGGCGGCCGTCCTCCGTCTCGACATGAGCGTGCGCAACCATGCCCTGCGCAACCCCGAGATACCCGCTCTGATGCAGACCTTCCGTTCGCTGCCGGGCATCTCGCCAGCGGATGAGATCGTGGCCAGGTGCCTAGAGGCGACGGTCGCCTTCGACGCCTGCGAGCTTGCCGATTGCAGAAGGCACCTCGAGGCGGCCTCGACGCTGGTCAGCCGCAGCGGCCACCAGCTGCTCCTCGAAGAGGTGAGGGTGCTCGGGGGAGCCGTCCATCTGGCGGCCGATGAGCTTGCCGAGGCGCGGTCAGAGCTCCCGCCACCAGCCGAGGCGAGCCCGGCCGCCATCGAATGGCTGCTGCCGCTGGGCGTGATCCTCGAGCTGGCCGGGCACGACCCCCACGCGGCTGCCGAGGTCGCCGATGCTGGCCTGCGCGCCGCCGGTGAGGAGATCGAGGCCGTGGTCTCGGAGGCGGCCGTCGAGGCGTTTCTGTCGGTCGGCCGCCTCGCCGACGCCCGGGGCCTAGTGGATCACGGCCGCCATTTCCGCGGCCCCGGCCGGGACGCGTACCGGCAACGCGCCCGGGCGCGCCTCGCCATCGCCGAGGGCCGCGCGGCGGACGCCCTCCCCCTGCTGGCAGGGCTCTGCGGGGCCTTCGCGGACGCCGGGGAGCGATGGGAGGAACTCCGAACCCGGCTGTTGCTGGCCCAAGCAGGCACGGCCAGCGGTCGTCTCGCCGAGGCGGCGGACCAGCTCAGCAGGGTGGAGACCGAGGCGGAGCGGCGAGGCGTCGCCCTGCTGGTGCGCCACGCGCGAGAGCTGCGCGCGGAATTGGGGATCACGGAGGCGCCCGCGCCCCCGGGCGCCGTCATGGCCCCGGTGGAGGCGCAGGTCGAACCCGCCCTGCCAGGCCCGATCGTCAGCGCGGCTGGGCCAGCTCAGGCGCGCGAGCTCTGGGAATGGGCGGCCAAGGAGACCAGGCGATGCCACGGAGTGTGCCTGAGCCTCAGCGTGCCCTTCACGGCCACCTTCGATCGAACCACCGCCGACGAGGGCTGGGTCGATGCCCTCCGTCTCGCCGTCGGACTGCGCGACAAGGCGCGATTGCTCGACGCCCCGGTCACCGTCGAGCTAGCTCCGGCGAGTGGAGCGACGCCGATCACCGCTGCCGCCGCCAGCGCTCCAGAAACGGCGGCGGCCGCTCAGGCGATCGTGATTCGCGGTGGCACGCCGCAACGCGCCCGGGACTGGCTCAGGGAGCGCGGACTTCACGCTGATCTCACAGACGGCGAGACCCTGGTGGTTCCTCAGCGGTGGGTGGTGGGGCCTGGGGACGTCCACCACGCGGCTGCGGACCTGAGACCGTCCCCACCGCCTCCCGCCAACGTCTTTGTGCAGGAGGGAGAGTTCTGGTCGGTGAGCTTCGCCGGCTTGACCGTCAGACTCAAGGATGTCAAGGGTATGCATGACATCGCCCGGCTCCTCGGCGCCAGGGGGACCGAGCTGGCCGCGGTCGAGCTCATCGGGGTGGGCCCGGGACGGAGTGCTCAGCGGCCGGCTGACCTCGCCTCAATCGACATGGCCCAAGAGGGCGACGCCGGTGAGGTGATCGACCACGAGGCCCGACAGCAGTACCGGGCCCGGCTCGCCGACCTCGAGGAGGACCTCGAAGAGGCGACCTCAGCCAACGACATCGAGCGGGCCGCCCGGATTCGCGAGGAGCGGAGCTTCCTGCTCAGCGAGCTGGCTGGGGCGGTGGGCCTTCACGGCAAGGCGCGTCGAGCCCTCGACCCGGCGGAACGGGCCCGCAAGGCCGTCACGTGGCGGATCCGCGACGCCATCGACCGGGCCGACACGGCGCACCCCCAGCTAGGTCGTCATCTGCGCCACTCAGTGCGAACCGGGACGTTCTGCGCCTACGACCCACCTGAGCCGACCCAGTGGGTGCTGGCCCGGCCAGCTCCCCGGGGCTAGTGGTCCCTCCAGGCGGGATGGAACGGCTCCTCTGCCTCGTTGACGCAGACGCTGCAGACATGCCAGCGGTGAACAACGGTTCCCAGCATGCAGGTCCCACCGCACTCCTTCTCCTGCTTCGGCCACCTGGCCTCGAAATGCCGCTCCTTGCATGGCTCCTTCAGAGCCTCGGTACCGGGTGTTGGCTCGACTGGCATCGCTTCTCCTCCTGCGACGCGCCCCGTCCGGCCATCCCTGCCAAGCCTGCCGCGCTGTGACGCGGCAGCGAGGGGTGGCAGGCCGAACCGCCAGGGGCATCTTGCTAGCCTTGGGGGGGCCTGCACAAGCCCCCTCAGGGATGTCGAGGCGCCCGGCGATCCATCGAGAGCCGTCGAGTCCCTGATCCTGGAATTGTCGAATCAAGCGGCTTCGACGGCTTGATGGTTTCAATGAGGCCGGCTTTTGGGGTGTGGCGGGACGCTCTCGGCCCGTAGCGCTGGCCTGGTTCCGGTAGGGGCGACGAGCGAGGTCGGCCCTGGCATCGCGAGGCGGTTCCTGGCGCAGAGGTGAGTGAGGGTCGACCACCAAGCCAGTGGCGGGGCCTCCCAAGGAGCAAGCCGTGATCCACCCAGACATCCAGTACATGCTGTGCCGCATGGAGCACCAAGAGCGCGTCAGCAGAGGTCTTCGTCACCAGGAGGTCAGCAGAGCGCTGGCTGAGGCAAAGAGCGACCGACGCGGCAGCCGGCCGGTGACGCGGCTGGTGCGGGCGCTGGTCGCTGCCTTCACCGGCCAGCGCGAGGCGAGGAATCAGATCGCTCGCACCGAGACGCCCTAAGGTCAGACAGTCCCCAGGGGGTCCGGGCCAATGGCCAAGGTAGCCGCCGGGGCGCTCCCCATCGCCCGGCCGCCGCCCATTCGCGATTGGCGAGGGGGCACCCCGGCGGTGAGCAGCCTCGACCGGGTCCTGAGCGACCTGGAAGTGGCCTCGAGAGAGGCGGCAGGAGGGGACCGTGCGGGTCGGGAATCACCAATCGTGCTGCGAGGCGAGTACAAGATGCACTGGCTACCCGATCACCATAGCTCGGCTCGGCGACTGCTGTCCTGGCTTGTCCCGCAGAAGGCGCCGAATGTCTGCGTCGCCGACCGGCTGCCTCTAAGGATGCGCCCGGGGGCAGCGGATTGGAGGAGCGTGAGCTTGTCTGCACCGTGCTCATCTCGCCGAGGTAGGGCGAAGGAGCGTAGTGAGCCTCGCCGCGATCAGTCGGAGGTGGGGTTGGTCTCCCTGTGAGCCGGTGGACGCCGGCCTCCAACCAGCTCCTCACACTGACGGCGCTGATGCCGAAGTACGCGCCGCTCGCAAGTTGGCTGACACAGCAGCCGGGCAACTCCATACCCGTGCACTTCGCGGCGATTGAGGGGATCACCGGGGGCCGTCTACCTCCGAGCGCGCACCAGCGCCCTCAGTGGTGGGAGAACAATCGCGGTCACGTTGAACATCAGGGGTACAAGCGGCCCGGGCCTGGTGGACAGAGGCGCTCTCTGCATTCAAAACCGGAGCCGACGGGGAGATTCGAACTCCCATCCTTCGGTTTACAAATCCACCGAACACGTCATTTGTGGTGCGATCCGGTGCGCCCGCGTATTCACGGGTGCGGCGTTCATGCCGCCCGGTGACGGGCGGTGCCACTCCTGTAGGGGTACGCCAGGGGGTACAGGTGAGCTAGCGCCGGCCCACGCCAGGGTGTCGCCCGACATCTAGCGAGCTAACGTCGAAGCTTGTG
>Ga0209415_10004271_pt1 | contig 26270 bp, 30 predicted proteins | sample PeaSoiSIISIP2007_FD_187696 | JGI IMG/M metagenome (GOLD analysis project Ga0209415, IMG submission 187696) | Peat soil microbial communities from Weissenstadt, Germany - SII-SIP-2007 (SPAdes) (version 2) | ecosystem: Environmental > Terrestrial > Soil > Wetlands > Peat | place: Germany... | reverse complement strand
ATGCCGCAAGCCGCCTACCTCCGCCTCGGTCAGGGCCAGCGCCGGGATGTCGGCCAGCGCGGTCGCGACCGGAAGCAGGAGATCCGGGGAAGCCGGCGCGGTATCGTCCGTCGCGCGCAATTTGTCCAGGGGTATTGCCTGGGCCTCGGTGAACGGGCCGACGCGCAGGCGGCGCAGGGCGGCGACGTGGCCGAGGCTGCCGCATGCGCGGGCGAGGTCGCGGGCGAGGCTGCGCATGTAGACGCCCTTGCCCGAGGCGACCTCGAACACCGCGTGGTCGGGGTCCGGGCGGGCGATCAGGTCGAAGCGATCGACCCGGGCGGGGCGGGGTTCCAGCGCCGGCGGGCGGCCCTCGCGGGCCATGTCGTAGGCGCGCTCGCCGGCGATTTTTACCGCGGAGAAGGTGGGCGGGACCTGCATGATCTCGCCGCGGAAGGCGGGCAGGGCGGCGACGATCTGCGCGTCGGTCGGGCGGGCGTCGGTGGTTTCGGTGACCTTTCCATCGGCGTCGTCGGTGTCGCGCGCTTCGCCGAGGCGGAGCGTGAAGCGGTACAGCTTGGTGCCGTCCATGACGTAGGGGACGGTCTTGGTGGCGGCACCGAAGGCGATCGGCAGCACCCCGGTGGCGAGCGGGTCGAGCGTGCCGCCGTGGCCGGCCTTCTGGGCGTCGAAGGCGCGGCGGACGCGGTTGACCACGTCGGTGCTGGTGAGGCCCGGAGGCTTGTCGATGATCAGCCAGCCGTCGAGCGGACGGCCGCGGGGCTTGCGGCGGGGCATGGGGCAACTTTCGATCAGCCAAAAGTGTGGCGGCGAGCGGCGTGACGTCCTATGCCGCCCAGGGATTCACCACGTCAACGCCGGCATCGGCGAAGTCTGCCACGTTGCGGGTGACCAGTGTCAGGTTGTGCACCCGCGCGGTCGCCGCGATCAGACCATCCGGGACCGGAAAACTGCGCTGCGCCATCAGATGTCCCCAGGCGGTCGCCACCGCGTCGTCGACCGGCAGGATGCGATCCGCGTAGAGCTGGCGCAGCCCGTCCAGCCAACGGCCGAGCGCGGCGGCGGCGACCGGGTCGGCCCGTTCCCGCACGGCAACGCCCTTTGCGATCTCCCCCACCGTGATCACGCTCAGGTACAGCGAAGCGGGGTCGACCGCCCGCAGCCACGCGGTCGCCTGGGGGGAGCGCCGCCGCGCCTCGGACAGCACGTTGGTATCGACCAGGTAGCTCACAGATCGACGGCGCGGCCGGTGTCGCGCGCGCGATCGTTGATCAGCTCGACCAGATCGTCGGGCCAGGCCGGGCCGGACAGCAGGTAGTCGGCGAACGACGGGCGCGGGTGAGCCAGCGCGGCATAGGCGTCGGCGGAGAGCACCACCGCAGCCGGCTTGCCGTGGACGCTGACGGCCTGCGGCCCTTCGTCGCGCGCGCGGCGGACCAGCTCGCTGAAGCGGTTCTTGGCGTCCTGGAGTTGCCATTCGTGCATGGGGGCCATCTTTCGGCTAGACTGGCTAGATTATGACAGATCGGGCCGGTCGCCGCAACGGCCCGGCGTCAATCCGTGCGCGTGACTCGACGCTGGGCGATGACGCTCCGCAATCGCGCCTGCAGCGCCTCGAACAACTCGCGCGGCAGCACGCCGTAGGTCCAGACGCCTGGCTTCGTCCGCGAGATCGGGCGCAGATCGACGCCGGGCCAGACGAACTCGTTCGCCTCGTCGAGCACGATCCAGGATGCGTCGGCATCGAGGCCCAGGTGTCGCTTCACCTTCGGCGGCACTTCCACCGCACGGTCCGGATGATGCGGCGCACGGGTGATCGGCACGACGCGGACGCGCAGGCGCTGATCGGTTCCGCGTTGCACGGCGAGCACGATGACACAGGGCGGATCCTTGCGTGCCTCCGTGCGGCCGGCGCGGGCTTCGTCGCTCCACAGGAAGGCTTGGCGGGCGATCAGGCCAGGGAACGGTGTGCGCGGCAGCGCCACGCCGTCAATCCGGGATGTCTGCCAGGCTGTATGTGTGCTCGGCGGGGATGCGTGCCTCGATCATCTGTTCGATCTCGGCGTCAGACATCTCGTCCAGCAGCAGGATGCGGCGGTCGAGCTCCTGGAGGCGCGCGTATTCCGTCGCGGCCAGGATGACGACGCTGGGCTTGCCGTACTGGGTGACCACCACCGGCTCGGCGAGGGCCGTGTCCTTGTAGCGTCCGAAGTTCTTCTGCACGTCGGCGGAAGAGGCGGTGACCATGCCTTGTTATCCGTAAATTGGGCCAAGAGTTACGGATCATGTCGGCCGGCAGGGTTCGCGAGGTCAAGAGGTATCCAAAAAGACCGTGCGACCGCTCAGCCAAAACACACAATCGAGTGGGGTGGGTTGATCAGGCAGGGGCATCGCGCTCCAGCCCGCCTGCGAGCAGCATCAGCCACCCCAGGGATTGACGATCTCCACCCCCCGTGTCGTCGAAGTCGGCGGCGTTTCGGGGTACCAGCGGCTTCCCACGCACCCACGCCGTCGCCGCGATCAGCCCGTCGCCCACCCCGCTGCCTGCGTTCGGCGCGAGCTCAGCCGCCCACGGTTCCGCTCACGCCGCGACCGGCGGGCCGCCAATCCCTAGGAATACCACGACGGCACGGTTGAGCCGGACGATGTCCTCGTCGGCCAAACGGCCCATGCGCGCGCCGATCTTGCTCTTCGGCACGGTCGTGATCTTGTCGACCATCAGGCGGCACGCCGACCGCAATCCATTCGCCTGGCTCGGTTCGACCGGCAACCGGAACAACGGCGCATCCGTGGCGTTGGTCGTGACGCCGCACACCGTGATCGATCGGGTCATGTCGAAACGATCATCCTGCAGGATGACCACCGGTCGGGGCTTGCCCGCATGATCCCCGCCCCCGGCAACCGTCCAGATCTCCCCGCGCCTCAAGTGTCGCTCCCGTCCGAAATCGCATCGATGACCGCCTGGTCGTCGGCTTCCTGCGGGCTGTTGGCGACGGCGAGAGACTGGCGGTGCGCCTCCGCCGCAAACGCCGGGGAACGCACGTCCGGCACCCATATCTGGATCGGTCGCAGCCCTTGCCGGCGCAATCGATCGCGATGCGCCCGCACCTTGTCGCGCGACGAACTCGTTCGGGTCGCTGTGCCCATATCAGCCTCCGCAAGGGGTTACATGTAACCTCGGGCGCAACAGGTTGCAAGGCCCGCCTGTCGCGATCCCCGGCGCGATCGGGCGCTTGCTCCCATGGCGGGAGCATGCTATGCATTCACATGCGGATCATCTCAGTCGGCACGCTGAAGGCTTTCTGGGAGCAGCCGGCACATCGCGACGCGGAACAGCCGTTGCGGGCCTGGGTCAAGGTGGTTCGTGGGGCGGCGTGGGCGAACCCGCCGGCGGTCAAGCGGATGTTCAACAGTGCCGACATCCTGCGGGACGGACGGATCGTCTTCGATATCGGCGGCAACAAGTATCGACTGGTTGCCTGGGTGAATTTCCATTACGGGGTTGTCTATGTCCGCTTCATCGGAACACACCGCGCCTACGACACGATCGACCCGCAGACGACCTGACGGGGCACACCACGTGACGGTGCGGCCAATCCGCTCGGCGGCGGACCATCGCGCGGCACTGGCCGAGATCGGGACCCTGATGCGCGCCGGACCCGGCACGCCGGAGGGGGACCGGCTGGACGTGCTCGCAACGCTGGTGGAGGCGTGGGAGGCGCGGCATGTGCCAATCGAGGCGCCCGATCCGATCGCGGCCATCCTGTTCATGATGGACCAGAAGGGGCTGGCCCGACGCGACCTGGAGCCCGCCATCGGCAGTCGTGCCCGGGTGGCGGAGATCCTGAACCGCCGCCGGGCGTTGACCCTGCCGATGATCCGGACGCTGAGCAGGCTGCTCGATCTGCCGGCGGACGTGCTGACGCAGGCTTACGAGGTGAAGCGGGCGGCGTGAGCTGACCACAGGCCAGCCGGGGCCCCGGTCGGGTTGAGCGGCTGCCCGGCTTGTGGCGGCGCAAGGGCAGGGCGTGGTTTCGCAACCGCAATGTGTCTGCGGCGACAGCTTCGATCCGATATAGACCCCCCCCCCGGCCGCCCCCCACCTTGTGGGACTGCGCGTTCCTTTCCATAGTCCCGCGCAACAACACACCAGGGAGGAAGACCATGGCACCGTCATGGCTGACGCGCTGCGCCGTCTGCTGCCTCGCCGGCCTCGCCGCCGCCGGCATCCCACGCGCCGGTGCCGCCCCGTTCATGATCATCGGCAACGACGAAAAGCCCGGCACCGACGCGCAGGGCAAGCCGATCGTCAATCCGACCGGCAACGACACGGTGCAGATCCTCGACCTGGCGAAGCCGGAGGCGCCGAAGACCGTCGCCACCCTGAAGCTGGAGAACTCCATCGTCGGCCCGCCGGTCAACCTGGACATCTCGCCCGATGGCCGCATCGCGCTGGTCGCCGACTCGCTCACCGTGGTCGAGGACAATGGCGTCCGCAAGACGGTGCCGACCGACAAGGTGTTCGTCATCGACATGAAAGCCAGCCCGCCGGCGCTGATCCAGACGCTGAACCTCGGCAAGCAGCCCTCCGGCCTGTCATTCAGCCCGAAGGGCAATCTTGCCCTGGTGTGCAACCGCGCCGACGGCACCATCAGCGTGTTGAAGATCGACGGCACCAAGGTCACGCCGACCGGCACCATCCAGATCAGCCCCGGTGTCGCCCAGGCGGTCTTCACCCCGGACGGCAAGCACGCGCTGGCGGTGAAATCGCCGGACAACAAGCTGGCGATCCTGGATGTGGACGGCGACAAGGTCACCTACGGCAAGCTGGACCTGCCGACCTACGCCTTCCCCTACAACGTCGTCGTCACGCCGGATTCGAAGCTCGCGCTGACCGCCGACAACGGCAACGGCGGCTCCTCCGACGGCAATGCCGACGCGGTCAGCGTGGTGGACCTGGAAGGGCCGCATCCGCACGTGATCGCGCATGTCACGGTCGAGGATGCGCCGGAAGGCCTGGCGATGAGCCCCAAGGGCGACCTGGCCGCGGTGCTGAACGTGAACGGATCGAATATGAAACAGGCCTGGTTCTACCACCCGACGGGCAGCCTCACGATCCTGCGCATCCACGGCAAGTCGGTGACACCGATCAAGACGCTGCAGGTCGGCGCGTTCCCGGAAGCGGTGGCGTTCTCGCCGGACGGGCGCTACATCTATGTCGGCAACTATGCCGACGCCGATCTTTCGATTCTTAAAGTGAACGGCACCAACGTGGTCGACACCGGTAAGCGGTTCAAGCTGAACGGGCATCCGGCCTCGGCACGCATGGGGCCGGGCTGACGCCGGGGCGGCCCGCGCCGCAGGGCCAGTTCAGCCGCCCGGGCTCAACCGCCGTAGAACACCGAATCCCCCAGGTCCTTCATTTCCAGGATCGCCGAGTCCGGCCGCCCGGCGGGCGCATGGTGCAGGTGCGCCTCGGTCACCTCGCCGACCACGACGTGATGGTCGCCCTGCTCGACGATCGAAACGACCTTGCACTCCACCGCGCCCAGCGCGGCGTCCAGGATCGGCGCGCCGTTGCCGCCGCGGGTGAAACCCTGGCCGGACAACTGGCCGTTCTCGATCTTCGCCGGCTTGAAGAAGGCGAAGGCCAGCCCCTTGTGCTCCTTGCCGAGCATGTTCAGCGCGAAGCCGCCGGCGCTTTTCAACGCCGCGTAGACCCCGGAATCCGCCTTCACCCCCACCACGACCAGCGGCGGGTTGAATGCGCTCTGCGTCACCCAGTTGACCGTCGCCGCCCCCATCGCGCCCTTGCCGTCGTCGGCGGTGAGCACGTAGATCCCGTAGGGGATCATCCGCAGCGTCGTTTTCTTGGCGTCGGCGTCCATTGGCCGGCCTCCCTCTTGTTATGTCATGGCGGGGCAGCGTACTCCAACTTGCGCCCGGCATGAAGCGACCGGCGGCCGAAGATTGCCTCCACGCCCGAGTTCGGCAAGGCTGCACCGACGGACATTCCGGCACCGGGCGGGGGACCGCATGCCGCACAGCCATGCAGGCGGACTCGCCGCCCTGATGCCGGTGCCGGTCGACCTGGCACTCGTGCTGGCGGTCGACACCTCCGGCAGCGTCAGCGAGGACCGCATGGCGCTGCAAACCCGGGGCTACGCCGATGCGTTCAGCACGCCGGGGTTGCTCGGCGCGGTGCGCGAGGGTCGGCTCGGCCGCATCGCCGCGACCTTCGTCCAGTGGTCGGACGTCGGCCGGCAGACGCAGGCGGTCGAGTGGACCGTGGTCAGCGATGCGCGGACCGCGCAGGGCTTCAGCCGCGCCCTGATCGACGCGGTGCGTCCGACGCCGGGATGGACCTCGATCAGCGGGGCGATCGATTATTCGACGCGCCTGTTCGCGCGCAGCGGCGTCGCGGCCACGCGCCGCGTGATCGACATCTCTGGCGACGGTGCCAACAATGACGGCAGGCCGGTCCGGGAAGCCCGCGACGCCGCGGTGGCGGCCGGCATCACCATCAACGGCCTGCCGATCCTCGAGGTCGAACCCCAGCTCGACCGCTACTACCGCGACCATGTCGTCGGTGGGCCGGGTGCCTTCATCGTCGCCGTCCACGACCTTGGCGACTTCGCCGGCGCGGTGCTGCGCAAGCTGCTGGTCGAGGTTGCCGGCATCGACGCACCGCTGCGGTTTCGCGGCTAGAGCGTGACCGCATCCAACCGACGCGATCACGCTCTAAGTCGGAAAGCAGGAGCTGGCGTCGATCGTGTCGGGCAGGAACGGCTTCAACGTCATTCTCGACCAGAGCGGCACCGTGATGGTCACCGTGTCGAACGAGCCGGACGCGCTGTTGCAGGTGGAACTCGTGCCGACGGGCACGTTGGCCGTGGCGATCACCCCGGTCAGTACCCAGTTGCCCGCCAACGTCACCGCGTAGGCTGCCACGCCGCCGCTGCACGCCTGCCAACGCCGCCGCGTCGGCGGTGCGTTGCAGCTCCAGCGTGGTGACCGACCAGGACGCCACCTCGATGCCCAGGCCGCGCGCCATCCTCAATGTCGGAAAGGCCAGCCCGATCCACAGCGCGACACTGCCGCGTCGATTGCGCAGAAGAGGGGCGCGCAGAAGAAGGGCGCGCGGAAGAGGGGCGCGCGGCAGACGCTGGTGCGGGAGAGACGCCCCGCATCGATGCCGATGCGCCACCGGGGATGAAAATTCCCCGAATGGCGAGGTTCATAGGATGGGATTTCTATTTTCATAGCAGGGCGGCCAATCATCCGACGCATCATCTGACGACCCGGTAGAGCACGTTGCCCGACGCGGCATCCGCGGCCACTTCGCGCAGCCACGGCGGCACCTCGTGGCGCGCGAGCCGGTCCAGCAGCGTATCCGGCGGCAGATCGGCAACCAGGAGCGAGCGGGCGGGATGCGGGCAGAACAACACCGCGCTGGCACCGGTCTGGCGCACCGCATCGGGCTCGCCGCTGGATGGTCCGCTACGCCAGGCGGCGCGCAATCGCAGGAACGCCGCCACGTTATGGTGGTAGAGCGAGCCGACCGTCAGGATGCCGGTGCGGTACAGCAGCTCGGGCGTATCGTCGACATCGCCCAGTACCACCTGGCCCGCGAACGGACGCAGCAGCGCGGCCAGATGCCGTACCGAGCAGCTCGCGGCGGCCACCTCCTGCGCGCCGGCCGAGCCGATCAGACTGGGAATTCCCCTGGGAAGTCCCTCGGCACGCGACGCCAGCAGCAGGACTGAAATCAAGCCGGCGCGCGCGATCGCCGGTGCGATGGGCGGCATTTCCGCCATCGCCTGCTCGATGTGCGTAATGATCACCGGCAGCAGCATTGCCGCGGCGGCCGCGGCATAGGCCGCAAAGCGCTCATGCGCCGCGCCGAGCACCAGCAGGGCGACCGCACAGAGCGCCGCGTAGCCAAGCAACGCGGACCGCCGGCGCCAGGCGAACCAGCCGAGCGCGCCGGCGGCGATGGTGCCGCCGAGCAGATATTGCGCCGCGTCGGCCAGCGATCGAACCGGCTGCATTTCGGCGATGCCACCGAAGAATGCCGAAGCGCTCGCCGCATCCATCAATCCGTCCGGCCCGCGCAGCACGGCGGGAAACGCACCGAGCCAGGCCGCGCCGCCGAGCGCGGCGATGCCGATGGCGAACGCCCGCCCCGCGGCACCGGCGAAAGACGGCCGATTGGTCAAGGCCACCGCGCATCCCGCCAGGCAGCACACCAGCGCCAGCACGACATAGACGATCGACAACCGGTCGATCTCGACCACGCCATATCCGCCGTATGGTGGATCGACCGCGAAGGCGGCACCGATCACGATGAGGAACGCCAGGCCGGCGTTGCCGATTTCGGCGGCCAGCCCGGACTTCTCACACTGTCGCGGGATGATGGCGACGGGCATTGTCGTGCCAAAGGCTTTTCGCGCCGCCGCCAATACCGGGAGTATTCGCAAGGCGCGAAAAGCCTTTGGGGCGGCAAGGACCGAGCCAGCACCCGCGACAGTGTGAGAAGTCCGGGCTGGGTCGGTGCGTCGCCGATCCAGCAGCCAGCCGAGCCACAGCGCCAGGAAGCCCATCAGCACGAACGGCATCGCCTCCGGCGACAGCCAGATGCCCGCCCCCGCCCAGGCGCCCAGCGACCAGCCCGCCTTCGGTCGCGATCGGCCGGCGAGCAGGCGCCCCGCCCAACCCGCGATGACGGTCGCCGTCAGCACCAGCGGCACATGGTGATGGACGACTCCCGGCAGGCCGTAGTTGGCCGTGGCGGGCGACGCCGCGACCAGCACCGGGCCGAGCCACAGCCAGCGCCGGTCGGCGAACGGTGCCGCCGCCCAGGCGATCGCTGCGCCCAGTCCGCCCATGCCCAGCGGACCCAGCGCCGCGCAGCTCCAGCGCAGCGCGGTGTGCGGGTCGGTCACCAGCGTCAGCGGCGCGGCGAGCACCAGGATCAGGCTGTCCAGCAGATGCGACCAGTACAGCAACGTCCCGCTACCGGAACCGTCGCGTCCGATGACGTCGACCACGGCATGCGCCCGCAGCATCGTCTCGAGCCGCACCAGGCGCATGTAGCTGTCGGGATTGAGCAGCCCGCCGTCCAGCACCGACCGCGCGACGGAACCGCTCATCAGGGCGACGGCGCCAGCCGCGAGCAGGCCATAGGCCAGCATGGCACGCGGCGACAATGCCTGGGGCGACAATGCATCGAGCTGTTCGGTCGGCTCGCGCATCGCGGTCTCGCTGTCCTCCGTCATGCTGCACCACCATCAAGCCACACAAGCGCGATCCCAACGATCCGCTCTGTTGCTTAGGCCATCCGGACTAGGCCCGAAGCACCCGTCGTTGACCGTATGGCTAATATCATCACCGACGGCTTCAGAATAGTTTCGGGTCAGTGTTTCGCAGGGGAGTGACGTGATGCTGATCTTGCATGTCGGTGAGAAGCCCTTCCGTCGTACTGGGGATGCCGAAACGGCACGCCAGCGCGGTATCCGTGCGGAGCACGTGACCACGGGCGAGGAGGCGCTGGAGTTTCTGCGTCTCTATGAGTACGACATCGTTCTGCTCGATCTGGACCTGCCCGATGTCACCGGGCACGAACTGATCCGCCGCATGCGCGCGGCCCGGATGACGGTCCCGGTGCTGGCGTTCGCCGATGCCGTGCCAGCCCACATCCGGGCGCAAGCACTCGATGTTGGCGCCGACGACTTCCTTTCCGGTCCCTGCGACATCGACGAACTGCTGGCGCGCATTCGTGCGATCGTCCGCCGCACGCTGGGTCATACCAACTCATCGCTTTGCTTCGGCGGCGTGGAATTGAACATGAACAGCCGCGACGTGCGGGTGAACGGCGCTCGCCTGTCGCTGTCGCGCCGGGAATACAGCGTGCTCGAGCTGCTGTTCCTCAAGCAGGGTACGATCCTCACCAAAGGCACTTTCCTGAACCACCTGTACACCGGCTCCGAGGAGCCGGAGATGAAGACCATCGATGTCATCGTCTGCCGGCTCCGCAAGAAGCTCGCCGCCGCCGGGGTGCCCACGCTGATCGATACCGTCTGGGGCAGCGGCTACATCCTGCGTGACGCACCAGCGACGCAAGCCATTGCGCCGCGATCGGAGCCGGCGTGGGCAGCGCACGCACTCGCCGCCGATTGAGCCCCGCCGGGCTCGGCTGCGGCTGCATTTTTCTGCATCTGCTCGCCGGCGCGCCAGCGTTCGCGCAATCCCCGGCGTTCGCGCAATCGCCAGCGCTGGCACAATCAGGAGCTTTGACGCAATTGCCAGCCTTGGCGCAATTGCCAGCTCTGGTGCAAATGATCGACGGCGTAGCGCGATCGAGCGAGTCCGCTTGCGAACAGGCGGGACGCCAGGCGGAACGCACGCATGCATTGCCGGCGGGCCTGTTGCTGGCGATCGGACGGGTGGAGAGTGGCAGGTGGGACGGAGCGCGAGGGCGCGTCGTGCCCTGGCCATGGGCGGTCGATGCCGCGGGCGACGGTACGCTGCTCGACAGCAAGGCAGCGGCGATCGCGCGGACCGTCGCGCTGCGCGACGCGGGAATTCGCAATGTCGATGTCGGTTGCTACCAGGTGAACCTGGCGAGCCATCCCGTCGCGTTCCCCGATCTGGAGCAGGCGTTCGATCCCGCTGCCAACGCCGACTACGCCGGGCGCTTCCTCGTCGAACTGCACGCGCGCCTCGGTAGCTGGAACGACGCCGTCGCGGCCTATCATTCGATGCAGCCGGAGCGCGGGATTCCCTATCGTGAGCTCGTCTTCGCCAATTGGTCGCTCGGCGATCATCCAGCCGGCGGCGATGTCCGGTCGGGCCCAACGGCCGGCCCGGTGGTGGTGACGCTGGCGTCCGGCGCGATCGTGCGGATCTGGACGCCCGGCGGGGCGGGTGCGGCTGACGGGAGCGTGACGGTCACGACGGGCGAGCCTGCGTCGCTGCCGCGTGTGCTGACCGGCACACCCAGCTTGCGATGAGCCCGGTTTTTGCGATGTTCAGGTTGTATTTTTCCTCGCCGCTGCCTGCTCGATCGCGTGATGAAACCATCCGGCAACCGTCGTCGTGCTTACCTCAGGATGCTTGCGACCGATACGTGCGGGTAGCTGCAGAAGCACGAGCGGGCCAGCAGCACACCGACGATCAACGAGAGGAAGCAACAAACCATGATCGAGTACCTGAAGACCTGGCTGGAACTGAAGGTCGACCGCCGTGCAGTGACCGCCCTGGAATACGGCGTCATCGCCGGCGTTCTGGCCGTTGTGGTGGTCACCGCGTTCCAAACGCTGGGCACCGGCCTGAATTCCGCCTTCAACCACGTCGCCGCTCAGCTCTGATTGGCGGTCGCGTTCCGACGACAACCAGCGTGGCGACCGGTCTCCGGGCGCCGCGCTGGCTGGAGTCTCTTGCGGTCAGGCAACGGAGCAGGGGAGAATTCTCATGTTGCACGACTGGGCTTCGCCGATTGGGCAGTTTCTGGCCGGCGTCGTGGCGGCGATCCTGTGCATGGCCGCGGTGCACGACGTGCTGGCGCGCACCGTGCCGAACTGGATGCCGATCGTGATCGCCGCGATCGGGGCGATCGAGAGCGCGCTTGGCGGACGGCTGATCGCGAGTCTGCTGGTCGGTGCGTTCGTGTTCATCCTGTCGGGTCTGTGCTGGAAGCGCGGCTGGCTCGGCGGCGGTGATGTGAAATTGCTCGGGGCGGCGGCTGTCGCGATGCCCCCGATGGCGGTACCGCCGTTCGTTGCCGCGGTTGCACTCGCCGGCGGCGTGCTCGGCCTGGCCTATCTCGCGCTTGGTCGGCTCATCCCGGCTGCGGTGCTGCGCCGTCCCGTCGCCCGTCCGATCGGGCTGCTGCCCCGCGCCTGGCGGCTTGAGCGCCGGCGCCTCAGTCGTGGCGGCCCATTGCCCTACGCCGTCGCCATCGCGGCCGGCGGACTGTTCGTACTCCTCTAGCCGACAGCGAGGTTCACGATGTTTCTGCGCGTGATGTTCTTCGCGCTGATGGCGCTTGGCCTGGTCGGCTTCGGCACCGTCGCGTGGATCTCTTCCCGCCCCCCCGCGGCCGAGGCCGCGGGCGCCGCCGCCGCGCCATCGCAGACCCTCGCGGTCATTACCGCCGCGCGGGTGATCCATGCCGGCAGCCTGTTGCGGTCGGAGGACCTTGGCTCCACGGAAGTGCCCCGCGCCGAAGTCGGTCCGGGCACCATGCTCGACACCCCGCAAGTGCGTCGCGAGCTGTCCGGCGCGATGGTCCGCCGCGGCTTCAGCGCGGGTGAGCTGATCCGCCCGGCCGATGTGATGCATCCGGGCGACCATGGCTTCCTCGCCGCGGTGCTGATGCCCGGCATGCGTGCGCTGACCGTCGGTGTCGATGCGATCACCGGCACCGCCGGCCTGATCTGGCCCGGCGATCGGGTCGACCTGATCCTGACCCAGGTGATGCCCGACAATGCCGCTCCGCTGGGTCGTCGCGTCTTCGCCGAGACCGTATTGACCGACGTCCGCGTGATCGCGATCGACCAGCAGCTCGTGCAAGGGGCGTCGCCCGGAGGGTCGGAGCAGACCGCCCGCACGGTGACGCTCGAGGTCAACAGCGACCAGGCCGAGCGCGTGTCCGTCGCGATGCGGCTGGGTCGCCTGTCGCTCGCGGTGCGATCGGCCGACATCGCGCACCAGCCGCCCGGTCCGCGCCTCTGGACCGGGACGGTATGGGCCAGCGATGTCTCGGCCGCGCTCGGCCATGACACCACGACCAACGCCGATCATTCGGTCCACGTGTTTCCCGGCGCGGCCGACAGCAAGGAATTCCATTTCTGATGCGCAAGATCCGGTCGTGCCTGACCCAGCTTCTGCTGGAAATCTCCATCGCGGCGATGCTGATCGGCGCCCCGCTGAGCGGCGCCGCGGCGGCGGCGGCACCCGATGGCGGGGCGCTGGCGATGGAGGCCGGCGGCGGCAAGGTGGTGACGCTCAACGCCGCCGTGACCAACGTGTTCGTCGCGGATCCGAAGGTGGCCGAGGTGCGCCCGGCCAGCGCGACCACATTGTTCGTATTCGGGGTCGGGCCGGGGCACACCACGGTCGCGGCACTCGACAGCGCGGGCCATCTGATCGCGCAATATGAAGTCACCGTGTCGCCCTCGCATTTCGGCGCGAACCAGGCCCAGGCGACGATCGCGCGCCTGATCCCGGGCGGGCGCATCGGGGTGCAGCCCGCGTCCAAGGGATTGCTGCTCACCGGGCTGGCGGAGAACCCGAACGAGGCCGCCCAGGCGGTGGCGATCGCGCGCGGCTTCCTGGGCGACAACCAGACGGTCGAGAACCAGATCGCCATCCAGTCCGCGATCCAGGTGACGTTGCAGGTACGCGTTGCCGAGATGTCGCGCCAGGTGGTGCGCAATCTTGGCGTGAACTGGTCGGTGCTGGGCAACATCGGCAAGCTGGGCACGCTCAGCTTTGCGACGCCGGGCGGGGCGATCGCCGGCGCGTTCGGTTCCCTCGGCGGCTCGTTCACGAACAACCATGTCGCCGCGGATGGCTTTATCGACGCGCTGGCACAAGACAACCTTGCGCACATCCTCGCCGAACCGAGCCTGACGGTCATGAGCGGCCAGCCCGCCAGCTTCCTGGTCGGCGGCGAGTTCCCTGTTCCCGTATCCGAAACGAACGGCTCGATCGCGGTCGACTTCAAGTCGTTCGGCGTATCGCTGAGCTTCGTGCCAACCGTGTTCAGCGACGGCAGGATCAGTATCCATGTCTCGCCGGAGGTCAGCAGCCTCAGCAATCAGAACTCGGTGACGATCGCGGTCGGTGGCACCGGTAGCGCCTCCAGTACCAACTCCAGCTTCACGATTCCGTCCCTGGTCGTGCAGCGCGCGGAAACCACCGTGGAGCTCGGCAGCGGGCAGAGCTTCGCGATCGCCGGCCTGCTGCAGGACGCCGTGACGCACAACGCCAACGGCCTGCCGTTCCTGGGCGACGTACCCATCCTGGGTCCGCTGTTCCGTTCCGATGCGTTCAACCGCCAGCAGACCGAGCTGGTGATCCTGGTCACCCCGTTCCTCGTCCACCCGGTCAATGACCGGCTCGCGCTGCACTCGCCGGATGACAACTACACCCCGCCCGGCGAGCTGGACCGGCTGCTGCTGCTGCGCCAGACCGGCGATGGTCGGCCGGCCGCGCCGATGCGCATCCCGGGCGAGGCTGGGTTTGTCGTGCAATGAGGAGACGTGCGATGCGGACCAGACGGCGGCTTCCCGGCTTGCTGCTGCACGGCGGACTGGCGGTTTCGCTGCTCACGCTGGCCGGCTGCGGCGCGTCCAGCGATTATCTCGATCCCTACAAGAAACCTTACACCTGGCATCCGACCGGCGCGCCGACCGCGAACCTCGCGGCCCAGCTCGTCGATCCGCACGATCTCGTCAGCGGCCGCGGCAGCACCTTGGGGGACTCGAAGGAGAGCACGGCGGCGATCGACCGCGTCTGGCAGGATCGACCGAAGGCGCTCAGCGCCGGGTCCGCCGGCGGGGCAACCAGCAGCGGAGCGAGCGGCGCGACGGCAGGTGGCGGCAGCGGAGGGTCAAACTGATGCCTGACGACGGCCTGCACCAAATCCCGCGGCCCGACGGGTCAGCCAATGCGGCGCTGGCCCGCCATGACCGGTCGGAGCTGATCGCGTTCGTCACCGACAGCCACTCCGAGGAGGCGGTGCGCACCGGTCTGGCGGATGTGGTCAGCGAGGCGATCGACCTGCGACGCGGCGGGGTCCGGGCGGCGATCGCGGCGATGCAGAAAGCCGCCACCCCGCGCCTGCTGCTGATCGATGTCAGTGGCGAGGAAGAGCCGCTGCGCGCACTTGGCGATCTGTCGCATGTCGTCGAGCCGGACGTGCGCGTGCTGGTGGTCGGCGAGCGCGACAATCTGGAATTCTACCGCGAGATCACCCGTGGCCTCGGTGCAACGGAGTATCTGCCCAAGCCGCTGACGCGCGACAAGGTGGCCCGGCATTTTGGCGCGATCGTCGCGGGTCAGACGCCAAGCGCGGACGGCGTACTCGGCGGGCGGGCGGTGGCGGTCACCGGGGTGCGTGGCGGCGTCGGTGCGACCACCATTGCGGTGAACCTGGCCTGGCATTTCGGCGTACGGATGCGTCGCCATACCGTGCTGGTCGATCCGGACCTGCATCGTGGTACCGCGGCCTTCATGTTGAACATGCAGTCGGGAGCCGGCCTGCGCATGGCGCTGGAATCGCCGGAACGCATCGACTCCCTGCTCGCCGAGCGCGCCGCGCAGCCGGTTGCCGACCGCCTGCACGTGCTGGCCGGCGAAGAGAAGCTGGTCGAGATGCCGGTGCATGCGCAAGGTGCCGCCGAACATCTGCTCGCGGCGCTGCGGCGTCGCTACGGTGCGATCGTCGTCGATGCACCGTTCGCGCCGGTGCCGTTGTATCGCGACCTGCTCGATCTGGTGGACCAGCGGGTCCTGGTGCTGGAACCGACACTGGCCGCGGTGCGCGACACGTTGCGCCTGCTTGCGCTGCCGCACGGCACCAAGGTGCGCCAGCGCGCCGTGGTGGTGCTGAACCGCGTCGGCATTTCCGGTGGATTGAACCGCCGGCAGATCGAGGACGCGCTGAAGATGAAGGTGGACGTGACGATCCAGGATCTGCCGCGGCAACTGGGGCAGGCGGCGACGATGGGCGAGCCCGCCGTGATGTCCAGCCCGGCATTTCGCACCGCCATCGTCGAACTTGCCAAGCAGATCGGCTTCATCAGCATGCCGGACGCGATGGCCGCGACGCCGGGCGATGCGCCGGGTGGCAAGCGCCGCCGTTGGTGGCGGTTCGGGCGGGGCGAATGAGCGCGTCGCAGTCCATCGGCTTCGGCCGACGCCGCGCCGAACCGGCGGCGGCGCCGGCGGAACCCACGCCGCCGGTCGCGGTGGTGGAGGCGACAGGCTCCGGCCTGGCAACGGACGCGATCATCGAACTGCGCAATCTGTGCCTCGCGCGCCTGGAGCCGGCGGCGGTGGCCGCAATGCCGCAGGAGCGGTTGACCGTCGACGTCGAGCGTCTGCTCTCGGAAATCGCCACCGATCGCCGCATCCAGCTCAACGCGCGCGAACAGCGCGCGCTGGCGAGCGAGCTGGTGCACGACATCCTGGGGCTCGGCCCGCTCGAGCCGCTGCTCGAGGATGACACGATCAACGACATCATGGTGAACGGACCGAACCGGACGTTCGTCGAACGCGGCGGCAAGCTGGTGCTGTCCAACGTGCGGTTCCGCGACACGCAGCACCTGGCGAACATCTGCCAGCGGATCGCCTCCGCGGTCGGGCGGCGCATCGACGAATCGAGCCCGATGGTGGACGCCCGCCTGCTCGACGGCTCGCGCGTCAACATCGTGTTCCCGCCGCTGGCGCTCGACGGTCCCTATGTATCGATCCGCAAGTTCAGCAAGAAGTCGATCGACTTTGCCAAGCTGATCGAATTCAAGGCGCTGACCCTGCCGGTCGCCCAGGTGCTGGAGATCGCCGCGCTCTGCCGGTTGAACGTGATCATCTCGGGCGGCACCGGCTCGGGCAAGACCACGCTGATGAATGCGATGTCACGCATGATCGGTCATGGCGAGCGCGTGGTGACGGTGGAGGACGCCGCCGAGCTGCAGTTGCAGCAACCCCACGTGGTGCGGATGGAAACCCGTCCGGCCAGTCTGGAAGGCAAAGGCGAGGTTGCGCAGCGCGATCTGGTGCGCAACGCGCTGCGCATGCGCCCCGATCGCATCATCATCGGCGAGGTGCGCGGCGCCGAGGCGTTCGACATGCTGCAGGCGATGAACACCGGCCACGACGGTTCGATGTCGACCATCCACGCCAACAACACGCGCGACGCGCTGACCCGCATCGAGAACATGGTGCAGATGGGCAACATGGGCCTGCCGTCGAAGGCGATCCGCACGCAGATCGTCGGCGCGATCGACCTGATCGTGCAGGTCGAACGCCAGCGCGACGGCGGCCGCCGCGTCACCCAGGTCAGCGAGATTTGCGGCATGGAGGGCGAGGTCATCACCATGAACACGATCTTCGAGTTCGAGGTGCAAGGCGAGGGCCGCGATGGGCGGCTGTACGGCAGCTACAAGGTCAGCCATGTCCCACCGTCGTTCCTGCCGCGGCTGTCCTATTTCGCCATGGAGAAGGCCTGGCAGGCGGCGATGGAGGATGCGAAGACGTCATGACCTCCGGCAATATCTGGATGATGTCGATCCTGTCGTGGGGCACCCTGACGGGGCTGGGCTACGCCGGGCTGCTGGTGCACCGGGAGGCGGCGCGGCAGGACCGGCTCACCCAGCGCATCAACGACGTGGTGACGCCGCACATGCGGACCCATCGCATCGAACTCTCCGCCTTCGTCCAGACGCCGACGGTCAATAACAAATCCGCGTTCGGCTTGGTGGCCAGCGTCTTCGGCTTCGATCCGGGCGGACTGGATCGCTACCCGCTGAACTGGTGGCTGGTCGTGCTGCTCGCGCTGGTAGGGGCGAAGATCGCGCAATCGCTGGCGTCCGACATGATCGGGGTCTGGGCGCTGGCGGCGCTGCCGGCGGCGTGGGTGCTGCTCAGCCGCATGATCTTCGGGTTTTTCGAGAAGCGGTTCCGGGACAACCTGCTGAACCAGTTCCCCGAAGCGTTGCAGATGATCGTGCGCACCGTGCGGGTCGGCATCCCGGTGCTGCGCGCGATCAACAACGTGGCACGCGACGCGCCGGCGCCGACGTGCCACATGTTCGCCCTGTTGGTCAGTCAGGTCTCGGTCGGGGTCGCGCTTGACGACGCGGTGACCGAGATGGCGCAGCGCTCGCGGCTGTCGGAATACCGCTTCTTCGCCACCGCGATCACGTTGCAGATGCAAACCGGCGGCGCGCTGAGCGAGACCCTCGAAAACCTCGCCGACGTGATCCGCAAGCGGGTGGCGCTCAAGTCGCGGGCGCTGGCGCTGGCCTCGGAGGCACGCACCAGCGCGATGGTGCTTGCGGCGTTGCCCTTTGTCTCCGGCACCGCGCTCTGGGCGTTGAACCCCGCCTATATCGGCAGGCTGTTCGAGCCGGGACTGGGCCGCACGATTCTCAGCAGCGCCGTGTTGTCGCTGGGCTGCGGGCTGCTGGTGATGCGCAGCATGATCCGCCGGAGCCTGGCATGATGCCCCTCGCGCTGCTCATCGCCGGTCCGGCGTTCGTGCTGCTCGCCGGCGTGGCCGCGGTCGTGCTGCTGCGCCAGTTGCGCCACGAGCGCGAATATGCCGCGCGGGTGGCGCTGGCACATGGCGAGACACCGATCGCCACGGAACATCACGAAGGCGCGGCGCTGCGCGCGTGGGTGACCCAGGCGGTGTCGCGGATCGGGCAGGCGATCCTGCGTAGCGGACTGTTGCCCAGCCGCACCCTGGCGGACCTGGAACGCACGCTCGAAAGCTGTGGGCTGCACGGGCCGAACGGCCTCGGCATGTTCATCGGCGCCAAGATCCTGCTGCTGGTCGGCTTGCCGATCCTGACCGTGCTGGCGTTCGACGGCGTGGACCTGCCGAACCATCTGCACGTCGTGCTGCCGGGCACCGCCGCCGTGCTCGGGCTCATGGCGCCGGACTGGGTGGTCGGCCGCCGGCGCAAGCGGGTGCAGGCGCAGCTCGAGCAGGGGCTGCCGGATGCACTCGACATGATGGTGATCTGTGCTCAGGCCGGCCTTGGTCTTGGGCCGACGATCATCCGCGTCGGCACGGAACTGGCTCCGGCGCGGCCGGAGATCGCGCGCGAGTTCCTGCTGACGGCCAACGACCTGCAAATCATGGCCGACAGCCGGGTGGCGCTCGGCAACCTGGGCACGCGGACCGGCCTGGACACCATCAAGCGGCTGGTCACCGCGCTGATCCAGACGATGGTGTACGGCACGCCGCTGACCGATGCGCTGCGCATGCTGTCGGCGGAAATGCGCACGGAGATCCTCACGCGCTTCGAGGAACGCGCGGCACGCCTGCCGGTACTGCTGACGCTGCCGATGGTGTTGTTCATCCTGCCCTGCGTGTTCCTGATCGTCGGCGGACCGGCGGCGATCCAGATCGCCCAAGCCCTGGGCAAGATGTGAGACGGCAAGGGGTGAGACGGCGAGACGTGAGATGGCAAGGCACGAGGTGGCGAGGGGTGAGACGGCAAGGCGTGAGACGGCAAGGCGTGAGACGGCAAGACGTGAGACGGCAAGACGTGAGACAGGAAAGCGTGACACGGCAAAACGTGAGACAGTGAAAAGGTTGAGACAATGCGCGCATTGCCCATAGCTGCACTGCTGCTGCTCGGCGCCTGCGGCACTGGCGGGAGCCTCGGCACGTCTGGCGACATGCCCGGCGTCGATGTCGCCGCGGCGGCACTGCGCGGCGGCTCGCCGCAGGTCGCACTGCGGATCGACGATGCGATCCTGGCCAAGGATCCACACAATGTCGCGGCGCTGCTCAACCGCGGCGACGCGCAAACCGCGTTGCAGCAGTCCGACGCGGCGGCGGAGTCGTATGCCGACGCGCTGCAGGCCGATGCCAAATCGGTTCAGGCGCGGATCGGTCTGGGGCGGTTGCGGCTGGCGGATGACCCGAGCGCGGCCGAGGCGCTGTTCCTCGAAGCGCTGCAACGTGATCCGCGCAATGCCGTGGCCTTGAACGATCTCGGCATCGCGCGCGATCTGCTCGGGCGGCACCAGGAGGCGCAGGCGGCGTATCGGCGGGCGATCGGCCTCGATGCATCGATGAAGGGCGCACAGGTCAATCTTGCCTTGTCGCTGGCGATGGCCGGCCGGGCGGATGACGCGACGCCCCTGTTGCGGCCGCTGGCAAGCGGGCCGAACGCGCCGCGCAAGCTGCGGCATGACCTGGCCGCGGTGCTCGCCATGGCGGGGGATCGGAGCGGGGCGCAGCGCATTCTCGCGCAGGACCTGCCGCCGGATCAGGTGGACCAGGCGCTGGCGATTTTTTCCGCGGCAAGCCCGCCGTCCGGCCCGGCGCGCGCGACCGACGCACCTTCGGTCGCGGCCGTGGTGCCCGCTGACGAGGCGCCCAGTGGCAAGTCGCCCAGTGGCAGGTCGCCGGGTGGCGGGCTGACCGGCGCTGGGCCGACCAGCGCTGGACCGACCAGTGCCGGGCCGACCAGTGCCGGGCTGAGCAGTGTTGGGCTGACCAGTGCTGGGCCGAGCAGTGCCGGGCCGAGCAACGCGGGGCTGATTGGGCCGGCCAGTGCTGGGCCGGCCGGTGCTGGGCCGACCAGTGCCGGGCCAACCAGCGCTGGGCTGAGCAGCGCGGGGCCGGCCAGTGCTGGGCTGACCAGCGCTGGTGGACCGGCCAGTGCTGGGCTGATGGTGCCAGTGAGCACCCTGATCTCGAACGGCGAGGCGGCGGAGGCGCGGACGCGGATGCAAGTGGTGGCCGACAAACCGGCCGCGGCGCCGCTGTCGATGGCCCCGGCCAGTTCAGGATCGCCGGTTGTGCCTCCGGGTGCATCATCCGCCCCATCGGCGCCTGCTGCCGCAGCATCCGATCCGGCGGGAGCTACCCCGCCGGCCGCTAGCGTGGTGCCGGAGTCGCACGCGGTGCCGACACCCAAGCGCGCGGCCGACACCGCCGCGCCGCCCGCCCCGGTGACAGCCGCACCGCCCGCCCCGGTGACGGCCGCACCGCCGACACAAGCCGCCGCCACGGCGCCGCCCGCCCCGGACGTGACCCCGTCGCGGATCGTGCTGAGCGCCACCGCGGATACCTGGATGCAGGTTCGCACCAAGTCCGGACAGGTGCTGCTGAGCCGCGTCTTGCATCCCGGCGAATCCTGGCCGGTTCCGGCGCAGCCGAACCTGGCGCTCAGCACCGGCAATGCCGGAGGCATCAACATCCTGGTCGACGGGGCGTCGGTCCCTGCGTTGGGAAGTTCGGGCGCGGTGCGGCGTGATATCCCGCTCGATCCCGAGCTTCTGAAGGCCGGGAAGCTGTCCTCGGCGGCGCGGCCGACGACGACCGCGCGTTCTGGGGCGAGCGCCGCATCGCCGGTTGCGCCCCCGGTTGCAGCATCCCCGCCGTCGCCGTCCGCTGCCGCAGCATCCGCCTTGCCGGCATCCGCTGCCGCAACATCCGCCTTGCCGGCATCCGCTGCCGCAGCATCCGCCTTGACGGCATCCGCCACGTCGGGAGCCGCCCCGTCAGCCGCTCCCTCGGCGGCAGCGGCGGGCGGGGCACCGACACCCAAGCGCGCGGCCGACGCGTCTGCGCGCCTGTCCGTCACTCAAGCTGACGGGGCGTCGGGTCATGGTCCGTCCAGCGGCGGTCCGGTCAGAGGTGGTCCGGTCAGCGGTGGTCCGGTCAGTGGCGGTCAGGTCAGTGGCGGGCCAATGGTGCAATTGAGCAGCATGCCCTCGAGCGACGGGGCAGCGGCGGCGTGGCAGGCGTTGCAACAGCGCCTGCCGGATCTGCTGGCGGACCGGCAGCCGGTTATCATCCGAGCCGAGAACGCGGCGGGCACGCACTGGCGCGTGCGGACTGCCGGGTTCCCTGGGCAGCAAGCGGCCAACGGGTTCTGCAGCGCGGTCAAGGCGCACGGCCTTGACTGCTTCGTTACCGGCTCCTGACCCGTGCGGCGGCCGGGGGGGCAGAGCGCGCACCGGCATCGGTGTCCGGAACCACCTGGTCGGGCAGATCGGCAAACCCTTCCTGGCGTAGCGCGGTGATGATCTTGCGCCGCGCACTGCTCTCGAGCTGGTAGATCCGCTCGCGGCTGACGCCGAAGCGCGCGGCCAGTTCGTCGAGCCGCGAGACCGGCGCATCCCCGGTCATGCACCGCTGCAGGAACACCTCGCGTTCGCGTTGGCCCAGGATGGTATCGGCCAGCGCCAGAATGCGTCGGCGCAGCTTCTCGCGGTCCAGGCGCTGGATCGCGTCGTCCTCCGGCGTCGGCGCGTCGCCCGGGTCGATTGGTGCATCGTGGTCGAGGCTGTCCAGGGTGCTGCCGCCGGCGTGCAGCCAGCGTTGGACCTCGTCGGCCGACAATGCGATCCGGCACCCGACCCGCGTGCACAGCTCCATCTCGGTCGGATCCACCTGCTCGCGCAGGCAGGCACGCCTGGCGTCGGCGAACAGCCGCGCGGCGTGGCGGGCCAGTTGTCGATGCGCGATGGTGCCGGGCAGCCGAACCGGCAGGGCATTGCGGCTGATATGATCCTGCACGTACCACCGGACCCAAGGCACCGCGTAGGTGGACAGCCGGCCGGGGAACCGCTCCGGGTCGAAGCGTGCGATCGCCGCCTGCAGGCCCAATTGTCCGGCGCCGATCAGGTCGGCGGTGTCGATCCCGGGGCGTCGGTAGCGGCTGGCGACCGCGGCGACCAATCCGACATTGGCCTGCCATAGCGTTGATAGCGCATCGTGGCGCTGGCGCACGCTGTCGCCGTGCCGGACGAGCCGCAGCAAGGCGCGCTCCCGGTCGGCCGGCAAGCGCCCGCCCCCGACCTCGTCATGCACTGCCGCGCTGGCCTCGCGAGCGCCGGCCGCACTCACGGCTGCTTATCCGTGGCGTGAAACGCGCGGGCCGCGACCACGATCGGCCCGCACCGGCCGCCGGTGCCCCGAAGCACCCGCGCGCGGCCGACATCGGCCACGCCGACCCACAGCCGGTCTATTGATCTCCGGCGGGCCCCTTCGCCCAGAGATCCTTGCGACATCTCAGACGCTCCCCTGACGACGCCAGCGGCCTCCATGCCACGGCGTCAGACGCACACATTGTTCGGCCGGCACCGAGGGACGCTTTGACCTAGATCAAACGCTATCGTGTGCCGACCCTCGATCAGCGTGCCCCTGGGACCGCGACCGCCATCCGTGGATACGCCTCGATCGACCATATCAAACGCTACTGTGATGGTGCTTGAGGCGTTCTGATATCTCAACCCCAGAGCCACTTTCTGGACGCGATCGCTCTTTCGTGATTAAATCTTTTCTGACCGTGTGTCATTTTCGACACGGTCTCAGCGTTCGTTAGCGGATTCTGCGGCAGATCGGTGTCTGCCACACGGGTCCTTGCCGGTCTTGTGGGGTTGCAGCCGTTCGCGCGGCTGAGAAACGATTTTGGCAAGACGTTTCGCTTCGCGATTTTGCAATCCGTGATTGTAATGCTTCGTTGCAAAACAACCAATACCCGTGCATGATGGATGCCAAGTGGTCGAAGCGGCCGATCATCGGCGGCAACGGCCAATAACCGGACCGGGAAAGGACCTGCGGCAGAGCGTCCCGTAACGCACTGGAGGTCTGCATGGCAGCAGGAAGACGCGGGGATGTCAGCCGACCAGGCACTGGGCGGTCCGTGGACCGGATCGACCAACCCCGCATCGCGCCTCGCCACTACGTGGTGTTCCGCGCGACGACGCGGGCCGACGGGTGCACCGCCAGACACTACGAGGTCCCGGGCGGCACCGCCGCGCTCGACGAGGCGGGCTTCAGTGCCTGGCTGCGCGAGCATGCACCGGACGGGCGGGAGATCGACCTGGTCTCGGTGCTGGTGATCCAGGAGGTGCTGAACCCGCGCGCGTCGATCGAGACCTGCTGCCTGGAGCGCCGGCGCGGGTCGGCCACCGGCCCGTTTCATGGCGAGCCCGCCCGGGTCACCTTCGATGGCGCGGTCGACCGGGTGCGATTTTACCGCGCCACGGCACGCAACGTGCTGCGGGAGATGGCGCCTCCCTTGGACCGGCCGCCGCCGCCGCCGTCGCGGCTCGGCCACCTGGCCGGCGATGAGGCGGCGGTTCGCCGCACTTTCGGCGCGGCGGTACGGATCCTGGATGTGCGCGCGCCGACCGTGCTGGAGGACATGGTCGGCCTGGCCAGCATCGTGCACCTGCGCACGCCGGACGGCAGCGAAATCGGCAGCGGTCTCGGCTGGCACGGCACGACGCCGTTCGTGCTGCGGGCCGATTTCCCGCGGTTCGGCGCACCCGCCGAGCTGAGCGCGGCTGGCGCGGCCGCCGTCGCCGCGGCGGCCGCCGCGGCGGGGCTCACCACATTTGAAACGCGCGATGACGCGCATGGGCCGGTGGTCGTGGCCCGCTCGCGCCGCGACGGGGCCTTCCATCGGATCCGCCACATCGCCGGCGCCGCGCGCGTCGAGGCCTATACGCCGCACGTTCCCGCGGGACTGCTGAGTGGCGACCAGGCACGCTGGGCGCGCTACGCCGAGGAGTACGAGCACCTGATGCTGCTCGATGCCTATCGCGATGGCGGTTCGGACAATGTCTTCGTGCTCGCCGGTGCGCCGGACGGCCAGGTGATGCGCCACCTGATCGACGCGGATGGCATCGAGGTCTGGCGTGCCGTCGCGGACGACACCGCGGCCGCCGCATGGCACCGCGAGCGCGTGTTCGGTCCGGCCGGCGACTAACCCGGACGTCTCACGCTGCCGCGGGTGCTGGCGCGGTCCTTGCCGCGCCGAGGCGCTTCGCCAGCATCCCGCGCCAATGTGAGAAATCCGGGTGCCGGCCGGCCGGCGATAAAGGTCGCGACGCCAGCGCCGCCGTAACGCCGCTGCAACCCCCCCGGTGCTCTCATTCGACCATACGCATCGAAGCTGGCGCGGACCACGCGCTTCGCAGGGCACGTTGCGCACAACGCCGCGCATAGAGGACAACAGACCATGATCGAATACCTGAGCACCTGGCTCACTCTCAAGACCGATCGACGCGCCGTGACCGCCTTGGAATACGGCGTGATCGCCGGCGTGCTGGCGGTGGTGGTGGTGACTGCGTTCACCACGCTGGGCAACGGCCTGAACAACGCCTTCACCAGCGTCTCGAACCAGCTCTGAGCCGTCGCGCCAGGCCGCGTACGTCGCGGCCTGGCGGGTCGGTGCGCAGCCTCTGGCGGCGCAATGCGGCTTCGCACCGGGCGAGTCGCCCTGCTATGGCGCGGCCATGGTCGATTTCGCCATGGAGCAGGCGGTTGCTGGGCGCGTTGCCGGCGTCGATGAGGCGGGGCGCGGACCGCTGGCCGGCCCGGTCGTCGCGGCCGCCGTGGTTTTCGCGACCGGCGTGCCGGCGGCCCTGGCCGGCCTGATCGATGACTCCAAGCGCCTGACGCCGGAGCAGCGCCAGGTTGCCTACCAGGCGCTGCGTACCGCGCCCGGCGTCGAGATCGGCGTGGGCGCCGCCTCGGTCGCCGAGGTCGGGCGGCTCAACATCCTGCGGGCCTCGCTGCTGGCCATGCGCCGGGCGGTGTGCCGGCTGCCGACCCCACCGGACCTGGCACTGGTCGACGGCAACCAACGCCCGCCGCTCGATTGTCCGGTGCGCTGCGTGATCGGCGGCGACGCGCTGTCGCTGTCCATCGCGGCCGCCTCGATCGTCGCCAAGGTGGTGCGCGACCTTGCCATGGCCCGCCTCGCGGTGCGCTGCCCGGGCTACGGCTGGGAGCATAATGCCGGCTATGCCACCGCGGCGCACCGGGCGGCGCTGCGCCTGTTGGGCCCCACCCGGCACCATCGAGCCGGCTTCGGGACCGTGCGCCAGCTCCGGCTCGATCTGTCGCGATTGACGTGACTTCCAGCGACCCGTCACGATGCGCGCCTCAGTGCCACATGGCTGGCGCCCGTCCCTCGGAGCAACGTGGAAATCGTTCGCGAACTGCCGCTGGATCAGATCCTGCTGGGTGATTGCGTCCGGCTGATGCGGATGCTGCCCACGGCCTCGGTCCATTGCGTGTTCGCCGACCCGCCCTACAACTTGCAGTTGCGCGGGGAGCTGCGCCGGCCGGACGACAGCCTGGTGGACGGGGTGGACGACGACTGGGACCGCTTCACCGACTTCGCCGCCTACGACGCCTTCACCCGGGAATGGCTGGGCGAGTGCCGGCGCCTGCTGCGCAAGGACGGCACGCTGTGGGTGATCGGGGCCTACCACAACATCTTCCGCATCGGCGCCATCCTGCAGGACCTGGGGTTCTGGGTGCTGAACGACGTGATCTGGCGCAAATCCAACCCGATGCCGAACTTTCGCGGGCGGCGGTTCACCAACGCGCACGAGACGCTGATCTGGGCGGCGCGCAGCCGCGATTCCCGGCACCGCTTCAACTACCGGGCGATGAAGTCGCTGAACGACGACCTGCAGATGCGCAGCGACTGGTTCATCCCGCTGTGCACCGGGCCGGAGCGGCTGCGCAACCAGCACGGGCTGAAGCTGCA
>Ga0209415_10004270_pt1 | contig 26272 bp, 25 predicted proteins | sample PeaSoiSIISIP2007_FD_187696 | JGI IMG/M metagenome (GOLD analysis project Ga0209415, IMG submission 187696) | Peat soil microbial communities from Weissenstadt, Germany - SII-SIP-2007 (SPAdes) (version 2) | ecosystem: Environmental > Terrestrial > Soil > Wetlands > Peat | place: Germany... | reverse complement strand
ATCTCGGAGAGCGACTTGTCGGCGACGCGGGTGAGCTTCACGCTCGGCGGCAGGCTAAGCTCCACCTTCTCGATGCGGCCCGCCTCGTTGGCGCCGGCCTGGTACCAGTGCACGTCCTGCAATTTCACGCCGGCCTCGTGATGCAGCCAGCCGCGCATGTAGACGGCGGCGGTGTGGGCCCATTCGGGCGATCCGATGGTCTTGCCCTTGAGGTCGGCCGCGGTCTTGATGCCGCTCTTCCGGTTCACGTAGAACGAGCCGAACCGGAACAGGCGCGAGGCGAACACCGGCAATGCGATGATGTCCGCGTTCGGGCGCGTCACCTGGGCGGTGAACTTGGCGAAGGAAAGCTCCGTCACGTCCCATTCGCGATTGAAGGTGAAGCGCGAGAAGATCTCGTGATGCCCGAGCGTCAGCCAGACGTGCTCGATCCCCTCCGCCTGCACGGCGCCGGTGCGGAAATCGCGGAAATGATCGTAGTCGGTGGTGGCGATGGTGAGCTTGATCTTGTTCATGATGGTCCCCCGGTCACTGCGATCCCCATGGCTTGTGCGCGTGATCGACCGGCTGATCCTCGACCAGATGGGCGCAGCCGCACTTGTGGGCCCAATAGCGCCAGGCGCGCCGCGTCTCCAGCGAATAGGGCTTGTAGCCGGCATCGCGCGCCGCGATCTCGCCGTCATGGAGCGGCTTGATGGCGCCGCCGAGACGCAGCGCATTCATCTGCACCCGGGCATTGCGCGGCACGTAGACCGCCATCCTGACCACCTCGATCAGCGAGCGCGCCGCGGCTGAAAAGCCGTGCCCGCGCATCAGCGCGACGTTGTTGGGGCCGAGGCAGCGGGCGAGGTCGCGCGCCTGCTCCATGTTGGTCACCAGCATGTTGGTGTTTGGGCCGAAGCGGTCCGCCATGTCCCACACCGGCACATGGGCGCCCATGAAGCTGCCCGAATGGATGACGGGACGCAGCGGCGTTGCGCTGATCGAAAACGGCAGCACGTCCTCCGCATGGGCATGCACCACCGCCTGCACGTCGCCCCGCGCCTCGAAGATGCCGCCATGGATGAACCGCTCGTGGTAGAGCGGGCGGCCGTCATGGCGCACCGGCGTGCAGTCGAGATTGAACTCGATGATGTGGTGCTCCTCGACCATCTCGGGCGCGATCGAGGTGGCGAGAAAGAACCGCTGCGGATTGCCTGGATGGCGCACGCTCACGTGCCCATAGGCGTCGACGACGTTCTCGCGGGCGAGGATGCGGTTGGCGACCACGAGGTCGCGCACCAGGGCGGGGATTTCACTCATGGGATTCCGTAAGGGGTGATCGGCGAACGGGGGAGCATCATTCGACCGCGTTGAACGTCATACGCGAGCCCGCGTTGACCGAAGCCGACGCATCCTCGCCGTTACGATATAGCGATAACTCTGATGCGAAAAATATAATTTGAGGACCACCGATCGCGCACCGTGACCCCGCTTGGCTCCCGGGGTGGCGCATCTACACGGGGATTCCGCTACCGCCCGACGGAGTACTTCGTAAACGCGCCGCCCGCTTGGGCTAGCGAGTTCGGCCCTTCGGCGGCGTAGACGTTGCCGTCGGCGTCGACGGCCACGCCCTCGCCCGCCGTGCCCTGATACACCCGGTCGTCGCGTTCGAACGGCGGGATGAACCCGGTGACGCGGTCCTCGTCGACCGGGCCGATCCGGACGCCGTCACGCCAGTTCGGGTGGTTGTACGGGCCCGACTCCGAGTCGATCACGTAGACCGTGTCGCCCTTGATGAAGAGGCCGCTGGGGCGGCCGAACACATAGCGCGACTCGAGGTACGTTCCGTTCTGATCGAAAATCTCAATGCGGTGGTTGCCGCGATCGGCCACCCACAGGCGGCCCCGCGCGTCGAACGCCAGCGCGTGCGGCGTGCGGAACTCGCCGTGACGCACGCCTATCCCGCCCCACGACTTGATGAACTTCCCGTCGGGCGAGAACTTGCTGATGCGCGACGTGGCGCCGCGCTTGATGCCCTCGGCGACCGCGTTCGCGGTGATCATGCCCTGCGCATCGTGTCCGTCGGACACGTAGATGCTGCCGTCGGGCCCGACGACGACGTCGTTCGGCTGGTTGAACTCACCGTCGGCGTTGCCGGCCTTGCCGGCGACGCCGAGGCTCATGAGCTTCTCGCCCTTCGGGCTGAACTTGTGGACCTGATGCCCCTTGGTGCCTGCCTTGTTGCCCGCGAAATCGGCGATCCACACGTTGCCCTGCTTGTCCAGGGCAATGCCGTGCGGCGTGACCATGACGCCCTTGCCGAAGTTCGCGAGCACCGCGCCGGTCTTCCGATCGAACTTGAAGATGGGATCGAGCGGCGTGTTGTCGCAATCGACGGGGCCACCGCCGGCAGTTCCCGCGCCGCAGCGCTCGTAGGCCCAGATGTTGCCGTCGATGGGATCGACGTCGATGCCGGCCGTGGTGCCCCACTTGCGGCCCGCCGGCAGCTGACCCCAGTTCCGGGTCACGACCGGAGCCGGGTTCGGCAGGCCATCCCCGGTGATCGGATTGCCCGTCGTGCTCCGAGCGCTCGACGCTGCAGCCTGCGCCTCGGCGCGGGTGCTGATGTTCTGCGTCGCCAGAAGGACCACGGCGCCGAGGACCACGGCGCCGACGCCGACAACGGACAGCTGGGCTTGTGATAGTGCCATGGCAGGCTCCTTCGTTAGGATTGACAAGATATAGCAGGATGTTCCGCAATGGGTGCGTATCGATCAAACCTTGTTTACCACCGCCATCTTGAACCTCGCCATCAACGCGCGCGACGCCATGCCGAATGGCGGCAACCTAACCATCAAAAATCCGGCCGTTGCGCTTGCGGAACCTCAACCGGGTTTTCTTTGAAGGGGTCGATATTGTTCTCGGCGCAGATCGTTTCCATCCAGACGTTGGGGTCCCTGCGCCAGCGCTTGGTCATGTACATGGGCTCGTTGAACGTGTCCTCGTCCTCGATCTTGACGAAGGCCTCCAGGAACTTGTTGTCCGCCGTGACCTTGAAGCGTTCCACCACATGCAGCTTTTCGGTGTGCGGGGTGCGGTACATGTCGATGAAGCTCAACATGTGCGCGCTCAGACCGACGGTATCGACGACCAGTTCGCCGTTCTCGTAACGGCCGATCGATTCGCCGTACCAGGATGGATTCACCTTCTCCGAATGCTGGTCGGTCATGTAGATGCGGCGCACCCACTGGTCGCGCTGCCAAACCATCCACACCTCGTTGGGCGTCTGAATGAAATACACCGGTTCTGTCGTCCAAAGCAGTTGCCCGGGCACTCCCCCCGGCCAGCAGCGCGACTGAGCCAGGAACGGAATCCCGACCTTGCCGGCAAGAAACTCCTCATTCGACAGGCGCATCTGCTCGGCGGCCCAGGGCTTGAGGATCGGGTCCTTGTAGTTGCCGAGCGCTGGCGTTGGCCTGCGGGTTTCGTTGCCGCGCAGCGGATAGTCGGGATGTTGCTTGATCGGCCCACGCAGCCCGGCGGGCGGGTCGAACCAGCCGGTGCCGTAGCGTGCGATTCCACCGTTTATCGTCAACGGAGTCCAGGCAAAACCGCTCGACGAGCCAAGGTCGGGAATCTTCCCGGGCGCCTCGGCGAAGAGGGGACTGGTGGCGCAAGCGGCAACGGCGGCGCCGGCAACGAGTCCGGCCCACTTCGCTCCGCGCGCGAACGGCCCGCGGACGGACTTCAATGCGAAGAATGAGATCATCTGCTCCCTCATCTGCAGGGCGGTCGCGATCGCCGCTTTTCCAAGGAGAAAGCGAGTAACGATCGTTCGTACCGCTTCCTCCGGTCGACGCGCAATAACAATGGTTAGTACGCCGGTCCGCAATATCGATGAAATCGCGTGCGCGATCAATGCATTTGCGGTCGAGCCGATTTGCGGCACCGCATCGGGCGCTTCGTGATCGTGGCTGCGTGACCCCAGCGACCGGACTCCCACGAAACCCCGTGACGCAGCATGCTGGCGCTCACAATCCGCGTGCGCCCGCCTTCTCATGATCCAGGGCCGGGCCACAACACACGGCTGCGTCAATCTAATCGGCGTTCTAATTCGCCGAAATGTTCGCGGCCCGGATCACCTCGCCCCAGCGCCGGGTCTCCTCGGCGACGAACGCCGCCATGTCGGCGGGGGTGCCGCCGACCGGCTGCATGCCGAACCGCGCCAGCTGTTGCCCGATGTCCGGCGCTCGCAGCACCTCGTTCATGGCAGCGTTGATCCTGGCGACGACCGGGCGGGGCGTATGCGGCGGCGCCGCGATGGCGTTCCAGGTGTCGGAGCGAAAATCCGCGACGCCGGCTTCAGCCATGGTGGGGACGTCCTTGAGGGCGGGGAGCCGTCGCGGCGTCGTCACCGCCAGCATCTTGATCTTGCCGGCGGCGAAATGCTCGCGCACCGCGTCGATCTGGATGAACAGCATGTCGAGATGGCCGGCGACGAGATCGTTCACCGCCTGGGCGGTGCCGCGATAGGGCACATGGATGAGGGTGGTGCCGGTGCGGCGCGCGAACAGCTCGGCGGTGAGATGCGGTGTCGTGCCGATGCCCTGGGAGCCGTAGTTGATCTTCCCCGGATTGGCCTTGGCATAGCCGATCAGCTCGGCGACCGAGCTGGCCGGAAAGTCCCGGCGCACCACGAGCGCGTTCGGCAGCGTCGCCATCATGATGACGGGTTCGAGCGCCGCCGGATCGAAGCTGAGCTTGCGGTAGAGCAGAATGTTGGTGGTGAGCGGCGCTGGCTGCGCGGACAGCAGCGTGTGGCCGTCCGGCTCCGCCGCCGCGACCTCGCCGGCGCCGAGATTGCCGCCGGCGCCGGGCCGGTTCTCGACCACCACGGCTTGGCCCCAGCGCGGCGCCAGCCGGTCCGCCAACAGCCGCGCCATGATATCGGGGCTGCCGGCGGGCGGCGACGCCACGATGATGCGCACGGTGCGGGTCGGGAAGTCGGCGGCGTCCTTGTCCTGCGCCGCGGCGGCGTGCGCGATGCAAAGCGTCGCTGCGATCACGGTGGCGCGTGTCAGCATGGTTCCTCGCCTTGGTGGCCCTGCCGCTGTCGCCCTTGCGGGCGGCGCGGACCTTGGGGACTATGCTAGCCTGCATGCCGGCAAATGTGGAGGACGCAAGATGGGCAAGACAGCGCTTCGCACCGTGGTGATCTCGGCAGTGGTCGGACTGTGGCCGTTCGCCGCCGCGAGCTTCCATCTCCAGGAGGCGACGATCGCCGACATCCAGCGCGCCATCCTGGCGAAGGAGCTCACCGCGACGGAGCTTGTCGGCCTCTATCTCAAGCGGATCGAAGCCTATAACGGCCAATGCGTCAAAGGCGCCGTCGACGCGAACGGCTTCGTGCTCGGCGACATCGAGCCGATCGAGAAGGCCGGCAAGATCGGCGCCCTGATGACCCTCAACATCCGCGGCAAGCGGTCGAGGGCCGATGCCGTCGACAATGACCCCAACATGCCGGACGCGCGCGAATCAGCCCGCGCGCTCGATGCGGAGTTCGCCCGCACCGGCCGCCTGAAGGGGCCGCTGCACGGCGTCGTGTTCGCCGTCAAGGACCAGTACGACACCTTCGACATGCGCTCCACCAGCGGTTCTGCTGCCGCCTACGCCAACGACCGGCCGCCGCGCGATGCCGAGGTCGTGGCGCGCCTGCGCGCCGCCGGCGCCATCATCCTCGCGAAGTCGAACATGGGCGAATACGCCTCCGGTGATCGCAGCACCGTCGGCGGCACCACCTGCAATCCCTACGACACGTCGCGTAGCGCCGGCCGCTCCAGCGGCGGTGCCGGAGCCGCCGTCGCCGCCAACCTCGTCACCTGTGCGATCGGGGAGGAGACCGGGCCGTCGGCGCGTAATCCCGCCGCCAACGGCAGCCTCGTCGGCATCGTGGCGACCCACAGCCTGGTGAGCCGCGCCGGCCTCATTCCGGCGTCGCTGACGCGCGACCGGCCCGGCCTGCTGTGCCGCACCGTGAAGGACGCCGCGACCGTGCTGGCCGCGGTCGCCGGCTACGACCCCCGCGACTCCGCGACCGCGGCGAGCGACGGCCAAGTGCCGACCCGGCCCTACCAGGACAATGCCGACGCAGCGAGCCTGCGCGGTGTCCGGCTCGGCGTGGTGCGCGAGTTCATGAGGGTTCACACCAAGGCCGACGAGGAAAGCGTCGCCATCGCGGAAGCCGCGCTGCGCGATCTTGCCAAGGCCGGCGCCACGCTGGTCGATCCGGGCCCGGAAGGCGCCCTGTTCCAGGATGCGCTCGCCGAGATACTGCCGGCGCTCGATGCGCCGACGCTCACCGCGGTGTTCCGGGACGCGTTCCCGCCCGGCACCGATTTCGTCGCGAGGATCGTCGCCATCGCCGGCAAGGCCGCGAAGCTGCCGCCCGATCTCACCTTGCGGATCGTCGCGGAACGCGACGTGCCGGCGCCGGGCGAAGTGCTGTTCGTGCTGGAGCGCTACCTGCGCGACCGCGGCGACAAGAACATCCGCAACGTCGCCGATCTCATCGCCAAGTCGACCTTCTACGATCACGCACCGATCGCCGGCGTGACGGCGGCGCCGAAGGGGCGCCTCGAAGACCTGATGGTGCGCACCGAACGCCTCACCCGCAAGAGCGACGGCAGTCCGCTGGTGCGCAAGCTCCCCAACACCACGCTCGACATCAGCGGCTGGCATGCCAACCGCACCGTGCTGCAGATGCTCGTCAACAAGGTGATGGCGGACAATCGGCTCGATGCGCTGGTCTATCCGACCAAGACGGTGCCGGCGCCGCGGCTCGCCGACCCGGTCGAGCCGATCAATCTCAAGACCGTCCAGGACAAGGTGACGGTGGTCGTCGACGGCGAGGACTACGAGCGCACCGTCGAGCGCGTCATCGACGTGCGGGCGCCGCTGACGCCGCGGCTGAGCCCCAATTCCGGCTATCCGGCCATCGCGGTGCCGGCCGGCTTTGCGACGCAGGTCTACGACCGCTCCGTGGTGCGCGGTCCCGACGGCAGCAAGCGCGCCGGCGACTTCCTTCCCGCCAAGGCGGTGGAACTGCCGGTCTCGATCGACTTCCTGGGGCGCGCCTTCACGGAACCGCTGCTGATCCGCATCGCCGCCGCCTACGAGGCCGCGACCCGGCACCGCAAGCCGCCGAAGGACTTTGGTGCGGTGGCGGGGGAGCCTTAAGGCCTACGGCTCCAGCTCGCTGTCCCAATAGAGATAGTCGAGCCAGCTGTCGTGCAGGTAGTTCGGCGGGAACAGCCGGCCGTTGCGGTGCAGGTGGTGCACCGTGGGCTGGAACGGCATCTGGGCAGGGAACATGCGGGCTTCCTGGGGCGTCAGGTTGCCCTTGCGCAAATTGCAGGGCGAGCACGCCGCGACCACGTTGATCCAGGTGGTCTGTCCGCCGCGCGAGCGCGGCAGCAGGTGGTCGAACGTCAGGTCGTCGTCGGCGCCGCAATACTGGCACGAGAACCGGTCGCGCAGGAAAACGTTGAAGCGGGTGAAGGCCGGGTTGGTGGAGGGCTTCACGAAGGTCTTAAGGGAGACGACGCTCGGCAGCAGCATCTCCAAGCTCGGGCTGCGCACCGCCTTCTCGTAGTTCGCCACGATGTTCACGCGGTCGAGAAATACCGCCTTGATCGCGTCCTGCCAGGACCACAGCGACAAGGGATAGTAGCTCAGCGGACGGAAATCCGCGTTGAGCACCAGGGCCGGCCACCCGTTATTCGCCACATGAGCGTTCAATGCGACGCTCCTCAACCTCTTCCAAGAAGCCCGGCAGAAGACCCTGCCGAAGCACTGCCCCTACTTTATAGGGGGAGGTTACAGGATTGTGAAGCCGGCCCGCAAAGCCCGTGCCATCGGGAGTTGCCGGAACGGTCCGCAGCGCTATTTCCGTCTCACTGCGAATCGCCTGGCCAGGAATTCGCCGCCATGCCGCAGGCCTTCCTCGTCGATTCCATGGCCGAGTCCGGCCGACATGTGCCATTCGGCCGGGATTTCCAGGGTGGCGAGGTACTGGGCGGACAGGAACAGGGCCTGGGCCGGGATCAGGTCGTCGCGGTCGCCATGGATCAGGAGGACCGGCGGCCGCGCCTTGATTTCGCCCGAAACCGCCTCCGGCCCGGCGCCGTCGGGCAGCACGAGCAGCCCCGAATAGCCGACGATCGCGGCCGGCCGTTCGGGGCGCCGCAGGCCCACATGGAGCGCCATCATGGTGCCCTGGCTGAAGCCCACCAGGGCGAGGGCCGTGCCCGGCAGATTGTTGCGCTTGAGCTCCTCGTCGATGAAGCGCTCCAGGGCCGGGGCCGCCTTGTTGACGCCAACCCAGCGCTCGTTCTTTTCCCGGAAGGTCAGGGAGAACCATTGCCGGCCGGTCGGCGTCTGGGCGCACCGCTCAGGCGCGTGCGGCGACACGAACGCTGCGTCCGGCAGGAGGTTTTGCCAGGCTCGCCCCAATTCGATCAGGTCGTTGCCGTCGGCGCCATAACCATGGAGGAAGATGACGAGCTGGCGCGCTGGTCCGCGGGAGCGCGGCGCGAGCCGCGGGCCAGTGAGTTCTGCGGCCATCATGCCTCCGTCTATTTGTCGGGTTGCACCGGAACAGCGTCGCGCTGCTTGATCGCCCGATAATAGGCCCACAACAACCGCGCCGCCACTCCGCGCCATGGCCGCCATGGCTCGGCCAGCGCGCCGATCTCCTTGTGGGTCGGCCGCGCCGGCAGCGCGAAGGCGAGCCGCGCCGCCTCCTGGAGGGCGAGGTCGCCGGCCGGCCAGGCATCCGGATGGCCGAGGCAGAACAGCAGATAGATGTCGGCCGTCCACGGCCCGATGCCGTGGATGGTGCACAGCGCCTGATGCGCCACGTCGGCCGGCATGTCCGGCAGTGCGTCGCAATCGAGCGCGCCGCCCGCAATGGCCCGGGCGATCTCCTTGAGGGCACGGATCTTGGGTGCCGACAGGCCCAGCCGGGCGAGCCGGTCCGAACGCGCCCGGATCAGGGCCTTGGGGGTGAAGGGATTGTAGGCGGCGGCGAGCCTTCCCCAGATCGCGCTGGCGCTCGCGGTGGAAAGCTGCTGCGACACCACGATGCTGGCAATTCCCGCAAAGCCGCCCGGCCGGCGGCGCAGCGGCAGGGTTCCGGCAATGGCCGCGACCTCGGTGAGCCGGGGATCGGCCGCGAGCAGCGCCGCAAGACCGGCGGCGATATCGGCTTCGGTGTCGATGCGGCTGGACATGCTGCGGATTTGGCGTGAGGGCGGACAATCGCCAAGATAATGATGGTCCAGTGATTTGTCAGGCTCCGCCTCATGGCGGCGCTCCCGACCATGACCTTGTGATTGCGACCATGCAACCATGACGACACCGGTCTTCCGCTTCGCGCCGAGCCCGAACGGCTACCTGCATCTCGGCCACGCGCTGTCGGCGCTGATGAACTTCGATATGGCGCGACAGGCCGGTGGCCGATTTCTGCTGCGCATCGAGGACATCGACGCGACGCGCTGCCGCCCCGAATACGAAGCAGCCATATACGAGGATCTCGCCTGGCTCGGGCTCGCCTGGGAGGAGCCGGTGCGGCGCCAGTCCGACCATCTCGATGACTATGAGGCGACGCTGGCGCGGCTCGATGCCATGGGGCTGATCTATCCGAGCTTCGAAAGTCGCGCCGAGATCGCCCGCCTGGTGGCGGCGCGCGAGCGCACTGGTCCCTGGCGGCGTGATCCCGATGGCGCGCCGCTTTATCCGGGTGACGCCAACGCGCTGCCGCCGGCGGAGCGGCGGCGGCGGCGCCTCGACGCCGGCGAGCCCTTTGCGCTGCGCCTCGACATGGCCGCCGCGCTGGCGCGCTCGCGCGCCGACGGCCCGTCCCTGACCTTCATCGAGACCGGGTCCGGCCCGGGTGGCGAAACCGGCACGGTCGCGGCCGACCCTGCCGCGTGGGGTGACGTCATCCTCGCCCGCAAGGAGGTGCCGACCAGCTATCATGTGTCCGCCGTGGTCGACGACGCGCGGCAGGGCGTTACCAACGTGGTGCGCGGGCAGGACCTGTTCCACGCCACCGGCTTGCATGGTCTCCTTCAGCATCTCCTCGGGCTGCCGCAGCCGATCTACCATCATCACCGTCTCATCCATGACGCGGAGGGCCGCAAGCTGTCCAAATCGACGCACGCCACCGGCCTGCGCGAACTGCGCGCGGCCGGCGCTACACCGGCCGACATCCGACGGATGATCGCATTGCCGCAATCCCGTGCCCCCGCCGGCTAGCGAGTGGTCCCGACCGCCACTTCATGGCATGGTGCGGCCGGGCAGGGGGGTGAATGGCGAAGATCAAGGCCCGAAGCAGAAAATCGAACCGCACCGTCCGGAAAGGCGGCAAGCCGGCGGCTACGCGCGCCCGCAAGGTCGGCGCTGCAAAACGCAGCGCCGAGCGGGATTCGCGCGCGATCGAAATCGTTTTGGCGGCGTTTGCCCATGATATCCGCACGCCGCTGACCGGCATTCTGGCGCTGAGCGAATTGCTGGCGACATCCGGCCTCGGCGAGCGCGAACGGCGCTGGATCGCGGCCATCAAGGATGCGGCGGAGCATCTCGCTGAACTGACCACCCTTATTGTGGAAGGCGCGCGCGCCGGCGGCGGACACCCGGCGTCGCGGCATGAAGCCTTCGATCTCCCGCGGTTTGCCGCCGCGCTCGCGGCCTCCCTGGCGGCGCGCGCCGAGGCGAAGAATCTTGTCTGCGAGACCGATATCGCGGTCGATCTGCCGCAGCACGTGAGCGGCGACGCCGCGCAGCTGCGCACCGCGCTCGAGAACCTGATGGCCAATGCGGTGAAATTCACCGAACACGGCAAGGTCGGCCTCGAGGTCGCGGCGGCGCCGCTCGCGCGCGGCAAGCTGCGGCTCGCCTTCACGGTCACGGACAGCGGCATCGGCATGAGCGCGGCCGAGATCAAACGCCTGTTCCGGCCCTTCGCCCAGGCCAATCGCGAGATCGTGCAGAAGTTCGGCGGCTCGGGGCTCGGCCTGGTGCAGGTGCGGCGGCTCGCGAAGGCGATGCACGGCGACCTCAAGGTCGAAAGCACGCCCGGGCGCGGCTCGGCGTTTGGGCTCATCGTCACGGTCGATCGCGCCGCGCCGCAGGAGATGAGCGCGGGCGCACTCGCCGCCGGGGAGCACGGTGGCGTCGCGGCGCGCGCGCTGAACATCCTGTGTGTCGAGGACAATCCCTACGGGCGGGTGGTGATGAACGCGATCCTGACGGAGCTTGGCCACAGGGTCGATTTCGCCGGCAGCGGGGAAGGCGCCGTCGAGGCGGTGACGCGCGGCGGCCACGACGTGGTGCTGATGGATATCACGCTCGCCGGCGTCGACGGTTTCGAAGCCACCCGGCGCATTCGCGCGTTGCCGGGTGCGGGCGCCAAGATACCCGTGATCGGCATCTCGGGCCGCACCGCGGCGAGTGACGCCGACGCCGCCCTTGCGGCCGGCATGAATGCCTATCTGACCAAGCCGGTGAGCCCGCGGATCCTGGCGGAGACGTTGGCGAGAGTGCAGGAGGGCGGGCTCGCCGCAGGGGCGTGACCCGGCTGGCGGCGACAACGGCGACGTGCCATCAGAGCGATATCAAATGAGCCATATAGAGGTAGCCGACGACCAGACACACATAACCGGCGCAAGCCAAAGTCCCGAACACGAGCCCAGAGAGCGGCCATTCAACTTGCTGAGACATCGTTGCTTTCTCCCTAGAATTCTTCAATGCCGTTTCTAGGGTGTTGTCGTGGGCGATCCTTGACATGGATCAATGTCGGATTTGGCAGGCGCGTGACGCCCATGCTTGTGATCGCGGATCGTTGTCGGAATTGCGCGCCGCAGCGAGCGCGATGCCGCCTACGGGCCTCGCCGCTCCGCGGCTTCTTTCTGCGCCCACCCCAATGCCTGCTCCAGCCGATCGTTTCCCCAGAACAATTCGCCCGATCCGGCGGTGAAGCTCGGCGCCCCGTAGATGCCGAGCGATTGCGCCTGTTCGGTCGTGTGGCGCAATGCGGCCTTCGTCTCGGGGCTTTCTGCCGTCGCGAGGGCCTCCTGCGGTGTACCGACGATATCGCCGAGGATCTCCGCCATCACGCCGCGGTCCGCAATCGACCTGCCTTGGGTGAATTGCGCCCGGTAGACGGCGCAGGAGAAACGCGCCCGCGCCGCCGGCGGCAGCGCCGTCGCCATGCGGGCGGCCAGCAGGCTGTTCTGCGGGAAGGGGTCAGGGCATTTCACCGGCGGCAGGCCCATGAGGGCGCAGTGGCGCTCCATGTCCCGCCACATGTTGCGTCCCTTGGCGGGATAGAGATTGAACGGCGAACTGGCCCAGCCCTGGGCGGCGAAGATCGGCCCCAGCAGGAAGGGCCGCCACACCACCTCGACGTTCGCCGCCGCTGCGAGCGCCTCGATGCGCTCGGCCGCGAGCCAGGAATAGGTCGAGGCGAATTCGTACCAGAAGGTGAGCGACGGCTTCATGCGGGCGTGTCGGCGCGGCTCACGAGCGGGGATTGCGGCCGATTCATCGCGTGCCCTCCGCTCGCCGCCGGAAGCCCAACGCCGCAAGCGCGGCGGTGATCGCCTCGTCGAGCGGCGTGTGCGGCGGTTCGCCGATGATTGCGGCGAGTCTGGTGCCGTCGATCGCATGCCGCGTCGACCACAGATAGGAGATTTCGGACAGCTCGCGGAACACCGGCACGACGATTCCCATCAACCTCAGCAGCCGCCACGGCATGAAGTCGACCTTGAACTCGCGCCGGCAGACGCGTGCGATCGCGGTGGTGAATGCGCGCCCCGTTACGGCATGGCCCGGGAAGCCGAACTCCGCGAATGGTGCGAGTTGCCCACGCGCCTCGACGAGGCGGACCAGTGCCTGGGCGAGGTCCGGCAGGTAGGCCCATTCGTGGACGACATCGAGCGGCCCCGGATAGCTGAGGTGTCCGGCGCCGATCTCCTTGATGACGACGCGGTCGAACCACGAGCCCAAACCCTCGCCGCCGAAATAGTCGCCGGCACGCAGCACGATGGTGCGCAGGCCCGTCGACGCGGCGTCCCGCATGCGCGCCTCGATCGCGACCCGCATGGCGCCCTTTCGCGAGGTCGGATGCATCGGGGTGGTCTCGTCGATCAGGGCCGGCATGGCGGCGCCGTAGTTGTAGACATTGCCGGGAAACACCAGGGTGGCACCGCTCCTCTGCGCCGCCGCGATCGCGGTATCCGCCAAGGGAACGGCGAGGCGTGCCCAGTCCGTGTAAGGCACGTTGAGGGCGTGAAGCAAGACGTCGGCCCCGGCTGCAGCCGCGATGACGGATTCGGTGTCGCGAGCGTCGACCTCGATGATCTCGGTTCCGGGCGCGGCCGCCGCGGCCGCGCTGCCGCGCACCAGGCTCGCGACCTGCCATCCGGCGGTCCGGAACGCCTGCGCGGCCGCGCGGCCGAAGCGGCCGGCGCCGCCAAGGACGAGGATGCGGCCCGTCATGTCGCCTCCCGGCATGCGACGTCCAGGCGTGCAACGCTCAGGCATGCGACAGGCAGAGATGGCGGCGGCGGGGTGCAGGTGTTAGATAGGCGCAATGGCAAACGCTCTTTCCACTTACATCGTTCCGTTGGCGATCGCCGCCGTGGCGGTCGTGCTGGTGCTCGGTCTCTTCAACATGTTGCGCGGCGGCTCGCCCAACCTGTCGCAGAAACTGATGCGCTGGCGGGTGGTGCTGCAGTTCATCGCCATCATCATCATCATGTTAACGGTCTGGGCGATGGGGCGATAGGTTCGGTCCGGAAACACTGCGACAGGCTGCGACATGGTGGTCCTCAACCGCATCTATACCCGCACCGGCGACGACGGCACCACTGCGCTGGGCACCGGCGAACGGCGCAAGAAATATGATCTGCGCATCGCCTGCTACGGGACGGTCGACGAGACCAACGCCGCCATCGGACTGGTGCGCCTGTCGACGGGGGCGGACGCCGCGATCGACGCCATGCTGGGGCGCATACAGAACGACCTGTTCGACCTCGGCGCCGACCTGTGCACGCCCGAACAGGACAAGGGGAAGGGGCCGGGCGGCGCCCGGCTGACCGTCACGGAAGCCCAGGTGACCCGGCTCGAAGCCGAGATCGACCACCTCAACGCAGACCTCGCGCCGCTGCGCTCCTTCGTGCTGCCGGGCGGCACGCCGGCCGCTGCGCATTTGCATCTCGCCCGCACGGTCTGCCGCCGTGCCGAGCGCATGATGGTGGAATTGGCCGACCGGGCCGGCGAAGATGTCTCGGCCGTCGCACTGAAATATGTGAACCGGCTGTCCGACTTTCTGTTCGTGGCGAGCCGCTACGTCAACCAGAAGGGCGAGGGCGACGTCCTTTGGGTGCCGGGCCGGAACCGCTGAGCCGATCGAGCCCGGACCGACAGACCTAGACGAAAGGCCTGGAAAATCCGCACGTTGGACCGTTGGAATTGGCGGCCGATTTATGCTGCAATGCGGCAGGTGCGTTGACACGCTCCGGTGCGGGTCATAGTTTGCGCGCCGCTTCCGGGAGAGACCAGGATGAAGGTTCTTGTGCCCGTCAAACGGGTCGTCGACTACAACGTGAAAATCCGGGTCAAGACCGACGGCACCGGTGTCGAGCTCGCCAACGTCAAGATGTCGATGAATCCGTTCGACGAGATCGCCGTCGAAGAGGCGATCCGTCTCAAGGAGGCCGGCAAGGCGACCGAGATCATCGCGGTTTCGATCGGGCCCCAGCAGGCGTCCGAAACCATCCGTACCGCGCTCGCCATGGGGGCCGACCGCGGCATCCTGGTCAAGACCGACGGCATCGTCGAGCCGCTGGCAGTCGCGAAAATCCTCAAGGGCATCGTCGAGGCCGAAGCGCCGGGCCTCGTCATCCTCGGCAAGCAGGCGATCGATGACGACTGCAACCAGACCGGCCAGATGCTGGCGGCGCTCCTCGGCTGGCCGCAGGGGACCTTCGCGTCCAAGGTCGCGATCGATGGCGAAAGCGTCAGCGTCACCCGTGAGGTCGACGGCGGGTTGCAGACCGTCAAGCTGAAATTGCCCGCGATCGTCACCACCGATCTGCGGCTCAACGAGCCGCGCTACGCCTCGCTGCCCAACATCATGAAGGCGAAGAAGAAGCCGATCGCCGACAAGACGCCGGCCGACTACGGCGTCGACACCGCGCCTCGGCTCGAAGTTCTCAAGACCACGGAGCCGCCGGTGCGCAAGGCGGGCGGCAAGGTCGGCTCGGTCGCCGAGCTGGTCGGCAAGCTGAAAAACGAAGCAGGAATCCTGTGATGCCGACCCTCCTCGTCGCCGAGCACGACAACAAGAGCCTCAAGGACGCGACCGCCAAGGCGCTCACCGCCGCGAAGGCGATCGGGGGCGAGGTCCACGTGCTGGTCGCCGGCAAGGATTGCAAGCCCGCCGCCGAGGCGGCGGCGAAGCTCGGCGGCGTCGCCAAGGTGCTGGTCGCGGATGCACCGCAGTTCGAGCACATGCTGGCGGAGCCGACGGCGGCGCTGCTGGTCGCCCTCGCGCCCGGCTACGACACCATCATGGCGCCGGCGACAACGAATGCGAAGAACTTCATGCCGCGCGTCGCCGCGCTGCTCGACGTCATGCAGATCTCCGACATCGTCAAGGTGATCTCGCCCGATACCTTCGAGCGGCTGATCTACGCCGGCAATGCGGTGCAGACCGTGCGTTCCAAGGACGCCAAGAAGGTGATCACGGTGCGCACCTCGACCTTCCAGGCGACGGGTGATGCAAAGGGCGAAAGTGCTGCCGCCACGTCGGAGGCGGTATCGCCCCCGCCCGATCCGGGCATCTCGACCTTCGTCGGCGAAGAGCTGTCCAAGACCGACCGGCCGGAGCTCACCTCGGCGCGCATCATCATCTCCGGCGGTCGTGCCATGGCGTCGCGCGACAACTTCGCCAAGTACATCGAGCCGGTCGCCGACAAACTCGGCGCCGCGGTCGGCGCCTCGCGCGCCGCCGTCGATGCCGGCTATGCGCCGAACGACTGGCAGGTCGGGCAGACCGGCAAAGTCGTGGCGCCGGAGCTCTATGTCGCAGTCGGCATTTCGGGCGCCATCCAACATCTCGCCGGCATGAAGGACTCCAAGGTGATCGTGGCGATCAACAAGGACGAGGAGGCGCCGATCTTTCAGGTCGCCGACTACGGTCTCGTGGCTGACCTGTTCAAGGCGCTGCCGGAGCTCGTTGACGAACTCGGCAAGCTTGGGCGGTAAAGCTTCGGGCGGTAAACCTTAAATGGGGAATGGCATCGGATTTGGTGGTGACTGAAAGCGCTTGGCGGTAGAACATCGCCACGACTCAATCCGGCACCACGGTGGCCCGGACGAAAGGCCGACAAACGATATGGGCGATATTCACCGAGTGGGCGTCATCGGCGCCGGTCAGATGGGCAGCGGCATCGCCCATGTGTGCGCGCTCGCGGGCTTCGATGTCGCCCTCAACGACGTCTCGGAGGAACGCGTCAAGGCCGGCATCGCCACCATCAACGGCAACATGGCGCGCCAGGTGGTCCGGCAGGCGATCAGCGAAAACGACCGGCAGGCGGCGCTGGGGCGGATCGGACCCGCCACCAATATCGAGGCATTGGCGGATTGCGACATCGTCATCGAGACGGCGGTCGAGAAGGAAGACGTCAAGCGCAAGATCCTGGCGGCGTTGTGCCCGGTGCTGAAGGACAGCGCCATCATCGCCACCAACACGTCGTCGATCTCAATCACCAGGCTCGCGGCCTCGACCGACCGGCCCGAGAGGTTCATCGGCATCCACTTCATGAACCCGGTGCCGGTGATGGAGCTGGTCGAGGTGATCCGCGGCATCGCCACCGACGACCCAACCTACGAGACCACCAAGGCTTTCGTCACCAAGCTCGGCAAGCGGTATGCGGTGGCGGAGGATTTTCCGGCTTTCATCGTCAACCGCATCCTGCTGCCGATGATCAACGAGGCGATCTACACGCTCTACGAGGGCGTCGGCTCGGTCGATGCCATCGACACCGCCATGAAGCTCGGCGCGCATCATCCCATGGGCCCGCTCGAGCTCGCCGATTTCATCGGGCTCGATACCTGCCTGTCGGTGATGCAGGTGCTCCACGAAGGGCTCGCGGACTCCAAGTACCGGCCGTGTCCGCTGCTGGTGAAGTACGTCGAGGCCGGCTGGCTCGGCCGCAAGACCAAGCGCGGCTTCTACGACTATCGCGGCGACAAGCCGGTTCCGACGCGTTAGCCGCCGCGACGTCACGCTACGCGGCCTGCGCCTCGGCGAGCAGGTTTTCCAGATTCAGCCGCTCAGTCTTCATGTTGATATTGCCGCCGGTGGTGCGCGGCCACATGGCTTCGGGTCGGTCCCAATACAGTTCGACGCCGTTGTGGTCGGGGTCGTGCAGATAAAGGGCCTCGCTCACGCCGTGATCGCTCGCGCCGTCGAGCGGCACCCCTGCCGCGATCAGCCGCCTCAGCGCATCGGCCAGATCCGCGCGGGTCGGGTAGACGATCGCGAGGTGATAGAGCCCGGTGCTCCCCGGGGGAGGTGGTGCGCCGCCATTGCTCTCCCACGTATTGAGCCCGATGTGGTGGTGGTAACCGCCGGCCGAGATGAACGCCGCCTGATTGCCGAAACGCTGCATCAGCTCGAAACCCAGCACGCCCGTATAGAAGGCGAGCGCGCGGTCAAGATTGGCGACCTTCAGGTGCACGTGGCCGATTCTCGCACCCGTTACGATCGGGTGCGGATTCTCCACTAGCGGCTTTGCAAGGGGATAGGGTCGTGTCGACATCGGCGTTCTCCGTGGGCTTGGCCGTACCGGGCCGCATTCGATCGCAGCATCAAGCTCGTGCATAGTGATCGGTCCGGGCGCCCGGCTTGCGCAACAGGCCGTCCAGGCTGAGCGCACCCGCGCCAGCGGCCGCCACGTAGAGGAAGACGAAGCAGAAAAGAATAGCGGCGTCGCCGCCGTTCACCGCCGGATAGAAGCTGTTCGGCGCGTGCACCAGCCAGTACGCCACCGCCATCTCGCCCGACGCCAGGAATGCGGCCGCGCGTGTGAACAGGCCGAGCACGATCAAGGTGCCGGTCACCAGCTCGATGACGGCGCCGATGCCGAACAGGCTCAAGAGCTCCTGTTGGCCGGGCGCCGCACCCGGCGGGAAGCCGAACAGCTTGACGAGGCCGTGCGCCAGAAACAGCAGGCCGGCGACGACGCGCAAGGCGCCAAACGCAAAAGGGGCATAGCGGGTATCGGTCGGGGGTAGCGACATAGCTTTCATCCTTCTGCCAAGAAGTTCCCGACGGAGATCCGCCGGTGTCTCCAACACATGGGGTGCTTCGGTCGCGTTGATAATCGTCATTTTTTGCGCCAGCATGTTTCCAAATTGGAAACAATGAGGCGAGCGTGGATCGTATTGACGAGATACGAGGCTTTGCGGCCGTGGCCGATGCGCGAAGCTTCGCCCGCGCCGCCCACCGGCTCGGAATTTCGACCGCCCAGATATCCAAGCTGATCGCAAAGCTCGAGGACCGCCTCGGCGCGCGGCTCCTCAATCGCACCACCCGTGACGTTTCGCTCACCGACACGGGCCGCGCCTACCTGGAACGCGCCCGCGATCTGATCGCGGAGTTCGACGCTCTCGATGCGTCGGTTCGCGACACCGCGGGCCCAAGCGGCCTGCTGAAGATTTCGGCACCGATGTCGTTCGGCGCCGTCGAGCTCGGGCCTGCCCTGTTGGGGTTCGCCACCGCCTACCGGGAGGTAGGGCTCGAAGTCTCGTTTTCGGATCGCGCCGTCAACCTCGTGGACGAGGGCTTCGACGCCGCGGTGCGGATCGGTGCGCTGGCGGATTCGTCGCTGGTGGCGCGCAAGCTCGCGACCGTGCGGGTCGTGACCTGTGCGTCGCCCGAATATCTCGAACGGCACGGCACGCCGCGCAAGCCGGAGGATTTGGCGGCGCGCGAGAATATCATCGACCTCAATCGCCGCGACCCGCTGGTCCTCGGCTTCGGCCGGGGCGACGGCCGCATCGACGTGAGGATCAACGGACGGCTGCGCTTTTCCAATGCGCATGCCTGCGTTGCGGCGGCCCGTGCCGGTTTCGGCATTGCGCGGGCACCGGCGTTCGTGGCGGCGGACGATCTGCGCGCCGGCCATCTGCGCTCGTTACTGTGCGAATTCGAGCCCGATCCAGTGCCGGTGCACGTCGTCTATCCGACGACCCGCCATCTCGCCACCAAGGTGCGGGCCTTTGTGGATTTCCTGGCGCACCGGTTTGTCGGCGAACCATCCTGGCATCAAGGCGGGAAGTAGGCCCTTTCACTGCGGGCGGGTTCGCCGCGGCGGCGAGCTATTGCGACTGCTGCGCGGGCTTGATCCCCATTTCCTTGGCGATTGCCGCGACGGTCGCGCGCTGCTCCTCGATCGATGCCGCGAGCTCGGCGGGCCGACCAGGGCTCACCAATTGACCGGTGCTCAAGAGGCGCGTCCCGATGGCGGCATCGGCCGCAACGGCCTGGATATCGGCGGCGATACGCTCACGGATGTCACTCGCCATGTCGCGCGGCCCGAACAGGCCGACCAGGCCGTCGAATGCAAGCGTTGGAAAGCCGGCCTCCTTGACGGTGGGAAGGTTCGGCTCGTCGGGCGCGTGCACGCTGTTGCTCACCGCGAGGAGCTTGACCTTGCCGGCCTGCACATGGGGCCGCACGATCGCGAGCGCGCCCCAGTAGAACTGGATGCGCCCCTCGGCGAGGTCGGTCGAGGGCTGGACGGTGTCGCGATAGGGCACCTTGGACATGTCGAGATTGGCGTTCTTGAGAAACGACGCGAACAGGAAGTCGCTGATGCCGGTCGCGGTCGCCCAGTTGAGCTTGCCGGGCTGCGCGCGGGCGAGCGCCACCAGGTCCGCGAGCGAGCCGACCTTCAGTGCAGCCGGCGCCGCAATGACGACGAGGGTGTTGGACACCCGCGCGACCGGCAGGAGATCGGCCTGATCGTAGGGAAGCTTGTCGTGCAGAAACGGATGCGCCGTGAACGTCGAGGCGGGCGAGAACAGCAGCGTATGATCGTCGTGGGCGCTGACGAATGCCGTGATCGCCACGATGCCGTCGCCCCCGGGGCGGTTCTCGACCACGACGGGCTTGCCCCAGCGTGCCGCCAGCCGATCAGCGAACAGCCGCGCCCCGATATCGGCGCCGCTGCCGGGACCGAGCGGCACGATGAAGCGCACGGCGCGCTGCGGCCACGCCTGGGCAGGAGCCTGCGCCGGCGCCACGGATGCGAAGGCCGCAATGACCGGAAGGCTGGCGCAAACGGCCCACAGCGCGGCGCGAATTCGGCTCATGAACATCCCCGTGGCTCCGGGCACGCGACCGCGCCCGATCAGCCGGCAAGCTACCACAGGGCTGATTGCGGTTGCACGGGCCCGCGTGTCGCACCGATTGTGCATCGGCGGATCGGCCTCGCCGCTTGCCTCACGCGTGCTTGATGAACGTGCCGTTGTTGAGCTCGGCGACCGCCCGCTGCAGCTCGGCCTGAGTGTTCATCACGATCGGCCCATACCACGCGACCGGCTCCTCGAGCGGCTTGCCGGACACCAGCAGGAACCTGATGCCCTCCTCGCCCGCCTCGACCGTCACCTCGTCGCCGCTGTCGAACAGCACCAGCGAGCGATTGCCGATGCGTTCGCGCACCAGCGTCTCGCCGCTCGCGGTCTCCTTCTCGGTGAGCACGCCGAACGGATTGGAGGCGCCCGAAAACGTTCCGGAACCCTCGAACACATAGGCGAAGGCATGACGTGAGGTCTCGACCGGCAGGGTTTTGCGCCGGCCGGCCGGCACGAAGACGTCGAGATAGCGCGGCTCGGACGCGATCCCGTCGACCGGTCCGCGCTTGCCCCGGAACTCGCCGCAGATGACGCGCACCCTCGTCCCGTCGTCGTCGGCGACATCGGGGATTTCGATCGCCGGAATGTCCTGGTAGCGCGGCGCCGTCATCTTGAGCCGCGACGGCAGGTTGGCCCACAGCTGAAACCCATGCATGCGGCCGCGCGGATCGCCCTGCGGCATCTCCTGGTGGAGAATGCCGCTTCCGGCCGTCATCCACTGCACGTCACCGGCCCCGAGCGTCCCCCGGTTGCCAAGGCTGTCGCCGTGGTCCACCGTGCCGGCCAACACATACGTGATGGTTTCGATGCCCCGGTGCGGATGCCACGGAAAGCCGGCGCGATAGTCGTCGGGCCGATCGTTGCGGAAGTCATCCAGCAACAGGAACGGGTCGAAGTCCCCGGTGTTGCCGAACCCGAAGGCGCGGTGGAGCTTCACACCGGCGCCTTCCATGGTGGGCGTGGACTTGACGATCCGTTTCACTGGCCGAATGGACATCGCGTACCTTTCTGGAAAACTTGGCTCTGGAAGACTTGGCGCGCCGAGCCGAAAAGCCGCAGGCCTTCCACGCCGGGTAGCGCGCAACATCATGCGCAAAGATCGAAGCGTGCACTTAAGTGGATACGAGGGCGCACTTCGTCCAGCGCCCGCATCGCGGCCATTCGCGCCGCGCAAGCCTAGACTGGCATCGAGCATGGTCGGAGAGCGGTGCCGCACCGGCGCGGGGTCACTTCGATACCGGCGTCGCGGCCCGCTCACGCATGCGATAGAACTTGATGGCCTTCTCGGCGGTCTCGGGCTTGAGCTTGTTGAAATTGGCGAGGCTCTGTCCGAGGTCGTGAGCCGACATCCCCTTCGTCCCGCTGCGGATCATGAGGACCGCCTTGGTGGTGATCCAGCTGAGCCCGACCGCCTTGGCGATGACGACGATCTGCTCCGAGCTCTTGTGGACGATGGCGCGCTCGACGACGCCGATCGGCAATTGCGACATCATCGACAATGTGAGCGCCGTCTCGTCGAATTTTCCCTTGCGGGCGAATTCCAGAAGCGGACCTTCGCCGAGGTCGCCGGTCTTCTGGAGTGCGGTGACCTGTTCGCGCGCCATTGCGTATTTCGCCGAGCTCTCCCGCGATTTCTCCTGGAGCCGGTCGGCGGCCTCGGCGATCAGCTCCTTGACCAGATCGGCATTGCGCCGATCGCCGGACTGTATCTTGCGCCGCACCGACTCCGAGGAATCGGCGAACAGCTGGAGCAGATGCTGCCGCGAAATGTCGTGCCGCGACCAAACCCGCATGGCGAGATCTGCGTCGTTCTCTGACCGCTTGACGAGGGTCGAAAAGCCGAATTCGGAGAACTTCGCCCCGGGATTGGCTGCGGCGCTGAGCGCGACCTTCTGGTCGCCGCGTTCGACCAGCACGTCGGTCACGGCCTCGCCGATCGAATACCGCCGCGATATCGCCAGCAGATGGTCTTGGCTCTTGGTTTTGGCGTTTTCGACGAGCGTCGCCTCGTCGATCTGCTCGCACTGGGAGAGCAGAGGGCCGGCCACCTCGATCGCATCGTCGGATGCGAGCGTGCGGACCAGGTTCTTGGGCGCCTTTCCCATGTCGACCAGTCGTTGCCCGTATGTCGCACGCGCGGACGTCTCGATTTCGTCCACCAACCGGCACATGATGTCGTCGAACAGCTCGACCTGCTCGTGGGAAAATCCGTTCGAGCCGGTGGCGAACAGGTCGGTGATCCGCCGCAACACGTCGGCCCGCTGGTGGACCTCCGAGTTCGCGATCGTCGATTCCAGCTCGTCGATCAGGTTCTGACGCGCGTCCATAACGAACTTCCAGCCTCACGATCCAGTTTGCGAGTTGTCGATCCGGTCCCGCCGCAACCCTGCTTCATGCGACATTTTCGAGCTCGCCATCTTCGAGTCCACCATTTTCGAGCTCGCCATCTTCGAGCTTCTGACTGGTCCACCGATAGTCGAAGTCGAGTTCGGAAGCCGGGCAGGGTCTGCCGAACAGGTATCCTTGGGCGAACTGTACCCCTGAGGCCCGCAGGATCTCGAATTGCTGCACGGTTTCGATTCCTTCCGCCACCGTGGGGAGATCAAGGCCGGCGCCCAGCGCCAGCACCGACGACACGATGGCGGCGCAATCCGCCCGTTGGGTCAGGTTCTTGGTGAATGACCGGTCGATCTTGATCTTGTCGAACGGGAACATGGTCAGATAGCTGAGCGAGGAGTAGCCGGTGCCGAAATCGTCGAGACTGATCGATACACCCAGATTCTTGAGCTGATGCATGACGGCAAGGTGGGCGGCTTCGTGTTCGAGCAGGGCGGTTTCGGTGATCTCGATCTCCAGCCGCTGCGGCGGCAGGCCGGTGTCGACCAGAACGCACAAGATGACATCGAGCAGGTTACACTTGCGGAACTGCATCGCCGATACATTGACCGCCACCCTGACATGGGATGGCCAAGTCATGGCGTCGGTGCAGGCCTTTTGCAGGACCCATTCGCCGAGCGAGCTGATCAGGCCGGTATCCTCGGCGAGCGGAATGAATTCGCTGGGCGGAATGTAGCCCTTGACGGGGTGGCGCCACCGCACCAACGCCTCGACGCCGAACAGCTTTCGCGTATTGGCGTCGATGATCGGCTGATAATGGACTTCGAGCTGCTTCGCGAGGAGCGCGGCGCGCAGCTCGATCTCCATTTGCCGGCGCGCCTCCACGTCCGCCGTCATATGCGGGTCGAAGAAGCGGTAGCCGTTGCGACCTTCGGATTTGGCGCGGTAAAGCGCGAGGTCGGCCCTCTTCATCAGGACATCGGGCTCGTGGCCGTCCGCCGGCGCCGACGCGATCCCGATGCTGGTTCCGATGTTCACGATATTGCCGTTGATATCGTACGGCTCGGTGATGATATCGATGATTCGGTTGGCGACCGCGACGGCGGCCTCCTGCTGATTGGCCTCGCCACACTGGATGATCGCGAACTCGTCGCCGCCGAGCCGCGCCAGCACGTCGATGTCGCGCAAGGTCGATTTGAGGCGACGGCTGGTCTCCTTGAGCAGGGCGTCGCCGGCCGGGTGGCCGAGCGAATCGTTGACGTTCTTGAATCTGTCGAGGTCGAGCATGAGAACCGTGAACGGCTCGTTTCGCCGGCGCAGCCGGGCAGCCGCCTCCTCCAGCTTCTCGACGAAATAGGTGCGATTGGCGAGGCCGGTCAGGAGATCGTGGTGCGCCATGAAGGCGACCTTCTCCTCGTCGCGCCGCCGGTCGGTGATGTCCTGGTGGATGGCGACCCAGCCGCCTTCGGCGATCGGCTGGGTGGTGACGCTGATCACGCGTCCATCCTGCAATTCGTTGACGGCGGAATGGGGCTGATTGCGGGTAACCGCTTCGATGCGCCGATCGATATATTCCTGCGCCGCCTTCTTCCCGCGGCCGGTGACGATCGCCTCCAGAATGGAGCGCAGCGTCGTTCCGGACTTCGTCTGCCCTTCGCTGAGACCATACATTTCGGCAAAGCGGCGGTTGCTGATGGTCAGCTTCTCGGAGGCGTCGAACATGCACAGACCGTGGGTCATGTTCTCCAATGTGGCTTCCAGAATGCCGGTCTTTCTGGCCAGGGTTCGCGCCTGCACCATGAGCAGGATGGTGCCCAACACGAAAACCGATACCACCAAGGCGGTCAGCAGCCCGAACGAGTAGAGGTGGTGGTACCAGGGCGCCAGCACGTCGACCCGTGCGTAGCTCACGACCACAACCAAGGGCATACCCGGCACCGTCTGATAGCCCACGATGCGGGCCACGCCGTCAATCAAGCTCACCGCCTCGTAGGTTCCCGATTCCGCCTTGGGGAGGAGCTTGGCGAGCAAATCGCCTTTTGCGTAGTTGGTGGTGAAGATGTTGCCTGCCAACGGCTCCCGCACCACCGCCGTCCCGTTGCGGTTGATCACCATCACGGCGCCGTCGCGGCCGAGATTGATCGAGCGATAGATGCTGGAGAAATAGGATTGGTCGAGCACCGCGCCCGCGACGCCGGCGAAGCTGCCGTCGGGATTGCTCAACCGTCGCGAGGCCACCACCAGCCAGTTCCCGCTCAGCGGCGAACGATGGGGCTGAGCGATGAACAGATCGTCGTCGCGCGCATCGCGCTGCGCCTGGAAATGAGGGGCGTCGGCGATATTTTGCCGGGGCGGGTCGCCTTCATTGGAATGGGCCACGAGATTTCCGCCGGCATCGGTCCATCCGATCGAGACCAGCAGGGGCGACGTCTTTTGCAGATGGCGGAGCGCGTCGTTCGCCGCAGCCAGGTTGGTGGCGTCGCCCGCACCACCATCGCCGGCGTGAGCGAGGAGGTCCTCGCGGATGTGCGCGGCCTCGCGCAGGGAACGGTCTACTGATTCGAATGCTCGCGCGGTGTGCTCGGCCAGCACCCGGGCGAAATTGCCGGCGGATTCCTTGGCGCCTTCGACGGCCGCGTGATGGCGGTTGCGCACATCCGCCAGGAACAGCGCGACGATCAAAACGACGAAACAGCTGCTGAACGCCGCGATCGTGCATCGCGGGCAACTGTTCAATTTTTGTGAAATGAGCCGCATTCGGTTTATTCGACAACGCTATGGATGAAGTTTCGTCCGCGCCGAGCCTCTGGACCGGAATGGCGCCGCCCTCGATCGGCGCATCGATTTGTGCTTGCACATCATTTTGCCGAGTCCGGGATAGGCGTGGGAGCAACACAACTGCTGCTGTGTGTTCTGCCAAAAAAACAAAAAAACGCGATTAAGTTTGATGCTTAAGAAATCGTTGCCGTCATGAGCCTGTAAGTAAACACGCCGGAATCGGTCGAGGTGCTCGGACCGCGCAATTGATAGCCGGGCTGCGCAGCCTGCCGGCCATCGCGGGCACTTCTTGCAGACGTAACGTCAGGGATGTTGCCGACAGCAACTGCTTCGAGATTCCGGGCAATTTTGAAGAAAGCCGCGCGAGCTTCTAGCGCGGCATTTCGGGTTTGGTGAGGTCGGAAGCCTCCTTGCGAATCGATATCTGCTTCTTGAGGATGCTGAATCGTTCCGCATCGATTCCGCCGGCCGGTCGTGCCGGCAATACCGGCGCCTGGGCGGCAATCTGGGCTTCGAACGGCGATGTTTCCGGCCTGAACTTGCCGCCGGACGTGGTGCCGCGCCATCGCTCGACCACGGACGCGATGAATTCCTGATCGATCGCGCCCCTTTGCATGCGCACATGGGCGACCGCTTCGTTGTACGGACGGGCGTGCGGAGGCATGTCCTTGAAGGTGAGGCGGGT
>Ga0209415_10004269_pt1 | contig 26274 bp, 20 predicted proteins | sample PeaSoiSIISIP2007_FD_187696 | JGI IMG/M metagenome (GOLD analysis project Ga0209415, IMG submission 187696) | Peat soil microbial communities from Weissenstadt, Germany - SII-SIP-2007 (SPAdes) (version 2) | ecosystem: Environmental > Terrestrial > Soil > Wetlands > Peat | place: Germany... | reverse complement strand
ATCTCGTCTACTGAGCGGTTATGCCCGAGGTGCACCACCTCCGCGCCCATGGCCTGGAGCAGGCGACGCATGATGCTGATCGAGGCGTCATGGCCATCAAATAGCGCCGTGGCCGTGACAAAGCGAAGCCGATTCCGGGGGCGATACGCCGCGAGTTGTTCGGCTTCTGAAAGATCGGTCATGGCAACGGGCCCCAGCCGCCTATTGTTGCAGGTTCGCTTGACGGAGGGAATGACCCGATTCTAATGAGCAAGCGTGGATTCTTGCCCGATGCCACGACCATGGTTCGAATCGTAAGTAGCTCCTCACTTTGGAATATGAATTACTCCAGATCCGTAGCAACCCCCGCCAACCAGAGACAACGTTTCCGATTCGAGAACAACAACTCCATCCTCATTTGGCGTAATTTTCTGATCAAGTTCGTTGTCAACTTTAACTGTCGCGGTCTCCATGAAACCTCCCGTGTCGCAGTAACTCAAGATTAGTCATGTTGCCAACAATCACTTCTAAACTTTCGAGCACCTGTGCATTGACGCACGGTAAAATTTTCGCACTACTGTGACGATCGATCAACGTGAATATTCTGCAATTTTGCTTTCTACTCGCATTAATCGTTTTCGGACATGCGACACCAGTGGACGCAATCGGAGCTGAAACTTCGTCCCAAATTCTTCGCGATTCTCTATGTTCCGAAAAATTCTCTTCGTCCATAGAGGCCGCTCGCCGCATTGGCCCCTCACCGCATAACCCAAACCGGACCTGGATGGAGCTACTTCAAGGTGCCGGCATAGCGGCGAACGAAGGGAACCACGAACTTGCCGCCGACCTATCCCTCGATGCATATTGCGTTGCGAAAAAGGAGAGTGAATCTTCGTCAGTTCGCGCTGAGACTGCCTCAGTGGCAATCGAAAATGCGCTCGACTTCAATCGGCTCGAAATTTCCATAACGGTCTTCGAGAGTGAACGCGCCTCTGTTCTTGCGCAATTACAGCCTGAGGATCGATCACGGCTTCGATTCGAGTTGGCTCACGCTCGAATACTTTCGTTCCAGGACTTCAACGCTGAGGCGCTCGCAATGCGCGAGCGCCTTCAGCCGACGCTAATTCGAATACTTGGAAACGAAGCCCTTGAATCGACCACGAACCGCATTCGAATCGACAATCTCATGTTGGAATTGGGGAAAGTCAACGAGTCGCTCGCAGATTTGCTCGCTATAAACGAAGAACTACCAAAGAGTGCTTCAAACAATTTGCAGACGAGAATTCTGGTTGCTCGAGCACTTACTTCGGCACTCACCCTATCGGGTCGCGAAAGCGAAGCATTAGATGTAATTAGCGCCGTCCGTAATGAGCTCACGCTTTCCTTCGGAGAGAACGATATAAGAGTCATTAATGCCGACCAAAGCATTAGCGAGATCCTGACTCGAATGAATCGTACTGAAGAGGCCCTCGAGATTGCGTCCCGCGTCTTTCAATGGTGGTACACCAATGCCGGCATCGACGACGTGCAGTTACAGCGATCGATCTGGCAGCTCGCTTATTTGTACGTAGAAAATTTCAGATTTGACTCCGCGCGCATGATTCTGAATTTTCTCTTGCAAGACATTGAATTGCACCCTGAACATTTCACGCGCCAAGTCTACTTTCAGACCTTGGGGTTAGTTGCGAATTTGGAATCGGCTCAGGGAAATCTTCTTTTGGCACGCGCAGAGTGGCAAAGTATCCACGATGGCTTACTGGAAATTTATGGTGCCGATTCGACCGACGTTCAAATCGCGGCTGCAAATTTAGCAGATGCTTTGCGCAAGACTGGGGAAGTTGCGGAGGGGTGCAAGCTTCTTAGACTTGTCCATGAGGGTATCGCGGAGACGCGTCCGGATGATATTTGGGCGCTTGAGTTTGCGCAGATCGCCCTCCAAAATTGCTTACTTGAAGAGAATCCGAAATCGAACCCAGACAATATTCTAGAAGCAATAGCGAACTCCTGGGCCATCATTTCGGCTCATGTTGAGCCCGCAAGCCGGGACGCACTTAATGCCCTCGGCGTTTATGCAAGCGCGTGCCTTCACTATGGCCGACGCTCGGACGCCAAACATCTCTTGTCGCAATTCGTAGGGCTTGTGGAGACGGCCAGAATGGAGGCGTCGGAGGGGTCGGTCACGCGTTTGGCGGCCTTTTCCTCTTGGATATCGACAAATGCAATTGGGAGCAATCCAATCGCCGGATACCGGCAGCTTGCTTTGTTGTACGCGCAAGACAATGAACTGGAGCGCGCGCTGCGAATCTCGGAACTTGCTCGGGATCGGACGCTGCGTGATCGTTTTGTCGAGCAGGAATGGCGGCGCACGCGATTACCAAAGGATGCACGCAGACAACTGGACGAATTGGCCGACCGGATTCAGGATTTCGATGAACGCCTCGCGGTCGAGCCAGAGATTATCGAGCGAATTCGCCTGGAGTCGGAACGCACACTTGCGGTTGCACAGCGTGGACGGCTGGAGCGGCAACTGCGCGAGCAACTGCATATCGCGGCGCCCAGCTCCGTGCCGCCGACCCTGGACGAACTCCGGGATCGTCTGACTGTGGATACGGTGCTGGTCTCGGTACTGCACTCCGGCGATGCGTGGTGGGCCATCGTCATCTCGCGAAACGAACCCGCCCGCTTCATCGAGTTCGGTGACTCCGATCTTGGCCGTGCCGCGGCGGCTTGGGTGCGACGCCTACGTGGGGATCCTGTGCGAGCCTGGCCGCTGCCGGGCAATCGGCTGGCAATCAGCGATGTTCGACCAAGCGGCGCAACGGCGCCATACCTTTCGGTCGATCAACTTGCACAGCGCTTGAGCGAAAGTTTGCTGACCCCGCTAGAACGCGTCATCGGCCGGGCACGGCACGTGGTCTTCGTCGGCGATGACGAACTGGTCGGCATTCCCCTGCAGGCGCTACCGCTGGGTTCGGGCTTAGCGTTGGATCGTTTTGCGTTCAGCTATTCGCCTTCCCTCACCACCTATTCCCGTTGGCAAGGTCCGACCCGGCGGGACCTGCATTCGCGCGACCTACTGGCGATCGGGGCCATCGACTATCAGCCGATTGCACCGCCTGCGACGGACGATCCGATCGCGATCGGGGTGCAGTTTGCCGAGGATCATCCCCTCCCATTTGCCAGGGAGGAAATCTACGCCATTGCCGCACAGTTTCCCGCTGGCGGCACCAGCGCTTGGATTGGCTCACAGGCGAACAAGTCGTCCCTGCGCCGCGCCTCGCGCGCCGGCGAATTGCTGCGCTATCGCTACGTGCACTTTGCGGCCCACGCGTGGGCGCAACCGGATCAGCCGGAGAGCTCGGCGATCGTTTTGGCCGGTGCCAGCAATGATCTGTCGACGCAGCGGGCACTCACCGCCGCCGAGTTTGCCGGTCTGCAGATGGGATCGGAGCTGATCGTCCTTTCGGCATGCGATACGGGGGTAGGTCGCTTTGAGCACGGTCAGGGCTTGCTCGGGCTGGCGTACGCCGGTCTGGCAGCCGGGAATCGCGCCGCGCTCTTGTCGCTGTGGCCCATCGCCGACGATACGACGGCCCAGTTCATGGAGCGCTTGTACGCCAGGTTGCGCCACGGCGCAGACCCGGTTGCGGCTCTGACCGCCACACAGCGTGAATTTCGCCACTCCGGGAACCCGAGGTGGTCCGATCCCCTGGTCTGGGCGCCGTTCGTGCTCTACGGCGGCTACTGAGGCAGCTAGTGGAGCAGCAGCTGCGGGCCCTCTTACAGCGGACGCGTATCGTCGCGCTTGGCGGGTCGGCGCTGCGGTGCCAGCAGTACGGAGTGGAGCAAGGGCCAAATCGCGGCACCCAGCGCACTGGAGAGCAACCCTACCCACCAGCCGGGCGAAGCCCCTCCAACCCAAAGACGCACAGCGGCGGACGCCAATTGGGCCACCAGCAATAGGCCGAACACGTAGATGACCTGGCTACCCAATGGGAACCACTGGATCCGTCGGTGTAGTGTGATGGCACCGTACGAGAGCAGTGTATAGGCCAGGGCGTGCTCGCCAAACAGGGCGCCGTTGTGCACATCCATGAGCAGTCCGAACACAAATGCGATGCCCATACCGACCTTGCGCGGCTGGTGCACGTTCCAGAAGACGAGTGTCAGGGCAAAGAAGTCCGGGACCCAGATCGCGCGGCCCCACGGAAGCAAATTGAGAAAGAAGGCCCCGACCAACGTTGCCCAGATGAAGGCCGGACGAACGGGGCGCAGCACCTGTTCGGGTCGCAAACCGCGTCCGATCGTTGGCGGCCGCACCTCCGCAACCGCGGCCGACGCAAGGCGCGCACCCACGAGGCGTCGCCACCACTGCTTCACCGGCGTGCCGCCTTGGCGGCGGCCCGATCGCCGCGCAGATTGCCCGCCGGGGTCTCTCGCCCACTGGCCGCCGCCGGCGCCAGCGGGGGCGGGTTGACCATCAGCACCAGCAGCAGGCGGCTCTTGCTCATGCCGGCAACCGGCTTCAGTATCACTCGCGAAAATTGGTCCTTTACGTCACGGTCGACACGCGTGACGGTCGCCACCGGCAGGTCGGGCGGGTACAAGCCGTCCAGGCCCGAAGTCACAACGCTGTCGCCGCTCTCAACATCGGCATTGGTCGGCAAATAGCGCAGCTCGAGCGTCATCGCCTCCGAACCGCCGAACGCCACCGCGCGCAAACCATTGCGCGCAACCTGCACGGGAAGCGACTGCTCCTTGTCGGTGAGCAGCGTGACTTCCGCGGTCATCGGGAACACACGGGTGACCTGGCCGACCACCCCCACCTCGTCGAGCACCGGCCCGCCAGCGCGAATTCCATCATTGCTGCCACGATCAATGACGACCTTGCGGGAGAAAGGATCGCGCGATTCGTAGAGCGCGGTAACGAGTTGCGACGGTGGATCGAGACGCTCGCGCAAGCCTGCGAGTTTGCGCAACTGGTCATTCTCCAGTTTCAGCTCGGCAGCCATTTGCGCCCGTTGCGCCTGCTCGACCGCCACCTTGCGCAGACTCGCGTTCTCGTCGTTCAAACCGCCAATCGTCGCGAAATAGCCGCCGACATCCTCGGCCACGTCGCGCGGCCACAGCAGCACCCGTTGGATCGGGTACAGCAGAATCTCGACACCGTTGCGGATGGCGTCCAGCGCGTTGACCTGGGCATCGATGACAATCAGGACCGCCGCGACGAGCGAGAAAAACGCAAGACGGGCGCGCGCCGAAACGCCCTGATTGAAGAGCGGCGGCGGTCCGTACTCCATCGTTGGTCAGCGGCAAGAGGACGCGTGTGCCAGTGGCCCGTCTACACCATCATCGCCGAGGGCGGACCGACACGCCTCAGCCGTGGGCGAATACCGAGCCAAACTTGTCGATACGCTCGAGCGCAATACCGCAACCCCGCACCACGCACGTCAAGGGATCCTCGGCAACGATCACCGGCAGTCCCGTCTCTTCCATCAGCAGGCGATCAAGGTCGCGCAACAACGCGCCTCCGCCGGTGAGCATCATGCCGCGCTCCGCGATGTCAGCGCCAAGCTCCGGCGGGGTCTGCTCGAGTGCGATCTTCACGGCCGAAACGATCTGGTTGAGCGGATCGGTCAGCGCTTCGAGAATTTCGTTGCTCGAGATCGTGAAGCTGCGCGGTATCCCCTCCGAGAGATTGCGCCCCTTGACCTCCATCTCGCGCACCTCCGAGCCAGGGAAGGCTGAGCCGATCTCCTTCTTGATCGCCTCGGCGGTCGGCTCCCCCACCAGCATCCCGTAGTTGCGCCGGATGTAGTTGATGATCGCCTCGTCGAACTTGTCGCCACCCACGCGCACCGAACCCTTGTAGACCATTCCGCCGAGCGAAATGATGCCGACCTCGGTCGTTCCGCCCCCGATGTCTACAACCATCGAACCCGAGGCCTCGGACACGGGCAGCCCGGAGCCCAGCGCGGCGGCCATCGGCTCCTCGATGAGGAATACCTGGCTGGCGCCGGCCGCCTCGGCCGATTCCTTGATCGCGCGTCGCTCAACCTGGGTCGAACCGCAGGGCACGCAGATGATGATGCGCGGGTTGGGCGCGAACAGGCTCGAGGGATGCACCGCCTTGATGAAGTGCTTGAGCATCTGCTCGGTAACGGTGAAGTTGGCGATCACGCCATCCTTCATCGGGCGTATGGCCTCGATGTTGCCCGGCACCCGGCCCAGCATCTGCTTGGCCTCCAGGCCGACGGCGCGCACCACTTCCTTGGCGTGCGGACCGCCCTCGCGGGCGATCGCGACAACCGAAGGTTCATTGAGTACGATCCCTTTGCCCCGAACGTAAATCAGGGTGTTGGCGGTGCCCAGGTCGATGGCAAGATCGTTTGAAAAAAAGCTGCGGAAAAAGCCGAACATCGGGTCTATTAAGGTGAGTTTGCGGGTCGGGTTTTCACCCGGTGCGCCATAATAGACCATGTCCCTGAAAATCGCCGACGTACACCGGATTGCCCACCTGGCGCGCATCGAGATCACCGATGTCCAGGCCCAGGAGACGGCGAACCAGCTCAACGACATCCTGGCCATGATCGAGCGCATCGGGCGCGTCGACACCGCCGGCATCGCCCCCATGTCGCACCCCCTCGACGGCACCCAGCGGCTGCGCCCGGACACGGTGACCGAGACCCCTGATCGGGAACGAAACATGGCCAATGCGCCGGCCCAACGCGACGGCCTGTTCCTTGTGCCGCGGGTGGTCGAATGAGCGCGCGCGGGAGGGCGGCGCCGTGAGCGAGCTGGCGCACGCCACGCTCGCCCAGCTTGGCGGGATGCTCGATCGACGCAAGGTCAGCGCGGTCGAGCTGGCCACCCACTTTCTCGAGCGCATCGGCCGGCACCGGGACCTCAATGCCTTTCTTGACGTTCGGCCCGAGCAGACCCTGGCCCAGGCCCGTGCTGCCGACGCGCGCCGCGCGCGGGGGGAAGCCAGCGCCTTGCTCGGTGTGCCGATCGCCCACAAAGACGTATTTGTAACGCGCGACTGGCACACGACCGCCTCGAGCCGCATCCTCGAGGGCTACCAGAGCCCCTTCGATGCGACCGTGGTCCAGGCGCTGGCGCAGGCGGGGATGGTGTGCCTGGGCAAGCTCAATTGCGACGAATTCGCGATGGGCTCGAGCAACGAGAACAGCGCCTACGGCAATGTGCTCAACCCCTGGGACCGGGGCGCCGTGCCCGGCGGGTCCTCGGGCGGATCGGCAGCGGCAGTGGCGGCGCGCCTGGCGCCCATCGCCACGGCCACGGATACCGGCGGCTCGATCCGCGAGCCCGCCGCCTTCAGCGGCGTCACGGGCACCAAGCCCACCTACGGTCGTCCCTCGCGCTGGGGCATGATCGCGTTCGCCTCCAGCCTCGATACCGCCGGACTGCTGACCGTCAGCGCCCAGGACTGCGCCCTGGCATTCAACGCGATGCTGGGATTCGATCCCAAGGACTCGACCAGCGTCGATCGGCCCCGGGAGGACTACACGCGCAGCCTCGAGATCGACCTGCGTGGCCTGCGCATTGGTGTACCCACGGAGTTCTTCGCCGCCGGGCTGGAGGCCGAGGTCGAGGCTGCCGTGCGGGCCGCATTGCGCCAGTACGAGGCGCTCGGCGCGCAGCTCGTGGACGTGAGCCTGCCCAATGCGGCCCTGGGCATCCCGGTCTACTACGTGGTGGCATCGGCCGAAGCCTCGAGCAATCTGTCGCGGTTTGATGGCGTGCGTTACGGTCTTCGCGCGAAGCAGTACGACGATCTGCTCGACATGATGCGCAAGACCCGGGCGCAGGGCTTCGGCGCCGAGGTGAAGCGACGGGTATTGATCGGAACCTACGTGCTGTCCCATGGATATTACGACGCCTACTTCCTGCAGGCCTCGCGCGTGCGGCGCATCATCGCCGAGGAGTTCCAGCGCGCCTTCTCTCGCTGTGACCTCATTGCCGGGCCCGTGACCAGTGGTGTGGCCTTCGGATTCGGCGAGAAATCGGCGGATCCGGTCGCCATGTACCTCGCCGACCTCTATACGGTTCCGAGCAGCCTCGCCGGCATCCCGGCGATGAGCATTCCCTGCGGCTTTGGACGCGGGAACCGGCCGATCGGACTGCAGCTCATGGCCAATCACTTCGACGAAGCACGATTGCTCGGCGTCGCGCACCGCTACCAATGCGTTACCGACTGGCACGCTCGCGTGCCGGCCGGCTTCTGAGCGCTGGCACGCGGCACAGCGGATCATCGGGCCGGAGAAATCATGCGGAGGCACCATGTCTAGCGCCTGGGAGTCGGTCATCGGCCTGGAAACCCACGCGCAACTGCTCACCGTGTCCAAGATCTTCTCCGGCGCGGCAACGGCCTTCGGCGCCGCGGCCAATACCCAGGCCAGCGTCGTCGACTTGGCCCTTCCGGGCGTGCTGCCGGTGCTCAACGTCGGGGCCGTGGAGTGCGCGATCCGCTTTGGCATCGCCGTGGGCGCCACCATCGCACCGCGCTCCATCTTTGCCCGCAAGAACTACTTCTATCCAGACCTGCCCAAGGGCTACCAGATCAGCCAGTACGAGATCCCGGTCGTGCAGGGCGGCACCCTGAGTTTCCCGGTTGCTCCGCGCGACGGTGAACCGTATTTCAAGACGGTGCGCCTGACCCGCGCGCACCTGGAAGAGGATGCCGGCAAGTCCCTGCACGAGGATTACCAGGGCATGTCGGGCATCGACCTCAATCGTGCCGGCACACCCTTGCTGGAAATCGTCTCGGAGCCAGAGATGCGCTCGAGCGCCGAGGCCGTCGCCTATGCGCGCACCCTGCACGCCCTGGTCATGTGGCTTGCGGTATGCGACGGCAACATGCAGGAGGGCAGCTTCCGCTGCGATGCCAATGTCTCCGTGCGTCCGGCGGGCGCCCAGGCGTTCGGCACCCGGGTCGAAATCAAGAACCTCAATAGTTTCCGTTTCCTGCAGCAGGCTATCGAACACGAGATCCGCCGCCAGATCGAGCTGATCGAGGATGGCGGCAGGGTGGTCCAGGAAACCCGCCTGTACGACCCGGATCGCGACCAGACGCGCTCGATGCGTTCCAAGGAGGACGCAGCGGACTATCGCTACTTTCCCGACCCCGACCTGCTGCCGCTGGAAGTCTCGCCGCAGTGGATCGAGCGCATACGGGCGCAGCTGCCCGAGCTGCCGGGGGCAATGCGCGAGCGCCTCACGCGCGAGTACGGTCTGCCCGCGCAGGACGCCGCCGCCTTGACAGCCAGCCGTGCCCTGGCGCAGTACTTCGAGCAGGTCGCGCAGGCGGTGACGGACAAGAAGGCCGCCGCCAACTGGATCATGGGCGAGGTTAGCGCCGCGCTCAATGCCGACGACATCAGCGTCGAACAGTGTCCGGTGCCAGCCCGTGAACTTGCCACGCTCATTGCGCGCGTGGGCGACGGCACCATCAACCTGAAGACCGCCAAGGACCTGTTTGCCGTTCTTTGGGCGCGCGAGGCCAACTCGGTCGATGCCGTCATCGAGGCGCGCGGCCTGAAGCAGATCTCCGATACTGCGGCGATCGAGCGCATCGTCGACGAGGTGCTCGCGGCAAACCCGGCGGTGGTGGCCGAGTTCCGGGGCGGCAAGGAGAAAGCCTTGCAGGCGCTGGTGGGACAGGCAATGAAGGCGACCCGCGGCAAGGCCAATCCGCAGCAGCTCAACGAGGTCCTGCGCCGCAAGCTGGCGTGAGGGCACCGGCAAAGAACCGCCACGCCCCGCGGATTTTCGCCAAACGCTGCGCGCGTGGCACCGTCGCAATCGTCTGGACTAGGTCTCGCGCAGCGAACGGCGGTACTGGATCGCCTCGGACACGTGCTGGTTGTCCAGCGATTCGGCGCCGTCGAGGTCGGCGATCGAGCGGGCGACCTTGAGTACGCGGTGGTAGGCTCGCGCGGACCAGCCCAGCCTCGTACTGGCGGCATGCAGCAGTTGCCGGACGGGGCCTTCGGGCCTGCATATCCGTTCGATTTCCGCGGAGTTCAACTCGTCGTTGACCTTGCCCTGGCGCCGGAGCGCCACCTGGCGTGCGCGCGCCACGCGCTCAGCCATGTAGCGGGTAAGTTCGCCGTCGGGCAGGCGCGCAAATTCCTCGGCAGTTAGCGCGGGAGCCTCCACTCGCATATCGATACGATCGAGCAGAGGCCCGCTGAGGCGGTCCTGGTAGCGCGAGACCATTTCCGGCGTGCAGTTGCAAGCGATCTGCGGATGGCCGTGGTAGCCGCACGGACACGGATTCATGGCCGCCAGCAGCTGAAAGCGCGCTGGGTAGTCGACGTGGCGCGCGGCCCGTCCGATGGTAATTCGCCCCGTCTCCAAGGGTTCGCGCAGGATCTCGAGCACGCGCCGGTCCAGTTCCGGGAGCTCATCGAGGAAGAGCACGCCGTTGTGCGCCAGGGATATCTCTCCCGGCAACGCGTTCGGGCCGCCGCCGATCAGTGCGGCGGGGCTGGCATTGTGGTGCGGTGCGCGAAACACCCGCGTGGCCCAGCGCTGCGGAGCAAATTTTCCGACCAGACTCAGCACGGCCGCCGACTCCAAGGCCTCCTCGATCTCCATGGGCGGCAGCAGGCCGGGAAAGCGCTGCGCCAGCATGGTCTTGCCCGTGCCCGGCGGCCCCACCATCAAGACGCTGTGGCCGCCTACGGCCGCGATCTGCAGCGCCCGCTTGGCATTTGCCAGGCCCTTCACGTCAAAATAGTCCGGATATGCCGGAGCCGACAGCCGCACCTGCGCAAAATGCTCGGGGATCTGCTGCGCCTTGGCGTTACCGGCCGCGAATTCCAGATGCGCCACCACCTGCCGCAGGTCCTTGGCCGGGTAGATTTGCACCCCGCCGACCAGAGCGGCCTCGTCGGCATTGTCCACAGGAAGTACGAAGGCGCGCGGCAGACGTTCCTGCGCCTTCTTGGCCACCGCCAGCGTCATGGCAAGCGCGCCCAGCACCGGCCGCAGCTCTCCCGACAAGGATAGTTCGCCGGCAAACTCATATTTCTCCAGCAGCTGGGCCGGGATCTGGCCGCTGGCGGCCAGGATGCCGATCGCGATCGGCAGATCGAAGCGCACCGGGTCCCGCGGCAGATCGGCGGGCGCGATGTTTACGGTGATACGGCGCGAGGGAAAATCGAAGCGGCTGTTCTGCAGGGCCGCGCGAACACGTTCGCAGGCCTGCCCGACCTCGTCCTCCGGCAGTCCTGCCAAGGCGAATCCCGGAGGGCCATTGGCCAGATGTACCTCGATGGTCACTTCCGGTGCCAACATGCCGGACAGGGCACGACTGTGGACTACGGCAAGGGCCATTGGGAGAGGCGTGCGGGGAATGGTGCCAGGGGGACGCTCGCAATAGTATCTATCGGCGCTTTCGCCCTATTTTAGCGATGGCTACTGGTTAGCCCGAAAAGCCGAGCTTTTTCCACCGAATGCCGGCCGCCGCAGGAACACAATGATGGACTCGCGCTGCTCCCCCGAGCGTGTTAGGGTGCCACGCTGCGGATCTGTGTCCATATGAAAAGCTACAACATCGTTCTTTGGATCTCGCTCGCCATGCTGGCGCTTGCCCTGATGATCTGGGTGCAGCAGCGCATCGCGGCGGCGCGGGTCCGCGCCAAACGCGCCCGCCGCGCAGCGGAGCGCCAGGAACTGGGCGGCGATTCCTATTTCCTGCCACCGGCACCGATCGAGCAAGCGGTTGAACTTGCCAACCCCGTGGAGATCGAATCCCTGCTGGCGGGAGAGCCCGAGACGGTCGCGGCGGCGGCACGTCGACAGCTGGAGGAGCCGACAGACATCGCCATGACGGGCGGTCTGCGCGAGCTTTCCCTGTCCGTGGGAACCCCCGCGCCAATGCCGGCCCGGGCGCGGCGCACCGAGCCCAGCATGCCGCCGGCTCCGGTCAGGCCGGTGGCTGCGGCAAGCCAGCCATCCGGGACGCGCGCCGCTCCGGCAGCCATGCCACGCCCGCCCGCGGGGCCGCTCGCGGGACTGCCCGCGGCGGTCCCGACGCCAGCGGACAACCAGTTCCGGATTCCGGTGCGCGAGCTCGTGCTCGCCTGGTTCGAGGCACGTGGCTATCGGGCAACGGTGGCATTCGCCGACGCCCGCCCGATCGAGCTGATATTGCACCACCGCAAGGACCAGGAGCGCAGCTACGCGTTTGTGGTCGAGCGCGCCTTCGTTACCTCCGAGCGTGCCTCGTCGCTGCTGGCCCATGCGCGCGCGTCCGGAATGCCCCGGCTGCTGATCGCCGCCGAGGCGGGCACGGAGGAGGATTTGCCCAAGCGCGTCCAGCGGCTGGGGATCCGTCTGTTCGACGAGCCGGGGATTCGAGCCCAGCTGGGCAGGATCGATATCCGGGTGGCCGCCAAGATCATCGCGGTAGCGCGCAGTCGCGCGCTCGCACGACGCGCTGCGGCAGCGCACTCCCAGCAGCTCGTTCGGCGTGGCGATCCCCTACCCGCGGCGAAGCTCTAGTTCCGCCACCTTGGCTTCCAGCGCTTCGATCTTCTCCCGGGCCTTGGCCAGCACTTCGCGCTGAATCTCGAACTCCTCGCGCGTCACCAGGTCGAGCTTGGCAAATTGCTGGTTCAGCAGGGCCTTGAGATTGCGCTGGATATCGGCCGCGGGAGTGGCCGCGAACATGGTCCCCAGGCGTTGTTGCAGGTCCTCGATGAAGGAAGGAATTTCCATGGGCGGTCCCGTTGGTCGTGCGCGCAAATCATGGCGCACAGGCGCAGTTTAGTACTACCAGCAGCGCGCTGGCGTTCTAGCGCTTGGCCGTTTCTTCGTCGTCGCGATTCCACCAGCCGCCGCCTAGGGACTGGAACAAGGCCGCCGTATCGGCATAGCGATTGGCCTGCGACTGGATACGGTTGACGACGGCCTGCTGATAGGCCTGCTCGGCATTGAGCAGGGCGAGGTAACTTACCGAGCCCAGCTCCTGCGCCTTGCGGGCATACCCCAGACCGCGTTCGGCCGAGCGCTCGGCCTCCAGGTTCGCCTTGAACGACTGGGCATCAAACACCAGGGTGTGCAGAGTGTCGGCAACGTTCTGGAAGGCGGTGATCACCGCGCCGCGGTACAGGGCCCCGGCCTCATCCAAGGCATCGACCGCCGCCTGTTCGCGGTGGTAGAGCGTGCCGCCGGCGAATAGCGTCTGGCTGAGGCTTGCTCCGACCGTCCAGAACTTGTTGCCCGCGGCGAACATTTGGCTCACCGTCGTAGCGGTACCGCCCAGTGTTCCTTCGAAAGTGAGCTGCGGCAACATGTCGGCGATCGCGACCCCGACGTTGGCGCTGGCGGCATGCAACTGTTCCTCGGCAGCGCGCACGTCGGGCCGTTGTTCGACGATCCGCGAGGGCAGGCTCAGGGGCAGCTCGGTTGGCAGATCGAGCTTAGCCAGGTCGAAGATCTCGGCGGGCTCCTGCAAGGGCAAGCGCCCCAGCAGTGCGCTGAGCGCATCGCGCTGCAGGGCCAGCTGCTTGCGCAGCGGCGGCAGCAGCGCTGCCGTTTGCGCGAGCAGCACCTCCTGCGCCGTGGCATCGGACACCGCGATCGCGCCCAGCTCCACCTCGCGCTGCATGATCTGCAGTTGCTCGGTCTCGATGGCGACCATGCGTTCGGTGGCGGCGATCTGCGCACGCAGCGAGGCATCCTGCACGGCCGCGGTCACGACATTGGTCGACAAGGTGAGGTAGGTCGCCTCGAGTTGGAAACGCTGCATCTGGGCCTGCGCGGCCAAGGACTCGACTTGGCGCCGGTTGCCGCCGAACACGTCGAGCGTGTAGCCGACGCTTAGCTGGGTCGTGTAGAGGTTGTAGATTGGAACGCCCGAGCTCAGGGTCGGTGCGAGCGTGCCCACCGGGTTCTTCTGCCGCGTCGGGGCAAAGGACGCCTGGACGGTGGGATAGAAGAAACCCCGCTGCGCGGCGACCAGTTCGTTGGCCTGGTGCAGGGCGGCCTGCGCGGCCTGGACGCTCGGATTGGCGCGGAACGCCTCCTTGATGAGCGCGTCCAGCGACTCGGAGTGAAACGCCTTCCACCACTGCGCTTGAATGTCCTGCCCCGGAGCCCAGCGCTGCTCGGCGCCGCCCGGCGCGTCCACGCCAACGGTGTGCTCCGGCAGCGCGGCGCTGGTGTAGCGCTCCCCGGCATCGGTCGCGGGCCGATGAAAATCCGGGCCGACCGCGCAACCCGCCCCGAGCAAGGCCAGGCCAACGGCGATCGCCATGCGAATCGAAATAGCGCTCATCGGGGTCATGCTTCGGCCTCCTGCCCCTCGGCCGCGGGCCTGGGATGACGCGAACTCTGCGCGAACATGCCGATGAGCACGGGGAGCACGATGAGGATCAATACCGGCGCCAGCAGGATGCCGCCGACCACCACGAGCGCCAGCGGCTTTTGCACCTGCGAGCCGATCCCAGTGGATACGGCCGCCGGCAGCAGACCGACGCACGCGGCGATGCAGGTCATGACCACGGGGCGCATCTGCACCTCGCAGGCCTTGATCACGGCTTGCGCCGCCTCCATCCCGTCATAGACGAGGCTGTTGTAGTAAGAAAGGACGATGATTCCGTCCATCGCCGCGATGCCGAAGAGCGCGACAAAACCGATCGCCGCAGACACGCTAAAGGGCGTCCCGGTGACGACCAAGGCGAGGATGCCGCCGATCAGGGCCATCGGCATCACGCTGGCCGCCAGCGCCGCATCGACCAGCGAACCAAAGTTCATGTACAACAAAACGCAGATCATCAGCAGGCTGATCGGCACGACGATTGCCAAGCGCTGGAGCGCCTCCTGCAGTTCACCGAACTCCCCGGCCCAGTCCAGGCGGTAGCCCGGCGGCATCTTGACCTTCTCGCCGATCAGGCGCTGGGCCTCGAGCACGGCGCCACCCAGATCGCGCTCGCGCACGCCGAACTTGATTGGGATGTAGCGCTCCTGGCCCTCCCGGTAGATGAAGGACGCGCCCGATACCAGGCGGATATCGGCCACTTCGTTCAACGGCACCTGGATGATCCCGCTGCCGGTCGGACTGGTGGTGCCGACCGTGATCCGGCGGATCGCATCCATGCTCTTGCGATACTCGGGGGCCAGCCGCACCATCATCGGGAAGTGGCGATCGCTGCCGTCCTCGTACACGTCACCGGCTGACTGGCCGCCGATGGCGGCCTGGATGGTGGCATTGATGTCGCCGGGCGCCAGCCCGTAGCGCGCGGCGCGCTCGCGGTTGACCTCGATCTTCACGGTGGGCTGACCGAGGGAGCGGAACACGGCCAGATCGACGATGCCCGGGATCGTCGACATGACGTCCTTGATCTCGTTGGCGGTCCTTTCCAATACCACCAGGTCGCCGCCATAGAGCTTGACCGAGTTTTCCCCCTTGACCCCCGAAGCCGCCTCCTCGACGTTGTCCTCGATCGTCTGCGAGAAATTGAACTCGACCCCGGGAAACTGCGCTTCGAGCGCATCGCTCATTTCCTTCGTGAGCTTGGGCTTGTCAACGCCCTTGGGCCAATCATCGAAGGGTTTGAGCGGCACGTAGAACTCGGCGTTGAAGAACCCGGTCGAGTCGGTGCCGTCATCGGGTCGGCCGTTTTGCGAGACCGCCGTGACGACCTCCGGGTAGCTCTTGATGAGCCGGCGCATCTTGTTCACGTAGAAATTGGCTTCCTGGAGCGAGATCGAGTTGGGCATGGTCGCGCGGATCCAGAAATTGCCTTCCTCGAGTTTGGGCAGGAACTCCAGCCCCAGAAAGCTGCCGCCGGCGACCGCGGTGGCAACGAGCAAGCCGGCGACCCCCAACGTAAGCCGTCGATGCTCCAGGGCGTAGCGCAGCGCGGGGCCGTAGATCTGGCGCAACCAGCGAACGATGATCGTTTCCTTTTCCTCGAGCGTGCCGGTCAGCATCAGGCCGCTCAAGGCCGGGGAGATCGTGAAGGTGGCCAGCAGGCCGCCGGCAATTGCATAGGCGTAGGTCCGCGCCATCGGTCCGAAGATGTGCCCCTCAACCCCCGAAAGCGTGAACAGGGGCACGAACCCGGCGATGATGATCGCGGCGGAGAAGAAGATCGCCTTGTTCACTTCGCGCGCGGAATTGGCGATGACCGCGAACTTGCCGCGCAGGCCCACCGCGGAGCGCATGTGATGCAGCATGTATTCCTGCTGCCGGTCCGGGTGCTCGGATTCGACCAGGTGACGGAAGATGTTCTCGACCATGATCACCGTCGCATCGACAATCAGCCCGAAGTCGATGGCGCCAACCGACAACAGATTGGCCGACTCGCCGCGCGCAATCAGGATCATGATGGCAAAAAACAGCGCGAACGGGATCGTCGTGGCAACGATGATCGCGCTGCGCAGATTTCCTAGGAACAGCCATTGCACCAGGAAGATGAGAATCACGCCCTCGACCATGTTGTGCATCACCGTGTGGGTCGTGATCTTGATCAGCTCGGTGCGGTCGTAGATCTTCTCCAGATGCACCCCGGGCGGCAGAATGCCCGAGGTGTTGATCTTCTCGATTTCCGCCTTCACCCGTTCGAGCGTCGGCAGGCTCTCCTGGCCGCGGCGCATGAGAATGATGCCCTGGACCACGTCGTCGCTATCGTCCTCGCCGGCGATGCCCAGGCGCGGCAGGTTGCCGACCGAGACCGTGGCGACATCCTTGAGCAGCACAGCCGTGCCATTGGACGCCGCCAAGAGGGAATTGCGCACGTCGTCCATCGTGCGGATCAGGCCGACGCCGCGGACCACGGCCGCCTGCGGGCCAAACTCGACGGTCTGGCCGCCGACGTTGCTGCTCGCATTGTTGAGCGCGTTCAATACCTGCGGGAAGGTCAGGCCGTAGGACACCAGCTTGTCCATGTTGACGGTCACGTCGTAGGTCTTGGTCTTGCCGCCCCAGCCGTTGACATCGACCACGCCCGGCACGGCGCGAAAGCGCCGCTCCAGAATCCAGTCCTCGATGGTCTTGAGATCCGTGACCGAGTATCCCGGCGGACCCACCACGCGATAGCGATAGATCTCGCCGATCGGGCTCCACGGCGAGATTCCCGGCTGCGCGCCGTTAGGAAGCGGCGGCAGCTGGGAGAGCCGGTTGATCACCCACTGCTCGGCCTGCTGGTAGGTGAAGTCGTAGGTGAACTGGAGCTTGACGTCGGATAGGCCGAAGAGCGAGATGGTGCGGATCGCCTTGACATTGGGAATGCCCGCCATCTGCACTTCGATGGGAATCGTGATGTAGCGCTCGATTTCCTCCGCCGATTGCCCGGTGCTCTGCGTGATGATGTCCACCAGCGGCGGGACGGGATCCGGATAGGCCTCGATATTGAGCTTGATGAAGGCGATCACGCCGGCGATCAGCATGCCAATCAGCAACACGAGCATCAGGATGCGTTGCTTCAGCGCATACTCAATGATGCTGTCCATTAGTCTCTTAAGGCTCTAGATGGAGGTTTTTGGCCGGAAGACCGGGGCGCGCTGCTCAATCACCCTGCGCCGCACGGTCGATGAAGAGCGCGCCGCTGGCAACGACCTTTTCGCCGGGCTTGACGCCTTCGAGTACCTCGAGCAAGCCGTTGGCGGAGCGACCCGGCTGGATCTTGCGCAGCGAAAGGGTGCCGTCATCGCCGAGGATCCACACCCGCGCCTCCGATCCCTCGTAGATGACACCGGTCTCCGGTACTGCAGGAGCATTTGCCTTGCTGCCCGACAAGATGCTGAAGCTGGCGAACATCTCGGGCTTGAGCAGACCATCCGGGTTGGCGATTTCGGCGCGTACCGTCAGCCGCCGCGTTGCCGGATCCAAGGACGCTGCGACGTAGGTGATACGCGCCGTGAAAACCCGCTCGGGCAGCGCAACGACGTGCACTTCGACGGTTTCGCCCTTCTTGACGAAGGGCGCATCGGTTTCACGCACGTTGGCGATCAGCCAGACGGTGGAGAGGTCGCCCACCGTGTAGGCCGGATTGGTGGCACCCGATTGCAGGTATTGGCCGAGCCCGACCTGCTTGTCGGTGACGATGCCGGCAATCGGCGCCAGCACGTACGCTACCGGATCCATCTTTTCCGCGCGCGCCAGCGAGTCGATGTCCGCCTCGCTCTTGCCCAGGATCGCCAGCCGGTTGCGCACGGCGGCGAGCGCGGCGTCCGCGGTATGCGCGGCGCTTTGTGCCGCGGCCAGGTCGCTCTGGCTCTGTTGCCAGTCCTGCAGCGAGCCGGCCTTGGCATCGAACAAGGCGTGCTTGCGTTGCTCGTTGGTCTGCGCGAGCGAAAGTGCTGACCGCGAAGCCGCCTGCGTGGCCTGGGCGCTGAGCAGATCGCTTTGCCCCTGCACGAACTCGGTCGCCTGCAGCGCCAGCAGTGGCTGCCCCTGTTTGACCGCGTCCCCCAGGCCGGCGAGGATCTGGGTTACGCGTCCGGAATAGGGCGAGAAGACCGGCGTGCTGCGATCGGCGTTGAGGGCGATCTTGCCATCGGTGATATGTTCGGCGCGAAAGTTGGCGCGCGCGATGGTGGCAATCCGCAGGCTCGCGAGCTGCGCGGGGGTCGGCTTGAAGGTAGCCGGCGCCGCGGCAGCCGCGGCCGGCTTGGCCTGCGTTGTCGCCTTGGTTTCCTCCGCCGCGACGGACGTGAGCGCTCCGGCAGCCAACAATCCCATCACGAGCGCCTTCCGGACGCCAGAGACGAAGCCCGGAGCACGCATGCTGCGCAATGGGCCGCCCGCCAGTGCGATGGCCCAGCCATTCAGTATTCGAGGGCGCATGGAATGCATTCCATCAGAATTGTTGGTATGGGTCTCGGTCGAAATGCCAAGAGCGCTGCTCGATGGGCCGTGGAAGACAACGTACCGGACACAGACATACATCTAGTGGCAACACCACGCACGAGAGCCTCATGGGCCAGAGCGGTGGCCGGATTCCCCGGCCACCGCCCAGCGACTTTTTTATTGGCAGGCGCTTGACGCCACCCGAACGAAATTCCCCTCAGACTCTTCTTTAATAACCTTGCATTCCGCGATCGCGGCAAACCTCATCGATGCGAAACCGAGGATTTCTGCTGCCCCATCATCGGCTTGTTCACGATTTCGCTTTGCTGCAGCTTGCCGTCGTGATTTACGTCGAGACGGTCAAATTCCTTGCTCATGAAATCCATGAACTCCTTCTTCGAGACCTCGCCGTTCTTGTCGGCATCCATCTGGTCGACAAGATCCTGCGTGTAGGTAGCGGCGGCCGCCTCCTTCTTCGCGTCGGGCTTGGCGTCGGCCTTCACTGCCTCGGCCGCGAAGGTCGTGCCGGCAACGGCAATCGTTGCTACCGCGCAAAGCAGCACGAGGAAACTGGGCTTTCGAGCGGAACTTTTCACAATAAGACTCCTTTTAACTCCGGGGCGCAGATTGTAGCCATTCGGGTGGCTCGAGCAGCAAGCCACCACGGCCTGCGGCGTGGCGGCCTGCCTAACAACGGGCGGTACGATCTAGAAATGCCAGATAAGGTCGCCCGATAGGATCACCTCGTTGGATTTGTTGGCGGGGAAGCGTCCGGATTGATCGTTGGCATTGCCGTTAAACGCGTTCGCGTTAAAAGAATGGTAGTAGGCGATTTCCGGGCGCGCCTCGACCTGCGGCGACCACCAGTGCTGCCAGCCCACCGCGAAGTTGCCGTAGCGCGTCGCCGTGCCGGTGCGCTGGCCCTGCGGATCCCAGTAGAACTCGGGCCGAATCGAGAAGTTGTTGAGCGGGTCCGGCGAATAGTTCAGATAGAGCGTCGTCCCATACGACCCTGCCGTACACGTCAGTACGTTCGGATTGGAGCAAAACGCCTCGTTCGGGTAGTTGGACTTGATGCCGGAGGCAGCGTACGAGAACGGCGTGCCGACGTCGCCACCAAACATGGCCGTGCTGTTGAGGCCCTGAACGTAGGGATTGTTCAGGTTGGGCACGTTTCTCTCCGACTCGTGATAGAACTCGTAGGAGATGTGCCACTTGTCGTTCCACTTGTGGTACGCGGTGAAGCCATACCATTGCAGGTTGTTGTAACCCCATTCCCCGGTATTGATCGCGTCGGCGCAGGCGTTGAGGTCGTCGTTGCCGTCCTCGGAGCTCCAGCGTATGCAACCCGTGTAGGAGGGCATAGCGCCCGGATCCTGCTTGAAGGTAGTGCCCGGATAGAGTTGGTTAGGTAACGGATTGGTGATTGTGCTATGCACGTGCATGTACGATGCTTCGGTTCCAACCGACACGCCGAGCTGCACGAAGAGCTGCTTGGTGATTGCCAGCGTGCCCTGTAGACCCGTGTTCGTGTAGTTGTCGAACGTATAGGTCATCGAGTGCGTGTACATGTAGTTGTTGGGCGCGAGCTGCGCTTCGATATCTGGCAAGGAGATGAAACGCCCCAGACGCAGCATCAGACCCTCGTAGACCTGGGGAATAAAGAGCTCGCCGTACAGCATCGGGTAGTCGTAGCCGTAGGTCTTGTTTCTGTTCAGCAGCTGATAGCTGTACAGCCCGTACGCCGTGGTGTAGCGGTAGTTCTCGCCGTACAGGACCGAAGCGCGCAAGCCCCAGTCGATGTGGTCTTTCTGCACCGTGTCGGGGAAACGGTCTAGGTAGAGCACGAACTGATCGAGCTGAACCGTGTTGGGCGTATACAAATACGCTGCCGGCGCGTTGCCGCCGGGCTTGGTCGTGCTCGAGCTGATGTTGCCGCCGACATCGAACCAGCCGTAGAGCTGCAAGCCGGTGTCCCCCATCCACTTGCCCACGGCGGTATCGCTAATTGCTGTCATCAGCGGGCTGTCGACCGAACCCGTCCGGGTTACGCCCAGGGGCGTGGTGCCGCCGTAGGGCCACTCGGTGAATGGCATGGGCGGCGTGGTCTGCGGAGTAGCCGGCCAGTAGTCACGGCGGGACGGCGGCGCCTTGGGATCCACCGGAGCACCGGGCTGGCCCCATTCGAGCGAGTAGTAGTTGATCAGGCGATTCCAAAAGCCCTGGCCCAAGTAATCATCGAGGCACTCGTACTTCTTGTACGGATCACACGGCACCGGGGACATGCCCGCTGCCGCAGGCGCTGCCGCGGGCATGGGTTCGTCCGCAGCGCTGGCCAGCTGCGCGCAAGCAAGCGATCCGATCACCAGCGCCATGGCCCAGGCTTGCCCTTTCCATCCGACGCCCCATCGCGACCTCAAGGGCAAGTTACTACCGTCACCGACTTTTTCAGCGGTTCTCATTGCGTTATTCCCCTCTAGTAGTTTTTGGGCGAACGTTCCCCGGGCTTTCGCCCGCGGCATTCGACGGATACCAAGCAAATGTCATACCAATGACGCGCTAACTGGCCGGCCGCGGCGCCTGCAGGATGCAGGCTCTCCTTGCAAACCGACGAAGGCGACGCTTGCGGGCGCCGTCGAGTCCCGCCGGGATGCTGGCATACGTTCGGTAAAAGGCTGGCAAAAATTCACTTCTTTGGTGCAAAAATCCCGATATCTGTGCGGATCAACTGCCGCGATGCCATGAGAGCGATCATTTCCTGCCAGAAGCTCGCCCAATTTCGTGGCACATATGTTGCTTGCTGATTTCACGCTGCCGCGGATCATGAAGCTGCGGGGGACTCCGCAGAACCTTTGCACTGAACCATTGGAGTGGGGGCATGAAACTGATAACTGCAATCATCAAACCGTTCAAGCTCGACGAGGTGCGCGAGGCCCTTTCCGGGGTTGGCGTGCAAGGCATCACCGTGACGGAGGTCAAGGGCTTCGGGCGGCAAAAGGGCCACACCGAGCTCTACCGCGGCGCCGAATACGTGGTCGACTTTCTCCCCAAGGTAAAGCTCGAGGCGGCGGTCGATGACGCCCTCGTGGATCGTGCGATCGAGGCGATCGAAGCCTCGGCGCGCACCGGAAAGATCGGCGACGGCAAGATTTTCGTTTTCGATCTCAAGCAAGTAGTCCGCATCCGCACCGGGGAAACCGGCAAAGAAGCACTCTAATTTTCCGCACCGGGAGCTATCAAAATGAAGAAGTGGATTGCATGCATCGCAACGGCCGTCGTACTGGGGGTGGGAGGCCTGGCCCCGGCGCTGGTCGTGGCGCAGACACCGGCCGCGGAGCAGAAAAAAGATGCGGCTCCCGCCGAAGCGGCCAAGCCGGCCGAAGCGACAGCGGCGGCACCGGCCGCGGCCGCTCCCACGCCCAACAAGGGGGACGTGGCCTGGATGCTCACCTCGACCGCATTCGTGCTGTTGATGTCGGTGCCGGCCTTGGCGCTGTTCTATGGCGGCCTGGTGCGCAGCAAGAACATGCTCTCGGTGCTGATGCAAGTTTTCGTCGTGTTCTCGCTCATCACCGTGCTCTGGTCGGTGTACGGCTACAGCCTGGCCTTCACCGAGGGCAGCGACAAGCTGGGGGCCTTCATCGGCGGTTTTGACCGGCTGTTTCTGGCCGGCACCTTCGACTCGGCAACCGGGAACTTTTCCAACGCGGGAACTTTCAGCAAGAACACGCCCTTGCCCGAGCTGGTGTATGTGGGATTCCAGGCAACGTTTGCCGCCATCACTTGCTGCCTGATCCTGGGCGCGGTGGTCGAGCGCGTCAAGTTCTCCGCGGTGCTGATCGCGATCACGATCTGGTTCACCCTGAGCTACCTGCCGATCGCGCACATGGTGTGGTTCTTCGAAGGCCCGGACGCGTACACGAGCGCCGCCGTTGCCGATGCCGTCAACGCCAAGGCCGGCTTGATATGGCAGTGGGGCGCGCTCGACTTTGCCGGCGGCACCGTGGTGCACATCAACTCCGGGGTCGCGGGACTGGTCGCGGCGACCTTGCTGGGCAAGCGCATCGGTCTGGGCAAGGAGTCGATGGCCCCGCACAGTCTGACGATGACCATGATCGGCGCGGCCATGCTGTGGTTCGGCTGGTTCGGTTTCAATGCCGGCTCGGCCCTGGAAGCCAATGGCACCGCGGCGTTGGCCTTCATGAACACCTACCTGGCCACGGCGATGGCGGTGCTCTCCTGGACCTTTGCCGAGTGGATCATCAAGGGCAAACCCTCCATGCTGGGTGCTGCCTCGGGTGCCGTCGCCGGACTCGTCGCCATCACGCCGGCGGCCGGCAATGTGGGCATTCCGGGCGCCTTCGTGATCGGCCTGGTGGTTGGCCCGATCTGCCTCTGGGGCGTTTCCGGACTCAAGCGCATGCTCGGGGTCGACGACGCGCTCGACGTCTTCGGCGTCCATGCGGTCGGTGGCATAACCGGCGCCTTGATGACCGGCATCTTCAATTCGCCCAGCCTGGGCGGACCGGGTTCGGTAAGCGACTGGGTGACGATGAAGACCGGCTACCCCGGCATCATGGATCAGTTCATCATCCAGGCCAAGGCCGTTGGCCTGACGGTCGTCTGGACCGCAGTGGCGGCCTTCATTGCCTTCAAGATCGCCGACCTGATCGTCGGGCTACGCGTGACCGAGAGCGAGGAGCGCGAAGGCCTGGATACCTCGTATCACGGCGAATCGGCGTACCACTACTGACGAGGTCCCGCGCCGCGGCGCCCAAGTGAAGAGTTCTTCCTAGGGGTGCCACCCGCGAGGGTGGCGATTCAGGGGGGTCCGAAGGTGGGCCCCCATTTTTTTTCCAAACTGCGGGTCGGCTATATCGCCCGAACGGGGATGCGGCGCGCGCCCTTGGCGAGGGCATAAGCGGTGCCCAACCCGTCGCCGAGCACGTCCTGCAGCGTGTGCCGATCCAGCGTTGCCATGAAATTGCGGCGCGCATCGGCCAGCACCGACTTGAGCGCGCACGCGGGCAACAGCGGGCAATCCTGGTACTCCTCGTTGAAGCACTCGACGATATCGAAGCGCTCTTCCATGTCGCGCACGACCGCACCGACATTGATCAGCTTGGGCGTGCGCGACAGGCGCATGCCGCCCCCCTTGCCGCGAATCGTGTCGATATAGCCCGCGGTCGAGAGCCGGTTGACCACCTTCATCAGGTGGTTCTCCGAAATCCGGTAGGCGTCGGCGATCTCCGAGATCGTGCAGACGCGCTCCGGATATGCGCCCAGATAGACCAGCACGCGCAAGGAATAGTCGGTAAAGCGGGTGAGCTGCATGGCATCTTGGCGGACCGACATCCCGGCCGCTCATGGCGTGCATTCTCGCCGATCTGGAAGGGGTACGCAATAGTTGACAAAAATCATCCCCCTTTCGCTTGACGGATCGCAATGTCCGCGTATAAGATGCTTGCAAAGTACACCTTATACGGAGGCAGGGGCATGAAGGATTTCTCGCACCGCGCGCTCATCGCGCGCCTGGCGCGTGGCGCCGCATCGGTCGTGCTAGCCGCCGGGTTGGTCGGCGCGCACGCGGAGCAGCGCGAATTCAACATGACCATCGACGAGGTCTCGATCAACGTGGCGCCCGGCTTTTATGCCAACGTGTTCGCGTTCAACGGCCAGGTGCCGGGCCCGCTGATCCACGTGCGCGAGGGCGACGACATCACCGTGCACGTCACCAACAACACCACCTTGCCACACTCGATCCACTGGCACGGCGTGAACCAGACCGGTACCTGGCAAAGCGACGGCGTCCCCGACGTCACGCAAAAGGCGATCCAGCCCGGCGAAGCCTTCACCTACCACTTCAAGACCGACCGCCCGGGGAGCCTGTGGTACCACTGCCACGTCAACGTCTGGGAGCACGTCGCGATTCGCGGCATGTGGGGTCCGCTGATCGTCGATTCCAAGAACCCGAGCGCGGTGGAGAAGACGGTCACCAAGGACGCCATCTTGATGATGAACACCTGGGAGTCGCCCTACGGGCCCTCGTACGGCAAGGGCGGGGCTCCCGCCGACGTCGCCGACTACTTTTCCGTCAACGGCCGCTCTTTCCCCCTGACCCAACCCATCCGGGTGCACAAGGGCGACGTGCTGCGCGTGCGCATGTGGGGCGCGGGCGACGAGATCCACGAGATGCACCTGCACGGCCACGACCAGCTGTTCACGCACAAGGACGGGTACGCCCTGCCCAGTCCGTATTACGTCGATACCGTCCCGGTCGGCCCCGGGGAGCGCTACGACACCATCGTGCAGATGAACAACCCCGGCCGTTTCATCTTTCACGACCACGTCGACCGTCATCTGAACATGGGCGGCATGCTCGGCGGCCCGATCACCGTCATCGAGTACGACGAGGTGCCTTCCGACGCCTGGTACGCCTGGAACGGTAAGGAGTACGACCCGGACTTCTTCTACAGCGAATCGATGAAGAAGGGGTACGGCATGTTCTCCAACCCCAATTTCCTCGGCAAACCGCTCGCGCCGGCGCGGCACACCCGCCCGCAATGAGGCGCCTGCTGATCCCCCTGTTGGCCCTCGCCCTGGCGGCCGCGAGCGGCGCGCGCGCCGCCGACCCGGGTGCGGACCTCCTGGCGCAGCGCTGCGCCGGCTGCCACGCCCTGGCGGGCCCGGCGCCGCAGACGCTGGCGCAGCTGTGGGCGCGCAAGGCCCCTGACCTCTTTTATGCCGGCAACAAGTTTCGCGCCGAATGGCTGCGCGCCTGGCTGCAAAAGCCGACCCGATTGCGTCCGGCCGGCGAGTTCTACCCCGACCATGTCCGGCGCGGCGCCAAGGGCGACGAGGTCGACGCCACCACCCTGGCGCCGCACGTGGCGCTCTCGGCCGCGGACGCCGGCGCCGCTGGCGAGGCGCTGATGCGCCTCAAGGCCCACGACGATCTGGTCGCGGCCGAGAAGATCGAGCCCGGCACGATTTCCAAATCGATGGGCGAGATGACCTTCGACAAGTTCCTCGGTTGCATGACCTGCCACGAAATCGAGCCCGGCTTTGGCGGGGCGTCGGGGCCCGAACTCTATACCGCGGGCCAGCGCCTGCAAGCCCAGTTCGTGGCCAGCTACATCCGCAGTCCGCAGGCCTGGGATCCGAAAATCTGGATGCCCAACAAGCAAGTCTCGGACGCCAACATCCTCAAGCTGGTGCGCTACCTGACGGTACTGTCCAAGGAGCCGGGCGATGCCAAGTAAGCGTTCGCGCATCGGCAGTCTTGGCGGGGCCGTGCTGCTGCTCGGTTGCGCCTTCGCGCTAGCGGCGGCGGGCAACGAATCGGCCGCGGACAACTACCGCACCTATTGCACGCAGTGCCACGGCGTGGACGGCAACGGCAAGGGCATCAACATCCGCGACATGTCGGTGCAGCCGCGCGACCACACCGATGCCAAGGCGATGTC
>Ga0209415_10004268_pt1 | contig 26279 bp, 22 predicted proteins | sample PeaSoiSIISIP2007_FD_187696 | JGI IMG/M metagenome (GOLD analysis project Ga0209415, IMG submission 187696) | Peat soil microbial communities from Weissenstadt, Germany - SII-SIP-2007 (SPAdes) (version 2) | ecosystem: Environmental > Terrestrial > Soil > Wetlands > Peat | place: Germany... | reverse complement strand
CGAAGATCGTCCAGAAAATCCATTTTCCCGCCGTGCCAGGCGAAGGAAGGGGTGGGGGAACCGGTCGGGCGAGCCCGTGAAACACCGGGAGGCGCAGCATCAGGGCGGCGCATGGAACGAGGAAGAGCAAAGCGCCGATGAGCGAGACGAGCGTGGCCAGTTCCTTCAGCATCCAGATCTGGTTCGAGGCGGGAAGGGCTGATCCATGTCCAAAGGCGGTGCAGAAGAAATCGACAACATGAGCGATGGACCGCGGATCATAGGGCAGGAGCGGATGAATGTTGCCTGGGGTGTTATAAACAATGCGCAGAGTTCTTTTTGCGACATCGCCGTAGGGTTTCCCTATCTCAACCTCCGCAATCTGGTCGTCTTTTCCCAGCGCGGAATTGACCAGCCTGAGCGCCTCCGGGGCGTGGCGCATGTCCGCCGTGCCATTCACGTTCCGGTAGGCCCCCTCGTCATGCTCGGCATAGTCCATCCCGACGCTTGAATCGACAGTTGCCAGGACATCGGCAGTGAAACTGAGCACGAAGCCTCCCACAAAAACGGCCGCCAGCTTTCCGGGCGGACGGTCTGCGGCCGCTAGCGGCCCGGCGGCGGCGACCGGGGAATCGGAGGCCAGGTTTCGGCGGGTTGCGCGAACCTTCGCTTGGCGTCCTCCGAACACGGCGGCGGCCTGAATGACCGCGTTTCCGCCGGCCGAATAGCCCGCAGCGCCGATCCGGTTGCGGTCGATGTAGTTGAGGTTGGGGGTGTCGTAGATATATTCGACCGCAGGAACGACACCGTAACCCTCGACCGAGGCCGACCGCCTTTCCCGGGTCGCGCTGGACCCTCCCTGGCTGTAGGGGTCGATCGTGAGGACGGCGATCCCCCGGCGTGCAAGTTCGATCGAATAGCTGTCCAGCGATTCCTTGCTCCGCTCAAAGCCCGGGCAAAGAACCACGATCGGAACGGGATGCTTGTCGGTGGCAGCCAGAGGCCGGTACAGGTCGGCGGTGAGCCACTGGCCATTTTCCGTGGGCAGAGTGATGCCTGAGACGTCGATTCTTCCCCCGTCAGTCTGGACATACCACGCCCCGAGACTGCCGAGGAGAATCAGGCCGATGGAAACCAATAAACGGAATGCTGCTGGGGACGTGCGGCAGTGGTTAAGAAGCATTTTCTGATGCACCGGAGTGAGGACGACGATGGGCGAAAAGGGCAACTGCGGCGACGGCGACGCCGTGAACGGGGTTGCGCAGATCTAAAATCCGTGGGATCCCAGCCATGTTGCGAAGAACTCGGGCCATTGGCTGGTTTCCCCATGCCCCATGCCCCAACCATGGCCGCCGGCTTTGAACAAATGCAGTTCTATCGTCACGTGAGCGCGGATGCAGGCGGCCTGCATCAGCCGTGCATTGTCAACGCGCGCGATCGGATCATCCATCGCATGTGCCAGAAACACCGGAGGCATTTCCGGGGTCACGTGACGTTCCACGGAAAAGGCCTCGGCCGCCCTAGTGTCGTCGCCCGCCAATTGCTTGCGCGTCGAGGTGCGGTCATTGGGCGGCAGCAGGCTGATGACCGGATAGAGAAGTCCGACGATGGCCGGTCGCGCCGGGGCGGAATCGACGGCATCGATCGGGGCGTAGAGCTCCTCCTTGGCGCGTGCCGCTGCCAAGGCTGTCAAATGCCCACCGGCTGAAAAGCCGAGCGTGCCAATTCGTGTGGGATCGATCCCGGGTTGACCGTGGATCAGCCGCATCGCCCTCTGCGCGTCCTGCAACGGAGCGCCCGCGGTCCAGCCGTCAGCCGGCAGACGGTAGCGCAGCACATAGGCCGTCACCCCCCGCGTGGCAAGCCAGGCGGCGGCAGGCATCGCTGACGTCCGGCTGTTGAGTCGACGATAGCCGCCCCCGGGGGCGATCAGCATCGCCGCGCCATTCGGCCTTACGGGACGGATCACGGTCAGCGCCGGAGACGCCCGGTCGAAAACGCCGGCCATCAAACCAGGTCCCGGACCCGGAGGGTCGCCGGGCCAAAGAGGAATGGTTTCCTTTTCTCCAGCCCATGCCTTGCCTCTCATCGTTAGGGCCAAGGTCACGCCGCCCATCAAGAACATTCTACGTCGCATTTTTCTTTCTCATTCTTCCTGACATTGCCACCCTGCGCGATATTCGAAACCCTGCGTGACGGGTTTACGCCGTTTCTTTGTCCCTTCGCACCTGCTCGAGGAAATGCCCGACCTGTTGCTTCAACACATCGGCCTGCTTTGTCAGTTCGGCGGATGACTCGCTGATCTGGGTTGCCGCCTGGCCGGTCTCCCGGGCCGCTGTTTCGACGCCACCGATATTGCGTGACACGTCTTCGGTGCCTGTTGCCGCCTGGTCCACATTGCGGGAAATCTCCCTGGTCGCCGCTGTCTGTTCCTGGACCGCCGATGCCACGGAGGCGGCGATGCCGCCCATGTCATTGATCACCCGGGAAATCGTTTCGACCGCCCTGACGGCATCGGCCGTGCCGTTCTGAACGGCGGCGATTTTCAGGGCGATCTCGTCGGTCGCCCTGCCGGTTTGATTGGCCAGGCTCTTCACCTCGGCGGCGACCACGGCGAAACCTTTGCCGGCGTCGCCAGCCCTCGCCGCCTCGATGGTGGCATTCAGCGCCAGTAGATTGGTCTGCGAGGAGATGCCGTTGATCAAGGCGACAATCTCGCCGATGCTGGCAACGTTGGACGACAGTCTTTCGATCAAGTCTGTCGTCTGTTTGGCTTCGCCATCGGCCCGTTCGGCGACATTGCGCGAATGCTCGACCTGGGTGGCAATCTCATTGATCGAGGCCGCCAATTGTTCGGTTGCGGCCGCCACTGTCTGCACATTGCCGGAGGCAAGGTCGGCAGCGGCCGAAACGGTCGTCGCCTGCGCGATGGTTCCGCTCGCGGTGATCGCCATCACCTTTGCTGAAGCCTGCAACTGCGCCGCTGCTGACATGACCGTCTGAACCACCGCACAGACCTGGGATTCGAATTCATCGGCCATTTGGCGCAACGCCACCTTGCGTTCTTGTTCGAATCGCTGCTTCTGCTCCTCCTGGTCCGCTTCCAACCGCTTGACGCGGATCAGGTTTTCTTTGAAGACCCGCACGGCCTTGGCCATCGCGCCGATTTCGTCGCCCCGCTCGATACCCGGCACTGCGACCGTCATCTCTCCCGCAGTCAGGGCGTTCATGCAGTCTTTCACGCCGTCGATGGGCTTGGTGATCGAGCGAGCCGTCAGGAACGCCGCCAAGCCCCCGACAATCAAGGAAAGAAGAAGCAGCCCGACACCATAGCGCGTCACGTCGGCACTCTTCGTCTTGGCGTCTTCCATGAAAGCTTCGGCCGTCTTTTTCGACTCTTGGCCGATGGGTCCGTATTGAGACGCATAGAGCCTCTCGATTTCGACCGCTCTTCCGCGCATAAGAGACAAAGCCGCCTGCCGATCGCCGGACGTCACTTTGACAGCCAACTCGTCCAGCAACGTCTTGTAGGTGACGTAGGTCGCCACAGCGCCATCGAACTTCGCCCTATCGCCAAGAAAGGCCTCCTTGGCGACGGCAATGGACTCCAGATAAGCCTTTTCCGTCTGTTCGATGGCGTCTTTGACCTTGGCCTGCTCATCCGGACTTTCCGCCAGAACCAGATCGCGGGACAACAGGCGCAGAGTGCGAAACGCCAGCCTTGCCTGCGCCATTGAGTCGACCACAACATAGGGATGGTCATGGAAACGGACTGTCAGTTCCGCCAAATCGGCGGCGCCTTTGATGCCCATCACGCTGCTTGCCACGGTCAACATCAGCAGCGTCAGGAATCCTCCCGTCAATCGCGTGGAAATTCGCATATTCGTCAAAATTGACATTCTCCAACTCCCCCGATTTCCACGCGGCACGCTTGGCTAGCGTAAAAAAGTCCGTATTTTCCGGATTCCTCCAACCATTTGGCGGTATGGGCTCACTTTCCCCGGTGGACGCCGTCAAACAAGACGGACAGGCCGCTTGCCGAGGTGAACATGGCGTCGCCGTTGTGTCCGACGCCCTCGACATCGACAATCCGCTGCGTCGTCATCGTCGGATTTCGCTTCATCAAATGGGCGAAATAGAGCGTGCCACGCTCGTAACGATAGGCCCCCTGCATCTCGGCGGCGCATCTCTTGTCGAGGGCCGATTGGTTGGGGTCGGTGTCGGCGGTCCCCAGCAGATAGACGACGTCGCGGCTGACATAGGCCTGCTCGTAATCATGAGGACTCATGGTCTGGGCATAGGAGGGCGCGCCCAACCAGCCGTATTTCCAATGATTGAACTCGGGACAAGGCGTGACCGGCCGTACGGGGCGATCCTCGCTGAAATAAAGATAGGATGACGGATTGGCGACGATGGAGCGGACATGCACGCCGCTTTGCGACAGCAGGGCCTCGCCCTTGCCGACAATGGCATAGTGCTGGACGACTTGCGCGCCTCCGGAGTGACCGGCCAGAACCACGGTTTTCAGGTTGGGGAAGATGGTGCGGTCCGCCAGTTTGGCGAGAATGGCATCGAGGGCCTCGAAGGAACTGACGGAAATGGGACCGTTCGCGTTGTCCCCACCTTCCCAATTCACCCAATTCCAATGCAAATATGTCTTGGGAAGATGGTTTGCCCGAATGTCCCCGTCGGCAAGAAATTGCGGCACGATGGCGATGGTATGTCGCGCTTCGCCGGAGGCAGCCAGCGCTTTTTGGGCGGACCGCCAATAGGTGCGGGCGTTTCTTAACTTGCCGTGGAAAATCAGGATGGCACGGGTGACCTCGGGCTGCGCCACAGTCCAATCGCGCGAGATGTAGCCGGGCAAGATGCCGCTTCCGGCGTCGGTGTTGAGCGTCACGAGAGGATCGGCAACGACGGTCACCGGACGCGTTTCCGCCCCACACTCTTCGTCCGCTCCACAGGCTTCGGCAGCCGATGCCATGACCGGCGGCCAACACAACCCAAGGATTGCCGCCAAGAAGATTGGAGAACCCATCAATTTCCGCATAGCCACGACTCTGCCCTTGCCTGGATTGCAATCAAAGGGAATCGCGGGGCGGCCTCTCCCGAGGAGATCCTTCGCCTTTGGCTCAGGCTGACAACGAAAACAATCCTTTGTCATCCTGAGGGAGGCAAAGAATCTCCCGGAAACAGACGCCCCGACTTGAACGCGACGCCCTCTAGAACTTGTAGAACACGCCGGTGCCGACCTCGTAGCCATCCCGTGACGTGGTGGCCGGGAGGTTGCTGTCGGTGAATTTCAGGGATTGCCTCCCGCCGCCTTCCCATTGGTAATCGGCCAGAAGATAGGCCGTTATTCCGTTGGCCAGGCTATATTGGGTGCCGCCGTAGATTGTGCTTCTCCGGCCGTCCTGGCCCGATTTTTTCACAAAGGCACTGGTGTCGACGAACGGTGAGTTGATCGTTCCGGTCGTTGTACTTGCTCCGCCATTGTGGGTCTGGATGTTGTAGTAGTTGACGATGTATTTCATCTTACTGTCGGGCGGAGTATAGCTCGCTCCCACCGTAATCACGTTGTCGCTGCGGGTGCCGACGTTGGCTTGATCTGCCGTATAATGAATATAACCGCCCTGCAAGCGAACAGGGCCGAGGATGTCGGTCCCGCCGCCGATACCTTCCATGTTGTGCTGGTACCCGGCGATGTTGGCATGCGTGTAGCTGGTATTCGCATCCCAATATTGGGCGTAGTAGGAGACGGCCGCCGCCGCGGTGCTTCCTTCCGAGAAGAGCCCTGGGTTGCTGGTGGAGCCGCCGCTGGCCGGGTTGGACACATTGCTGGGTGCTGTTCCCGAATTGCTGAGGCTGCCGAATTCGTAGGAAAGGCCGGTGACCCAGGGACCAGTGACCTTCTTCCAAACCGCGGCGCTGTCCTGACGGGATCCTCTTGCGCCGCCGCCGTAGGACACCAAACTTGTCATTGCGGAATCGGTGAGCCAACCGGACTCGCCCAGGTCGACCTTATGGGACCCCAGACCGCTCGCCCAGGACCGAATAAAGTCGCGGGCGAGGGTGTTCTGACGTCCAAAGGTGAACTTGCCCCAATCATTGTCGTAGAGTCCAAGCCAAGCGTCGCGGTCGAAGAGGACGTTGGCGGTGTTCAGATTGCCGGAGAATGTGTCGATTCCGCCTTCCAGCTTGAAGATCGCATCGGTGCCCTCGCCGAGCTTTTTGGAGCCGGTCATGCCCCAGCGGCTGCCCGTGTACCAACCGGCGTCGAAACCCGTTTGCCAGGTATGCTTCGGATTGCCGTTGGTCTTGCTGGAGATCGTGGCGTCGACGATACCGTAAATGCCCACTCTGGCATCGGAGTCGTTGTAGATTTGCAGGACCGGGACGCCGCCATCCGATTGGACTTTGCCTTGTGTGTCCGCGGGGCCCATGACGGCCTCCAACGAGGCCGAGGCGGTGCGGTCGAACGTCAGATGGGATCCGGATGATTGCGCCACGTCTGGTTTGGCTGACGCGGATGTCTCGACCGTCGCCTGAATTTGATCGATACGCGCGTTGAGTGCCTTGTTTTGTGCCTTGAGCTGTTCAAGTTCGGCCTTGAGCTGGCCGATATCGTCAGCGCGCACCGGAGTCACCCATAATGCTGTCATTGCCACGGAACTTAGCAGTGCAGCTCTAAATAAAAATATTTTCATTTTTGCTCCTCCCAAGATAAAACTTTGTAAATACATGTAAATTTACAAAATAATAGCGTTCTCGCCAAATACTGGCGTCGTTATGAGATATATTTATTTAATGTTGTTGGTTTTTATCTATGCTGATTCAGATGTTTGCGGCTCCATACAGAAGAACAGCCAGCAATCCTCCGACGACGGGAATTGCTGTGCGACGGACGATTTCCATGGGTGAACATTGGCCGACTTCGCTGACGGCGATGATGATGGCTGCCACGGGGGAAAGAGATCGCCCAAGACTGGCGCAGAGTTGCATCGGTAGCAGCATCGACACGGCCGGAACTCCGTAATTGCCGGCGATTTTCGGCGCGAGCTTGCCAAACGCGAAGAACGCGGCATTTCCCGACCCTGTGACGATGGCCGTGAGGATGACGATGGCACACATGACGAGAGTCATCGCGACCACACCAAAGCCGCTGCCTTGCGCCGCCCCGGTCAGGAAACCGACCGCCCCGATGGTCTGCAAACCGTTGGCAAAGGTCTCGGCACAGATAATCAGCGAAACGACTTGCGTGAACATCGTTCCCATGCCTTCGAAGAAGGCCATGAAGCGTTTCAACGCCGCTTTCGCGTCCTGTCCGCGGATCATCTCGCACCCGAGTGCCGAGAAGGCGCTGATCAACATGGCCGTCACCACGTCGAGGTGGATCTTCTGGGGCGCCAGCATAGTGAACCCCAGGATTAAAGTGAGGGGCGCCATCGGCAACAGCGCATAGATTGCCGGACATTTGATCGCGGTCGCGCCCTCGGCGCGATCCAGCATGACGGCGTGGCCGGCCCGACGGTCGTAGTAACGGGCCGTGACGTAGGTCAGCACCGAAATGACGACGGTGGCGATCGCGGCAGCCGGTATTTGGTAATCGGTAAAATAGACCGTGACATCCAGTCCGGCGATTTCCGCTGCCAGATTCGTCCCGCCCGAGGCCGGGCCCAAATCCAGGACTGCGGTCGTTCCGATCATCGCCGCCGCCGCCGCGGGACTGACACCCAGACGAACCAATGTCGGAAAGAACGTGACGACCAGCAGCATCGCCTGTCCCGCGGCGCTCGGGATGAAGATGTGAAAGACCTGCCCCGCCGCGCACCCGAGGGCGAGCACGACATAAGGTGCCTTCAGCAACTTGAGGGGACGGATACAGACGGCCACCATCGCGTCGGTGGCGCCAATCTTGTCCATATATTTGGAGAAGCCGCCGGCCGCCATGATGATCATCCCCAACTCCGCCGTGGTCGAGGACAATGACCATTTCACATAACCGAAAACGTCCAGCCCGACCCAGCCGATCGATGATCCTTTTCCGTGCAGTATGGACGCGTCTGGCATCAGAACAGCGGTTGTCGCCAACAGGAAAAGACCGGCAAGCAGCAGGACCGTGTGAGGTTGATAATTCTTGATGATCAACCAAACGACGATGGCCGTTACCCCCAGTCCGATAAGCAATCCTGTCATTGTCTTTCCCTGCGTCCTTATGGTTGGCGGCGTTAGGATTCGGCGTGCGCGTGCGTTTCGAGGAACGCCGTGATCGCGCCCGTATAGGCTGCTGGATCCTCCAGATAAGGTGCATGCCCGACTCCCGGCAAAACGACATGTTGGGCAAAGGGCGTCAGCCTGCGCAGTTCCTCGCTCAATTCGGGCCGCACGACCTGGTCCTCCGCGCCAAAAATGACGAGCGTCGGAATGGTGAGCCTTGCATAGAGCGGTCTCGCATCGGCGAGTTGAAGCGCCCGAGTCGCATTGAATAACCCTTGCGGTCTGGTCTGTGCTGCGATCCGAGCGGCGAGATCGATGACGTCGGGAGATGCCGACGGGGTAACCATGCCTTCCGCTCGCGAGCGGCCGTAAGCTTCTCCTCCCAGGATCTCCAGGTCCTTCATGCGTTGCAGCAACTTTTGGGTCGGCGGACTGTTCGGATCTTCGGCGTAACCGCCGTGCGTGCAGGACAGGATCAAGCGGTTGATTGGCGTTCCGGGCCTCGTCGCCGTGTAAGTTGAGATCACGCCGCCCATGGAATGCCCGAGAACGGTCACATCCTTGGTGTTCAGGTGACGCAAGAGCGTGTCGAGCGCGTCGGCGAACGTGTCCAGGTCGGCTTCGACGGCGTCGGAGCCCCCATATCCCGGAGCGTCCCAGGCAACCACATGATACCGGGCCGCCAAGTCCTGCATCTGCCAAACCCAGCTATCCGCGCTACCCAAAAGACCATGCAGAAGGACGAGCGTCGGGCCGGAGCCGGCTTCCCGATAGGTGAGGCGGCCGTTTCTGTAGGAAATTGTCTGCCGCGGCGGCAATGCGGCCAATCTCTGGGTGGCCGTAAGACCTGCGGTTTTCCCTATCTGTGCCTCTGAAATACAAACCATCTTCCATTCCTCAATTCAACGGGTTCGAGCTTACACGCAGTTTCATATGTCAGAATTGCAATGAATCGATGAGTTCATACAATTTTCTGATATAAAACTCGGGACGGGAGGTTGCATGAACATCAAGGCTCTAAGGGCGTTTCGAGCGACTGTCGCTGGTGGGTCGATCAATGCGGCCGCGCGAACGCTTAACCTCAGCCAGCCGGCGGTGAGTCGGCTCATCTCGCTTTTGGAAGGCGAACTTCACCTCTCATTGTTCAGTCGTGATCGACGTCGCTTGGTCTTAACTGAGGAAGGGGCCGCTTTTGAGCGGGAGGCCTCGCGTATCCTGGCCAATCTTGACGAGATTCCCCGGATCGCCGCGGACATCCGCGCAAATCATGTCAGGCGTCTTCGGCTCGTGACCATGCCGCGCACGGCGCTGTCTATTGTTACGCCGGCCGTGGCGCGATTTGTTCAGGACAATCCCGAAATCGAGGTCTCGTTGGACATGCGTTCTCGCCGCGACCTGGAGCTTTGGATCGACGGTCGGGAATATGATTTTGGGTTTGGGAACGTTCCGGTGCCGCACCGGGCCGCCGTCGGAATGCCGCTGGTCCGCACGTCTCTGCATGTGCTCATGCCGCGCGGCCATCACCTGGAAAAACGTGAGTTTCTGACAGTCGAAGACATCGCGGAAGAGCGGCTGATTTCGCAATTTCCGGGACAATTGCTGCGCAGCCAAACCGATGCGCTTTTCGGCGCCCGCGACGTGAGCCCCCGCCAGATGCTCTTGACGGGGTCTTCGGAGATCACCCAGCATTTGGTGGCCAACGGCGCCGGCGTTACGATCATCGACCGCTTGAGCACCTTGGCGCTTGATCCGGAAAAGGTCTCGCACAGACCATTCAAGCCCGATCGCTGGGTTACTTTTGGGGTGATTCGCCATCGTACAGGCGATCTCGATTCTCTTTCCGAGCTCATGATCGAATATTTGCGACGTGAAATCGCCAGACACCTGCAGCCCGGTTCGATTGAACTGCCCTGATCAGATGCTCCGCAGAAGGGTTCTGCGTGCTGTGTCCTCAATGATAGGCATAGGCCCTTTCGTCCAGGTCGATATCCATGTCGGCAACGCTGACCGGGGTGTCGTCACTCTCGAAGAGGATGTCTTCCAGGAAACCAGCGCGTTGGTAGAGATCGTTGCCGCGGCCGCACAGCTCTTGTGTTTGCGCCGAAAGGTCGGAAAGCAGTTCCGTTTGCAGGTCTGAGTCCCGGAACTGGAGCCGATCTTGCGGGGCCGAGGCCTGTCCGGTCGACCAGGCCTGCAGGGCGTTCGTCCAGGCAACCAGGTCTTTGAGTCGAAGGGCGAGGTGATAAAGCGCGCGGCTGCACAGAAGCTGATCCTCGGACGTATGGCCGGGGCTGGCCGTTCCGATCTCTTCGAGATGCGTCAGGGTTTCGACCAGCAGAGAGGTCGTCTCACACCGGATGCTTTCGATCGCACGGTTGAAGAGGGTGACGGGGTCTGCGTCCGTCCTGTCGTCGTTATGCTCTGTCATTCATTTTCACCGGATGCCGTCCGAACACTATATGGCCGATTATTCGCGAAGTCATGCCGGTGGCCTATCCCCAAACAGGGACTTGACGGTCGCCGGTGTGTTTCGGCCGGTCAATTTTCCAGGCGATAGATGATGGTTCCCGACAAGCGGAAAGTCGTCGCGTTCATGTCCGGCGGCTGGGGAAACGGCGCCGCGGTCATCACCGCTTGCTCGGCCGCCCGGTCGAGGCTGGCTATGCCCGAGGGATCGATCCTGTGGTCCAGCAGTTCGCCGGTGGAACTGAGGACCAGGTGATATCCCACCTTGCCTTCCTGATGGCGCAGAATGGCGGCCTGCGGATAATTCCGTCGGGCGAGTCGGGCGATTCGTTCGAAGACGAGATTGGCATAGTCGGAGGGGATCGATTGCGGCGGCGGCGGTGGTGACGGTTCGGGCGGAGCCGTGATCGCAGGCGTCTGCGCCGGTGGCGCAGCGTCGGGGTGGCCTGCCGTACCCGGAGCGGGGCTGGGGTGAACTGGCCGGGCGATCGCTCGCGGTCGTGCTGTCGCGGGCTTCGGCGACGGTGCCTGGGCGGCGCTCGGTGCGAGCTCCGTCGTTGGCGGCGGGGGTTGCGCTTTGGCAGCGCTTGGCGGATCGGGCGGTAACGAAACGGTTGTCGCCGTCGGGGCGGCGAGCGTGATCGACAGGGTCACCGCGCGCGCGACCGGTTGGGGTATCTGCCCCTTCCAATAAAGCAGGCCGCCCAGCGCCGCATGGACCAGGAGGGACGTCAGAACCGCCCAAGCGAAGCGCCGCCGAGTCGGGCGCTGCGCGGCGGCGTCGGCCATCGGGCGAGAAACGCGGGTTAGCGTGGACTGAAGCCCCATTTGGCGAGAATGGCTTGTCCCGCGGCGGACAGCAGGAAGCTGGCGAAACGCCGACCAGTCTGTTCGTCTCCGCCATTTTTCAACACGGCCACGCCATATTCGGCTTCGACGTCGAGAGCCGGCGGCACCGGGATGACGGTCGTTCCCGGCGCTTCCTTCGCCGCCGCTTGCGCCGATGTGCAATAGAGCAGGAAGACGTCGGCCTGTTCGGTGAGATAGGCCCACATCGGCCGATCGGCCGGAATCTTGGGCGAGTTCGGTCCGCCGACCAATTGCAGCGCTTTGCCGCTCAACAGTTGGTAACTGCCGGGACGAAGCTTATCGGCCAGATGGAACAGCTTCCACGCGTAGTCTCCGCCGGGATCGGCTCCGGGAGTGGACGTGCCCAGCCGGACATCGGGTCGCGACATCGTGTCCAACAGCTGATCGCTGGTGGTGACCAATCCCGGTCGGAGCAGCGCGCAGAACCGATTGCGGGCGAATCGCTCCGGCTGGCCGGCCAATCCCGCGTCGGCCAGGCTTTGCGGATTGCCCATGTCGGCGGAGGCGAAGACCTCGGCCGTTTCGCCGGCGCGCAGGCGATCCCGGAGCATCCCGGACGCGCCGAACGTCGTTTGGACGGCGATGCCCTCTTGGGTGGAGAACGCTTGGGCGGCTTCGCTCAGCGCTCCCTTCAGACTCCCTGCCGCATAGACCCGCAGCGCTTGCTCGGCCTGGGCCGAGCAAGCGAGGCAACAAACGATCATGGCCAGACCCGCGAGAGTCAGATGACTTTTGGTGGAATCGCGAAACGATTCCACCAAAAGTCTGAATCCGCCTCTATTCAATAAATGAGAGCGCGTTGGCATATCCAAACTCCTGACTGTAAGTCCCGGGTTGCCCCGGATCCCGTTGTGATGGCGCCCTGTTAGAACTTCATCCGCAGCGTTCCGCCGAAGGTTCTGGGGTCGCCGACATAGGCGAAGAAGGCGTTCGAGATCTCGTTGACGTTTTGATAGTAGTGCGTGTCGAACAGGTTGGTGACCCAGAAGGAGACATCGAACCGGCCGTTATCGATGCTGGTGCCGATGCGCAAATTGGTGATGCCGTAAGCGCCCGCCCGGCTGTAGGACGAGTTGTCGGTCGTCAGGAAGGCGCTGGTGCGATAGGCATATCCGATGCCGGCGTAGCCCAGCATCGTGTCGGTGAGGGGGTGGCTGTATTCGGCCGTGACATTGCCGATCCATCGCGGGGCGTTGGCCACGCGGCTCCCCGTGAGATCCTGAAGGGTGGCGCCGGCGGCAATTTGTTCCGGTGACGCGGGAGCGTTGCGAAAGGATTGGTAAACGGCATCGGTGAACGATCCGTTGGCCGTCAATTTCAGGCCGGCGACCGGCAGGAAAGTCGCCTCGGCTTCGAGGCCGCGCGAGCGGATGGCGCCGACATTGCTCAGCCACTGCTTGGTGGAGCCGTTGGGCAGGAACAGAATGGCGTTCTGCTGGTAGTTGGTGACCAGATCCCAGAAGGCGTCGGTGTTGAACAGTAGGCGTTTGTTCAGGAACTCGGTCTTGACCCCGATTTCGGCATTGTTGACCTTTTCCGGATTGGTCGCGTAGGTCAGCCCTCCGGCCGCCTGGGCGGCGGTCAGCAGGCTGACATTGACTCCGGGTGACTTGTCTCCGCGCGACAGCGTGACGTAAGGCATGACGTCCTCGGTCGCTTTGTAACTGAGCGACAGAAGGGCCGAGGGCGCGTTGCTGACCACCGAGAACTGGGTCCCGCCCGGCAAGGTGCTGATGGCGCTTTGCGCCTTGGCCTGGGTGAGCCCGCTGATGCCGAGAGCGGTGCATGCCGCGCCGCCGTTCGTCGCGCAGTTGACCAATCCGACATTGCCGGTGTTGTCGTTGCTAATGGTCTGTTCCTTGCGCTCATAGGTGTCGCGCACGCCGCCGGTCAGGGCCAATCTGTCATCGATGTGCCAGGTCGCCTGACTGAACAGGGCATAGCTATTGGTCTTCGGTTTGTTGGTGGTGAACTGACCGAGGCCGTTCATCGCCGCGGAAAGAGCCGCATTCTGACTGGCGGTGCCATGCAGCGCCGCCAATGTGCTGTTGAACGCCCAGGCATCGACATCATTGTAAGTGCGATTGAGGCCGCTGAGGTCCTGCTTGTAATAGTAGAGACCGGCAACGGATTCGATGGTCCTGCCGGTTGGTGTGGCGACGCGAAGTTCCTGGGATGTCTGCGACACCTTATTGACATTGCCGGTGTTGAAGGTGCTCGGCAACGCGCTGTAGTCGCCGTCATTGTTCGGCCGGAAATACCAATATTGGTAGGCGGTGATCGATGTCAGTTTGTAGCCGTCGCCAAAATTCCAATTGGCCTCTCCGGAGACCAGAGCCTGATGGGTCTGATCGGTCTGCAAAGCGTTGTGGTCGGTCAATCGGGCGAAGGGATTTGACGGCGGCGCGTAGCCGGGCTGCACCAATGCGGCGCTTTGCGCGAAATTGTATTTGCCCGCCGCCAGCGGAAAGTTGCCGAACCATAGATAGTCGCTCTGCGCCTCATCCTGGCGTCGGTAAGAGCCGATCAGACGGAAACTGAAGTCGTCTGTCGGTAAAAACAACGCCTGAGTGCGGACGCCATATCGGTTCTCGGCGTTATCTTTGCCGCCGGTCAGCGTGTTTTTGATCGTTCCGTCACGATTGGTATCGTAGGCGGTCATGCGCAAGGCCATCTTGTCGCCGGCCACCGGTCCGGACACGGAGGCGTTGTAGCTATTGAACGCATAGTTGCCGAAGGATGTCTCGGCCGTGGCTTCGGGGGTGAAAGAGGGCAACCGCGAGGTGACATTGATGGCGCCGCCGGTGGTGTTGCGACCGTAAAGCGTGCCTTGCGGACCGCGCAGGATGGTGATCTGGTCGATGTCCTTGAAGTCGAAGGAAAATTCCCCGGGCCTGCCGAGATAGACGCCGTCCTCGTAGATTCCGACGCTGGCATCGAGGCCGTCGCTGAGCAGGGACGTGTTGCCGATTCCCCGGATGCCGACATTGGTTTGCCGGGGATTGGTCTCGGTAATCACCGTGTTCGGCGACAGGCTGTTGAGTTGCCGGGGGTTGTCGAGGCCATAGCGTTCCAGGGTTTCTCCGGGGATGATGGCCATGGGAACCGGGACATCCTGGGCCTTTTCATCACGCCGTCGCGCCGTGACGACGACGTCTTCGATGCTTGTTTCGCTTGCGCTGGATGGCGTCCGGCCGGAAGCGGGGGTTGCCGTCGCGTCCTGGGCGGACGCCGAGGTGGCGAAAAAACAAGTGATTGCGCAAACATACGGACCTGTATAACGAATCAGAGTCCTTCGCGTGGAAAAATGCATGCCGGTCCCCCCAAGAACGATCCCCACAGCCAAGCCGGTCTGGAGCCTGGGTGTCGATGCGATATATATATAAAGTATATAACGCCTTGCGCGACACAAGCTGTCAAGATCTTCGTGCAGGTGACCGTTGATCAGTAGATCTTGGGAACGAACAACTCTTCGGGCAGGGGATTGCGGACATAGTCCGGATTGTGCACCCGCTCCGGCAAGACGACGGGGGCGTGTTCGACCTCGCCATAGGGGATTTGGCTCAGCAGATGGTGGATGCAATTCAAGCGTGTCCGCTTCTTATCCACCGCTTCGACCACCCGCCACGGCGCCTCCGGGATGTGGGTGCGTTCCAGCATGTCTTCCTTGGCCCGGGTGTATTGTTCCCAGCGGACGCGGGATTCGAGGTCCATCGGACTCAGTTTCCATTGTTTGATCGGATCGTCGATGCGCATCTGGAAACGGAAATGCTGTTCGTCATCGGTGATGGAAAACCAGTATTTGAGGAGGATGATGCCGGACCGTACCAGCATTCGCTCAAACTCCGGCACCGATCGGAAGAACTCCTCCACCTCGGCATCGGAGCAAAAGCCCATCACCCGTTCGACTCCGGCGCGGTTGTACCAGCTTCGGTCGAACAGCACGATTTCGCCGCCGGCCGGAAGATGCGCGATAAAGCGCTGGAAATACCATTGGCTCTGTTCGCGGGCGTTGGGGGCCGGTAACGCCGCCACGCGGCAGACCCGGGGGTTCAGGCGCTGGGTGATTCGTTTGATCACCCCTCCTTTTCCGGCGGCATCGCGACCCTCGAACAGGACCACCACCTTGAGCTTGTGGTGGACGACCCAGTCCTGCAGTTTGACCAGTTCCCCTTGCAGGCGGAACAGTTCGCGGAAGTAAAACCGCCGATCGGTCGCTTCCTGGCTTTGGTCGCCGTCGGAGGAATCGCCCAGGATCTGCTCCAGCCGATGATCGCCGTCATCATCGAGCTCCATCTCGAGCTCTTCATCGAAATCGTCGGTCTGTTCGGCATGCACGCGCTTGGCGAGGCTGTCATCGGAGGGCGTGCGATCAACGGTCATGGTGGCCTCGTCCTTTGTCGAAAGAAGGGAGCGGCGGAATGGTTCCGCGATTGAGAACCATAATCGAAGAAGTTTCCACAGCCATTTGAACATTGGATGACAATCATTGGGCCGATTCTACCAGCGCCGCCCTCCGGCGGCTTCGGCTTTCGCCGGACGACCGGCGCGGCCGCGGTCGCGGCCGATACCAACCAACGACGGGCAATCTCATCGCGGGTTGGTGCCACCCCTTCGGTTTGGCGCCGCCGTCGCTCTTCGCCGGATCAAAGGGCCTGGTGGGAAGAACAGTCTCCAGTAACTTACAATAAATTATTCAGCTATTCGCAATATTAGTGCAACACGATTTTAGTACTCTCGCGTTTTCACTGGCGATCGGCGATGGTGGCCGGGCCATGGGGATGGGATTGAGACAATGAACCAGCGCTACTCGCAGAACATCACGGATCTTCTGATGGTGCCGGATCTCTCCGGTCATTTCGACCAAAACGCCTTCATGACCCCCGTCACCGATATCGGCAAAACCTTGTCCCACCTCGGCGGAGCGCAAGTCTATCTGCGGGATATCGCTCGCCTTGCCGGCCAACAGATCGAGGCGCTGAACCAATCCGCCGCCGAACGCGCGGCAACCTTGGCTGAGGCCTATCGGACATCGACGGGCGTTCTGGCGTCAGCCGATGCCGCGGGTCAGCTCCCGGCCTATCTCGTCGATTTCTTTCAGCGGTGGGTCATTTTCGTCGACACCCTGCGCCGTCGCGGCAACCAGTTCGTCCACCATGAACAGGAGGGCTGCCCGCCGGTTCTCGCCTATGACTATACGGTCATCGTCGATGGCAGGACGTTGCCGCGGCCCGTCAACTATACGCTGGTGCGCATCGTTCCGCCGCAGGGCGTCACCACCCGCGAGGACGCTCGGCCCTATATCATCATCGATCCGCGCGCCGGTCACGGCTCGGGGATCGGCGGATTCAAGAGCGAGAGCGAGGTGGGGGTCGCGCTAGCCGCAGGTCACCCGACCTATTTCTGCATTTTCAGCACCCATCCGGAACCGAGTCAGACCCTGGCCGACGTCTGCCGCGCCGAGGCGCATTTCGTCCGCGAGGTCCGACGCCGTCATCCGGCCGCGCCGAAGCCGGTGATCATCGGCAATTGCCAGGGCGGCTGGGCCGCCATGATGCTGACCGCGACGAATCCGGATCTGACCGGCCCGGTGGTGGTGAACGGTTCGCCGCTCAGCTATTGGTCGGGCCTGCGCGGTAAGAATCCCATGCGCTATCTGGGCGGTTTGGCCGGCGGCGCCGTCCCCGCCCTGTTGATGGCGGATCTGGGCAACGGGGAATTCGACGGCGCCCATTTGGTTCAGAACTTCGAGAAGCTCAATCCGGCCAACAGCTATTGGAAGAAATATTACGATCTGTTCGCCAAGGGCGAGGATGAAACCGCGCACTATCTGGAATTCGAACGCTGGTGGTCCGGCTTCTATTTCATGAACGAGAGCGAGATCCGCTGGATTGTCGAGAATCTCTTTGTCGGCAATAAAATCGCGCATGGCGAAGCGAATCTCGACAACCGCCTGCATGTGGATTTCCGCAATATCCGCGCGCCGATCATCGTCTTCGCCTCGCATGGCGACAACATCACGCCGCCGGCCCAGGCTTTGAACTGGATCACCGATCTCTACAGCAGCGTGCATGAAATCAAGGCGCGGGGGCAGCGCATCGTCTACACGGTGCATGACAGCGTCGGCCATCTCGGCATTTTCGTGTCCTCCTCGGTGGCCAGCAAGCAGCACAAAGAGATCTCCACCACCTTGCAGACCATCGAGGCGCTGGAGCCCGGGCTATACGAAATGAGCATCCTCGAGGTGTCGGGCGAGGGGATCCACCGGACCTACGAGGTGGAGTTCCATGAGCGCTCCCTCGAGGATCTGGCTCATCTGGGCGACAGCCGCGCCGACGAACGGCCCTTCGCCGCCGTCGCCCGCGTCTCCGAGATCAACAGCGAGATCTATAAGCTGGTGGTCCGCCCGGTGATCCGTTCGATGGTGTCGCCGGCGTCGGCCAAGATGCTGGTCGATACCAATCCCTTGCGCCTGCGCCGCTATTTCTTCAGTGATCGCAATCCGCTGGTCGGGGCTTTCGAACCCTTGGCCAAAGCGGTTCTTGACGATCGCCGCAAGCTCTCGCCCGACAATCCCTTCCTGCTGGCCGAACGGACGCTTTCGCAAAGCGTGATCGCCTTCTGGGACGGCTATCGCGACGTTCGCGATAGCCTGTGCGAGTTCTGGTGCACGGCCTTTTATGGATCGCCGTTGATGCAGGCGCTGGTGCCCAGTGACAATCTGCGCATCAGTGAGACGCCGGGCACTGATCTGCGGGCGATTCCCAATGTGCACGCCGCCTTGGAAAACATCGATAACGGTGGATTTGCCGATGCGGTCATTCGCATGCTGATCCTGATGGCGCATTCGCGCACCGCCGTTCGGCGCGACCGGCTGGAGCGGTCCAATCACGTGCTGACGGCCACCGAGCCCTTCGCCAGCCTCGGCCTTCGCACGCGCAACAATATCATCCATCGCCAATCGCTGATCGTCGATTTCGAGCCCGATCAGGCCTTGGTGACTCTGCCGCTGCTGCTGCCCGATCCCGAGGACCGCCGCCGCGCCATGGACATTTGCCAGGATATCGCCGGGCCCGAGGCCGAAATGGACGAGCGGACGGTCGCCTTGATGGGGCGGTTGTCCGAGGTGCTGGATCTCGGGGCAGGGGAGAAAAAGGCTCCGGCCAAAAAGCCCTCCCGCGTCAAAGCCGAGCAAATCACGCCTTGAGATCGGGCGAATCAGGAAAGGGCGGCGTCCCGTAGGGCGCGAGCCATGTCGGCCACCGGTGTGGTGAAATCGTCGGGGGCCGGCTGGCGGAATAGGCGCATGCTTGGGTACCAGCCGGTGGTTTGGCCCTCGTCGCCCCATCGCCAATCCGAAACATAGCGCAGCAGCGTCCAAACCGGCCGGCCCAGCGCGCCGGCCAGATGCGCCGGCGCGCTGTCGATGGAGATGATCAGATCCAAATCCGCCATCGCCCGCGCGGTGTCGGCGAACGAGCGAAGGCGGGGCGTGATGTCCTCGGCGACAAGATGCTCGACGCCCAAGGCCGCCAGATCGGCGGCCCGGGGCCCCAGCTGCAGGCTGTGGAAGACCACCTGGGGATTGTCCAGAAGGGGCAGCAGCGTTTCCAACGGCCAGGAGCGGTCGCGCGGGACCGGTTTGCCGGCCCAGATCAGGCCGACGGCAAGGCGGGCGCCGGGGGGGCGGGGCGCCAGCAGGGCGGGCGTGGCGGGGGGCGCAAGATAAGGCGTTTGAACGGAAAACAACGCGTCGCTCAACCCCAGGAGATGGGGAAGGCTCAGCATCGGCGCCCAGAGGTCGTAAGCCGGTGGCGGCGTTCCCGCGATGACGACCTGACGGACGCCGGGCAGCGTGGCGAACAGGGGCGCCAAGTCCGGGAGGCTTTCCAGGAGGACGATGGCGCCTTGGGCGGCGAGGGCCGGCACGAAGCGGGCGAATTGGAGCGCATCGCCGAACCCCTGCTCGGCATGCAGGAACACTCGGCGGCCGGCAACGGCGACGCCCGGCTTCAGGCGCGGGCCCGGCAGAGCGCGGCGTGGGGCGCGCGCCAGGCGCCAGCGCGCCTCATATCCGGCCAGTCCACGGGCCCAGTCGCGTTCATAGAGGCGGGAAAGCGCCAGGTCCCAGGCGATGTCCCCATCGTCCGGTTTGGCGGCGGCCAGCGCTTCCAAAAGGCCGCGCGCTTCGGCGTGCTGGCGGCGGTCGCGCAAGACGAGCGCCAGATTATAGGAGAAGGAGAGGTTGTCGGGCGCCCGTCGAACGGCGCGGCGAAGCCAGGTCTCGGCGTCCTCCAGCCGACCGAGATCGCGCAACGCATTGCCCAGATTGGACAGAACATTGGCCTCGGCGGGGGAGAGCGCCAGGGCGCGGCGATAGCTGGCGATGGCGGCGGCCGGCCGGCCGAGACGCCGCAAGGCGACGCCCAGGTTGCCATGGATGCCGGCATCGGTGGGGACGTCACGAGACAGGGTGGCGAAGGCGCGCGCCGCCTCGTCGATTCGACCGGCATTCCAGGCGCCAAGCGCCGTCTGTCGCAACTGTTCCCGGCGAACGTCCTGCTCGGCGCTCGGCTCACCCATGCTGATGCTCCGTTTCCGGCGCGGTCGTCGCGGCCGTTCGCGCCGGATAGCGTTTTTGCACTTCGATCAGGATGTCGCGGGCGATCGGCGCCGCGATGCTGGCGCCCCAACCGCCATGTTCGACCACCACGGCGCAGGCATAGCGGGGCTGGGCGATCGGCGCGAAGCCGACGAACAGCGCGTGATCCCGCAATTTCCAAGCCAAATCCTGAGGTTTCGTCGCCTTTTCCAAATGATGCTCGAAGGTGCTGAGGTGATGGACCTGCGCCGTTCCGGTTTTGCCCGCCATCGCCATGGCCGGATCGGCGATGCGTGCCGCGTAGGCGGTGCCCCCCGGTTGCATGGTGACGGCGATCATGCCGTCGAGCACGGTGGTGATGGAGCCGCGCGAGATGCCCAGCGGCGGCAAGTCGTCCGTCGCTTCGTCCTTTTCCTCCGGGTCCCTCTTTTGCAGATGCCCCAGATGCGGATGGACGGCCAGACCGCCATTGGCCAGACGCGCCGTCATGACGGCCAATTGCAGCGGCGTGACCTGCAAATATCCCTGGCCGATTCCGGCGTTGAAGTCTTCTCCGGGAGTCCACGGAACGCCATAGGTCGCCCTTTTCCACGACCGCGTCGGAACCAGTCCGGGGCTTTCATTGGGCAGATCGATATTGAGTCGGGCGCCGAGGCCGAATTTTCTGGCCATCGCCGCGATCGTGTCGATGCCGATGCGGTGGGCCACCTCATAAAAATAGGTGTCGCAAGATTGTTGCAGGGCGCCCTTGAGATCAAGGACGCCATGGCGCTTGTCGCAATACCAGGTAAAGTTTCCCAGCTTCATTTTCCCTTGGCAATCGACGCTGTGCTCCTTGGTGATGGCGCCGCTTTCCAAGGCGGCCAGGGCGACCATGGTCTTGAAGGTCGAGCCTGGCGGATATTGGCCGGAAACCGCCTTGTTGGTCAGCGGTGACCGGGGGTTGGTGATGAGATCTTTCCATTCCTCGGTGGTGAGGCCGCGATTGAAGGCGTTGGGATCGAAGCTGGGCGTCGAGGCCATGACCAGGATTTCGCCGCTGTAAATGTCCATCACCACGACGGAGGCGCTTTCCCCCCCCAATCTCTGGGCGGCGAATTGTTGCAGATTGAGATCGATGGTCAGCGTCAGATCCTGGCCGGGATCGCCCTCGGTGCGTTGCAATTCGCGAATGGTCCGTCCGACCGAATTGACCTCGACCTGGCTGACGCCGCCTTTGCCGCGCAACGCCAGGTCATAGACCTTCTCGACGCCGGCCTTGCCGATGCGGAACCCCGGCAGTTCCAGCAGAGGGTCGGACTGGCCGCGCAGATCGGCCTCGGACACCGTCGAGACATAGCCCAGCAAATGCGCGCCCAGGCTGACCAGCGGATAGGAGCGGCTTTGTCCGACGTCGATCATCACGCCGGGCAGGTCGGGCGCGTTGATCTCGATGCGCGAGACATCTTCCCAGGACAGGTTTTCCTTAACCGTGACCGGGAGGAAGCTGCTGTTGCGTTGCGCCTCATGGATGATGCGGCTGCGATCCCGATCGGTGAGCGGAATCAGATTGGCCAAACTGTCCAAGGTATCGTCGAGATCGTCGGTGTTCTCGGAGACCAGCAACACGCGGTAGTTCGCCTGATTGATCGCCATCGGCGCGCCGTTGCGATCGAGGATGCGCCCGCGCGGCGGCGGCAACAGCCGCAGATTGATGCGGTTCTGCTCGGCCAGGGTGGCGTATTTGTCCGCCTGCATCACCTGAAGATAATACATCCGCCCGACCAGCGTCGAGAGCAGCAGCCCCTTGCCGCCCGCCAGCAACAGGGCGCGGCGGCCGATGGTTTTGGTGTGGTCACGGTCGTGGATCATGCGTGTTGTTCTCTGTCGCTCTTTCGCGGAAAGAGTGACGGGTCGGGGATCTGGCTGATCGAAACGGGAGAAAAGCAGAGAATCGGAGGCGGCTCAATCACCAATCATCGTGTGGTTTCTTTTCTTCTCGCTGTGGGGCGTCCCGCTGGTGTCGACGGCGGAAAGTGCTACAATCCTTAAGGTTGGTTCGCGGCGATTTGGTCCGGAGGCCTCTATGGAAGGCTCGGTGATCGGCGTAGCGGGATCGGTGGTCGACGTCACCTTTCCGTCCGGAGCTCTCCCTCCCTTGGCCTCGGCCATCGAGGCGGCGCCACCGGGGGAACCGCGTTTGGTTCTCGAAGTCCAACAGCATCTGTCTCAAGACACCGTGCGCACCATCGCCTTGCAAAGCACCAGCGGCTTGGCGCGGGGCGCCAGCGTTTGGGCGACCGGCCGGCCGGTCGAGGTGCCGGTCGGCAAGGCGGTGCTGGGCCGCCTGATCGACGTGATCGGCGAGCCGATCGACCGGGGCGCTCCGTTCCCCGACGACGTGCCGCGTTGGCCGATCCATCGGCCGGCACCGACGCTGTCGCGGCAGGGGCGGGCCGGCGACGTGTTCTGGACCGGCATCAAGGTCATCGATTTGCTGGCGCCCTTGGCGCAGGGCAGCAAGGCCGCCATGTTCGGCGGCGCCGGCGTCGGCAAGACCGTGCTGTTGATGGAACTGATCCGCACCACCGTCGAACGCTACGCCGGCCTGTCGGTGTTCGCCGGCATCGGCGAGCGCTCGCGCGAAGGCCACGAGTTGCTCCTGGAACTGCGTCAGTCGGGCGTCTTGGAGCGCACCTGCCTGGTGTTCGGCCAGATGAACGAGCCGCCGGGGGCCCGTTGGCGGGTCGGCATGACGGCGCTGACCGTCGCCGAATATTTCCGCGATGTCGGGGCCGAGAACGTCTTGCTGCTGATGGACAATGTGTTTCGCTTTGTCCAGGCCGGGGCCGAGGTGTCGGGGCTGTTGGGCCGGCTGCCGTCCCGGGTCGGGTATCAGCCGACCCTGGCCAGCGAGATCGCTCAGTTGCAGGAACGCATCGCCTCGGTGGGCAGCGCCGCGGTCACCGCCATCCAGGCGGTCTATGTTCCGGCCGACGATTTCACCGATCCGGCGGTGGCCGAGACATTTCCCCATCTGGACGCCTCCATCGTGTTGTCGCGGGAGCAGGCCGCCGCCGGGCTCTATCCGGCCATCGATCCCCTGGCTTCGAATTCGGTGCTGCTCGATCCCAACATCGTCGGCGCCGAGCATTATCGTCTGGCCCAGGAAACGCGCCGCATCATCGCGCGCTATCGCGATCTGCAGGAAATCATCGCCCTGTTGGGGATCGAGGAACTCTCCCGCGCCGATCGCCAGGTGGTGGCGCGGGCCCGCCGCTTGACGCGCTTTCTCACCCAACCGTTCCAGGTGACCGAGGCGTTCACCGGCAAGCCGGGGCGCAGCGTCGAGGTCGCCGAGACGCTGGCCGGAGTGCGGGCCATCCTGGCCGGCGACACCGACGACTGGGCCGAAGCATCGTTCTATATGGCGGGCGATCTGGAGGATATCCGGGCCCGCGAACGTCAGGCGGCGCCATCATGAAGCTGACCGTCACCACACCGGCGCGCGTGGTGGTCGACACCGACGATGTCGCCGCCTTGCGCGCCGAGGATGCCAGCGGCTCCTTCGGCCTGTTGCCCGGTCATGCCGATTTGCTGACCGTGCTGGTGCCCACGGTGATCACCTGGCGGGACGCCGCCGGCCGGGCGCATTACGTGGCGGTGCGTGGCGGCGTGCTGAGCGTCCGCGCTGGCGCTTCGATCGCGGTGGCGACACGACAGGCGGTGGCCGGCGACGACTTTGATGCCCTGGATGTCGCCCTGGCCCAGGTGATGGAGGCGGCGCGCGACGAGGAAGCCCAAGCGCGCAGCGAGGCGCTGGGACTGGAAGCGGCGGCGGTGCGCCATCTGGAACGCTATCTGCAAGCGGCCAGCAGCGGCCGGCCGCCGCCGATGGGAGACGCATGATGACCCTGGAGCCGGATGGACATGATCCCTTGCGGCGCAAGCTCGCCGACCAGCGGGCCCGTCATGACCAGGCCGAGCGCGAGGGGGCGAGCCCCTTTTTCCGTAGTCTCGGCATCATCGGCGGCTTGGGCTGGGTGATCGTGCTGCCGGCTTTGGGCGGATTGGCCTTGGGGCGCTGGCTGGATGTCCGCTTCGCCTCCGGCATTTTCTGGACGGCGCCGCTGCTGATGGTCGGCTTGGGCATCGGCTGCCATCTGGCCTGGAAAAGGATCCACCGGCCATGACGATGACGAGCCTGATTTTGCTGCATGGTTTGCTCGGGGGATTGGGCGGACTGGCCTATTTCGCGCTGTTGCGGGCCTCTTTGCAAACGGGGCGCTGGCGGTTGGTGGCCGGGACCATGCTGCTCCGGCTGGCCGCCGCCGCCGGTCTGTTCTGGCTGGCCGCCCAAAGCGGCGCCTGGCCGTTGCTGGCGGCGCTGGCCGGTTTCCTGGCGGCGCGCGGGCTGATGCTGCGCCGGGCGCGGGGGCTGTCATGATCGCCGCCAATCCCCTGGGGGCGGACGTTCTCTTCCGCATCGGTCCGCTGCCGATCAGCGGCGCGGTGGTCACCACCTGGGTGATCATGGCCCTTCTGGCCGGGGGGGCCGCCCTCGCCTCGTCGCGGTTGCGGGCCGAACCGTCCCGCTGGCAGGCGGTGCTGGAAATGCTGGTCGAGGGCATGGCCGGACAGATCGAAGACACCATGCGCACGCCGCCCCGGCCCTATCTGCCGCTGATCGGCACCTTGTTCCTGTTCGTCCTGACCTGCAATCTGGCGCCCTTGCTGCCGGCCGTGCGGGCGCCGACGGCGCGTCTGGAGACCACGGCGGCCCTGGCGCTGATCGTCTTCGTCGCCATGCATGGCTACGGCATCCGCACGCGCGGCCTGCGCCGCTATCTGGCGCATTATCTGGAGCCCAACCCGCTGCTGTTGCCGCTGACCCTGCTGTCCGAACTGACCCGCACCTTGTCGCTGATGGTCCGCCTGTTCGGCAACATCATGAGCCATGAACTGGTCATCGCCGTGCTGCTCAGTCTGGCCGGACTGCTGCTGCCGGTGCCGATCATGGCGCTCGGTCTGCTGATCGGCGCCGTCCAGGCCTATATTTTTGCCGTTCTCGCCGCGGTGTTTTTAGGGGCCGCGGTGGGGGCGATCGAAGCGGGATAAGGAGGAGAAGCATGGACACGGATCTCATCAAGATCGCCAGCATCATCGGCGCCGCCGTCGCGGTGTCCTTCGGCGCCCTGGGGCCGGGTCTCGGCGAGGGTCGGGCGGTGGCCGCCGCCATGGACGCCATCGCCCGCCAGCCGGACTCCGCCGGCACGCTGTCCAGGACCTTGTTCGTCGGTTTGGCGATGATCGAAACCATGGCCATCTACTGCCTGGTCATCGCTTTGCTGCTGCTCTACGCCAACCCCTATATCGCCCACTGACCATGGACTTCGACTGGGTCACTTTGGCGCTGCAGGCGATCAATTTTCTGGTGCTGGCCTGGCTGCTGCAACATTTCCTCTATCGCCCGGTGTTGGCGGCGATCGATCGCCATCGCGCCGAGACCGAGGCGGTGCGGGCGCGGACGGCCGAGGCCGAGCGCCGCGCTCAAGCTGTCGAAGCCGAATGGCGGGCTCGCACCGCCGCGATCGAGGCCGAACGCCAGGACATGCGCCGGCAAGCCGAGGCCGAGGCGGCCCGGCGGGCCGAAGAGGTCGCCGTCGCCGCGCGGGCGCAAGCCGACCGTCTGCTGGCCGAGGCGCGGGGGACGGTGGCCGCCGAACGGCGGACGGCCGCCCAAACCATGGCGCATCAGGCCGCCGGGGTGGCGCTGGCGCTGGCCGGGCGCTTGCTGACCACGGCGGCGCCGGGGGTGGGCGCCGAGCCCTTCCTCGGTCTGTTGCTCGACCGGCTGGCCGCCTTGCCGACGGAGGATCGGGCGGCGCTGGCCGGGGGGCCGCTGCGTCTGGAGCTGGCGCCCGACGTCGATTCGTCCGTGCGGGAGACGGCGGGGCGCCGGGTCGCCGCCGCCCTCGGCGCCGGGTCGCCGATCGAGACGGCGTTCACGCCGGCTCTGATCGCCGGCGCCCGCCTGTCCGGGCCGGCGGCGGTGTTGGAGGTGAGTTGGGCGGCCGCTCTGGCGGTGGCGGAAAGAGAGATGGCTTATCATGACCACCCTGACTGACGATCTCGCCCGCTGGGCGGAGCGCGCGCGGGCGGCCGC
>Ga0209415_10004266_pt1 | contig 26287 bp, 24 predicted proteins | sample PeaSoiSIISIP2007_FD_187696 | JGI IMG/M metagenome (GOLD analysis project Ga0209415, IMG submission 187696) | Peat soil microbial communities from Weissenstadt, Germany - SII-SIP-2007 (SPAdes) (version 2) | ecosystem: Environmental > Terrestrial > Soil > Wetlands > Peat | place: Germany... | reverse complement strand
CTAGGGCGTGTCCTCAATTGAGCCAGGTGATGGTAGAGGCAAGATAGACACCGGCCAAGAAGTTGATGGCGCGTTTGTCGTAGCGGGTGGCGATGGCGCGGAACTGCTTGAGCCTGGCGAAGAAGTTCTCGATCAGGTGGCGGGCCTTGTAGAGGTCGGTGTCGTAGGTTCTGGGCTGCTTGCGATTGGCTTTGGGTGGGATGACGACGGTCTTGCCGGCTAATTCCAGGGGTATGATGACCCGTTCATCGGCATCGAAGCCTTTGTCGGCGATCAGAATATCGGCCTCGATCTGGGGCAGCAGAACGTCGGCGCCATCGAGATCGCAGGCTTGGCCTGGAGTGAGCGCGAAGCCCGTGGGATTGCCCAAGGCGTCGACGGTAGCGTTGATCTTGGTGCTCAATCCACCCCGGGAACGGCCGATGGCTTCGTCCTGGCCGGCTTTTTTTGAGCGCCGGCGCTGTGCTGATGGGCGCGTACGATGGTCGAATCGATCATCGCATATTCATTGTCGGCGTCCGCGGCCAGATGCTTGAAAACCCGCTCCCACACGCCGCTCGCGGCCCATCGGGTGAACCGCGTATGCACGGCTTTCCAGTCCCCGAAGCGCTCCGGCAGGTCGCGCCAAGGAATGCCAGCCCGATAGCGATACAAAACCGCCTCGATGAACAGCCGGTTATCCTTGGCCGTCACACCCACATGCCCCTCACGGCCCGGCAGCAAATCCTTGATCCGATCCCACTGGTCATCGCGCAAAGCGTAGCGTCGCGCCATCGGTCAGCCCCTCCTTGTGGCCGACCGCCTATGAATCACTCAAATGCAGATTTGGGAATCCCCTAATTGAGGACACGCCCTAGACCTCCGCTAGTTCCCGGATCGGCTGTCCGATGGGAGCAGCCCCGAATCCGGCGGCAACGCCTCACTCGTCGCCCCGCGAATCTCGTGCCCGCGCAGGCCGGGAGCGGAGGGCCAGAAGCAGCGGAATTCCCGCGTGTGCGGGAATGATGGCAGGGGGCAGACGTGATTCCTCCCAATCCGGTTGGTGGCTAGCCTAGTGCGATATCGCGGTCGTCGGCAATTGTCCGGTTTCGACATTGTCCGGTTTCGACAGGCCAACTTCAGTAGGAGCGCGGCAGGCCGAGGACATGCTCGGCAATGTAGGAGAGGATGAGGTTGGTCGAGATCGGCGCCACCTGGTAGAGCCGCGTCTCGCGGAACTTGCGCTCGATGTCGAATTCCTCGGCGAAACCAAAACCGCCATGGGTCTGGAGGCACATGTCGGCCGCCTGCCAGGAGGCCTCGCTTGCCACCAGTTTGGCCATGTTCGCCTCGGCCCCGCAGGGTGCCGCGCCATCGAAGAGATCGCAGGCCCGGCGCAGCATGAGTTCAGCCGCCTCGACCGCCACATGAGCCCGCGCGATGGGGAATTGGACGCCCTGGTTCTGGCCGATGGGCCGGCCGAACACTTCGCGCGCCTTGGCATAGCCGGCCGCCTTGCCGACGAACCAGCGGCCGTCGCCGACGCATTCGGCGGCGATCAGGATACGCTCGGCGTTGAGCCCGTCGATGAGATAGCGGAAGCCCCGTCCCTCCTCGCCGATCAGGCTCTCCGCCGGAACGGCGACATCGTCGAAAAAGACCTCGGTCGTGGCATGATTCAGCATGGTGCGTATCGGGCGAATGGAGAGGCCCCGCCCGAGGGCCTCGCGCATGTCGATGAGGAACATGGAGAGCCCGTCGGTGCGCTTGCCTTCCCCGGCCGGCGCGGTCCTGGCCAGCAGCAGCATCAGGTCCGAATGCTCCGCCCGGCTGGTCCAGATCTTCTGGCCGTTGATCACGAAATGGCCGCCATCGCGGCGCGCCCTGGTCCGGATCGAGCCGGTGTCGCTGCCGGCCGATGGCTCGGTCACGCCGAAGGCCTGGAGCCGCAGGGCGCCTCGGGCGATCTCGGGCAGCCAGCGCCTGCGCTGGGCTTCGCTCCCGTGCCGGAGAAGAGCGCCCATGGTATACATCTGCGCATGGCACGCGGCGGCATTGCCGCCCAGGCGATGCACTTCCTTCAGGATCTGGGCCGCCGCGCCGATGCCCTGGCCGCCGCCACCATAGGCCTCGGGAATCAGGACCGCGAGCAGTCCCGCCCTGGTCATGGCCTCGACGAATTCAGTCGGATAGATGCGCTCGCGATCGAGCCGGCGCCAATAATCGGGCGCGAGACCGGCCATGACGCCGGCGACCAGGCTCTCGATCTCCGAATCCAAAAGGGCGCCGGGCGCGGGGGCAGCGGACATGAAGCCTCTCTTTCCGGCGCGAAGAGTATCCCGAATCCGACGCTCGACGTCAGGCGCTGTCGATGCGCATTTTGCAGGCCCTGCGGCCGGCCGACTCCACCCAGAGCTCGAAGCCACCGGCACATGGCCGGCCGCGAATGGCAAGTGGGTCGGGCAGGAAAGCCGGCCGCTCGGCCCGGAAGGCCAGGCGCCGGATGCGCTCCTTCGGGCGGGTCCGATGCATCAGGTCCAGCATCAGAATGGCCATGAGCGGCCCATGAACCACCAGGCCCGGGTAGCCCTCGACCCCGGTCGCATAAGGATGATCATAGTGAATCCGGTGGGGGTTGCCGGTGGCCGCGGAAAAGCGGAACAGCAGGACGGGATCGGGCACGAGCAGGCGCTCGAAAGTGGCGGGTTCGCTTGGCGCCGGCCCGCTCGGTTGAAGCCCCGGCGCCGATGGAGCGCGGTAGACGAGATCCTGCTCTTCGACGATTCGTCCGTCCGCCTCGCCTTCGATGGCATGTTCCAGGCGGACCAGCAGGAAGGGCCCGCTTCGGCCGCTCTTGCTTTCCACGGCGAGGACCCGCGAGCGCCGCCGCAGCCTCTCGCCGATGATGAGATTGCCTTCGAATGCCAGACGGCTGCCGGCCCACATCCGCGCCTGGCCTCGATGGGGCGGAAGAAGATCGTCGGCCGCCTCATGGCCGTCCGGCCCAAGGTCGGACTGCCGCGCCGGAGGGGCGAAATAGACCCAATGCCAGGCGGGCGGCACCGGCTCGCCGGCGCCCAAAGGCCAGTCGGCCTCCAGCAACGCCGCGAGCAAAGCCAATGGCTCGACCCGCGCGGTCTCCTCGGCGGTCCGGCTGCGGCCGACGAGGCCGGTGGGCATTTCCGGGGTTGCGTCCGACAGTTTCTGCACGTCACCGTCCCTTGAAAAGCCGACGAAGCAACGCGCGCCCGATCGCCAACCTGGGGACCTGGCCACGCGCGATGGCGCCAGTGATCATCGGTTGATTACATACTTTTTCGGACGTTATGGGGAGGGGCCGAGCGGAGCGTTCACCCGCAGCCGGGCCAGCGACCGCGGATGAAATGGGCGACGGACTTGATCCACTGCTCGATCGGCCAGCGCGTGCCGTGCATGGCCGCGGCGATGGCGATGGCACCGAGGGCGAACCACGCAAGACGCAGGGGCGGGGCTTCGCCGGGTCCGAGAGCGGCGCGAAAGAGCAGGATCGAAAGGAGGCCGACGACGAGCCCGGCGACCACCTCGGCCGGGCTATGGGCATGAAGCAGAACCCGCGACAGAGCGATCCCGGCGACAAGCAACGCGGCGCCGGCGCCTAGCCATGGCCGCAGCCGGACGGGAAGAGAGCGCCCGACAGCAAGCGCGAGCGAGCCATAGGTTGACGCGCTCATCGCCACATGGCCGCTGGGGTCGGTGAGCGCGGCTCCGACCAGGGGCTTGCCGCAGGAAACCAGCAGAAGCTTCAGGAGCCCGATGCCGACGCCGGCGCAACCGATGGCCAGGAGGAAAGCAAAGGCCGCGCGGCGCCAGCCGGAAGCCAGCAGAAAGATCAGCGTCAGCACGCCCAGCGGCAGCGTGACCGCGCTGTCGCCGAAATCGGTCACGAATGTCCAGAAGTCCTGCAAGGGGCGTTCCGCAGACGGGATCGGGACTCTAACCAGTCAAGACGTCGCTTAGTCGAGCTCGGCATGCCGGCCGCGTTCGCCGACGAACTGGCAATAGGCGGCATGCTTGAAATTGTGCAGCACATAGATGCTGTGGCACCAGGGGTGGACGATCCGGCGGGTGAGCAGGTAGTGGGCCGGGGAAAACTTCCTGTCCGGCTCCGTCTCGTTGAACTCCCTGATCGCCAGGCGCTCGCCCGTGTGATCGGAATAGAGATGGACGTCCGTGCCGCGGATGTCGTCGAAATAGAAGAACACCCGCGGCAGTATGTGTTGGTCGGGCATGGCGCGGAACATGTTCAGGACCGCCACGGCGGAATAATAGTAATCCACGTCGACCATGACGGCCGCGATGGGGGCCGGTGCGTAGTCCGCGACGAAAGTCCGGCCGGTTTCCCTGAGATCGCCCAGCACGATCCGGGCCGAGCGCAATCGCGCCTTGAGGCGGGGCTGGTCCATCTTGTAGAAACCGGATTGCCAATAATAGGGCAGATCCCGGTAATCCTCCGGCGGCGGCAGCCCCTCGCCGGTGTCGAAGCCGTAAACGTCGACGCCGATTCCGAGGCAACGCGATATCTCCTCCGCATGGTGCTCAAGGGCGAGCAGGCCCTTGCCTCGTGCGACGCCGAATTCCAGCACGCTAATTCGAGGAATGCCGAGGTGCTTGGCGAGCCTGGCGCCCTGATAGAGGCAATGGGCGTAGTGGGGCCGGTCGACCGCGCCCAGCAAAACGCGGCGTTCGTATCCGTAGAGCTTCAGACTTTTCACCAGCGCCAGATAGATCGTCCGGTGGGGATAGGGGTCGAGAAGCAGCCTCTCGATAGCTCTGAACATGAGAGCGTCTCCGGCACCTGGCGATGTCTCAGGGGGTCCGACGGGCGCCCTTCGGTACCCCATCCAGGCGCGGGGGGGAAGGCATTTCGTGTTCCAGCGTGGCCCTGTCGGGATCTGCGGGATTCAGAAGCGCGCTATGGCCGCGTTAGCGCAAGGAGATGGTCGAAAATGGCTTCGATTTCCTCTGCCGCCTTGCTCCAGGAGAATCGCCGAGCATTTTCCCCGGACCGGCGGGACAGGTCTTCGTAGAGTCGATCGTCGGCGAACAGGCGTTCGATGATCTCCGCCAACCGGGCATCGTCATGAGGATCGAAAAAAAGCGCTGCCTCGCCGGCCACTTCCCGAAGCACGGGCAGATCGCTGCAGACGACGGGAAGGCCGAAGGTCTGGGCCTCCAGGATGGGCAGGCAGAATCCTTCGACGATGGACGTGTTCACGTAAAAGCGGGCATGAGCGTAGTAGTTGGCAAGGGTCTCGTCGTCGATCGAGCCTACGAGCCTGAGGTCGAAGTCTTCCGCCAGGGCCCGCTCGAGACTGCCGTCGCGCAGATCGTCCCGCCCGACGATGCAGATACAGGGCCTCTTGCCTTCGCAAGACAAGCGCTCTAAGGCCCTGACGAGGACCGGAAGATTCTTGACCGACGTGATGTTGGCGACCATGAGGCCATAGGGCCTGTCAACCGGAGAGGGCGCGCCAACCGGTGCAACGGCGTCCAGCGCCGATGCCTCGTGGACGACGGAGATTCGATCGGCGGCGCCCGGATAGAACTGAAGTGCCACGTTCCGGGTCGCATCCGAGACTGCGACGAGTGCTGCCGATCGGCCCATGACCAGCGGATGGATGAGCCGCCACTGGGTCCGCGCACTCCAGGTCTGGAGCTCCGGATGGGTGAGGCGACGCAGGTCGTGAATCACGCCGACCCTCGCCGCCCGCCCGGTCACGGCGCCGAATGGGCAAGGGCTGAAGATGACATCGCAGTCCAGTGCACGCACCAGTCGAGGCAGACGCAGGGCGTCCCACGCCCAGGCCAGGCTTTCGTTGCTGACATTGCCCAGATGGAGCGTTTCCACCCCGAGTTCGGCAAAGCGAGGCGGCAAGCGCTTGAGGTCCCAGCTCGTCGCCAGGACGTAGGCGTATCTGCCCCGTTCGGCCAGAGCCCCCAGGATCTTCCACGTGTAGACCGTGATTCCCGTCACCGCGTTGGGCACGGGTGTGAAGTGATAGACCAGGACGCGGCGCATGGTGGCTCCCTACCGCACCGCCGGTTAGGGCGTCGTGGAGGCCCCGGCTTTTCTGCCGAGGATGTAGACCGATGGCCAGACAATGGACTGGAGGTTGAGCGTGGTAATCGCTCTAAGAACCCCTTTGCGATGTCCATAGAGGCGGAAGTAGTACTCGGTCGAGATGTCGCGGCCCGGCCCGATCGCGTTACAGATATCCAGAAGCTCCCGACTCGTGAACCCGGCATGGGCCCCGAACTCGTTCCTGAATCGACCGCGGAGCCTGGCGCTCCAGTCGCGAAGGTTCGCCTGGATTTTTTGCGCCATGGGATAGCCCGGTATGCCCACATAACCGGCCAGCCGGCTGCGGTTGGGCGTGCCGATGCAATAGGCGCCGCCGTCTTTGAGCACCCGCCCGATCTCCGCAACGGCCCGTCTGTAGTCCGGGATGTGTTCCAGGGCGTGAAAGGAATAGATGAAGTCGAACCTGGCGGGCTCGAACGCCAAGCCGCAGGCATCCATCTGAGTGAACCTCACATAGTCGTCATTGCGATTGTCGTAGTAGTGCTCGAGATCGATCGCCTCGACACGACAGCCGAAATGCCGCCCGAGCGCGCGCGCGTCGGACCCGTCCCCGCAGCCGACAACGAGCACATCCGCGATCCTCATCCCGGCTGACCGGGCCGCGATCAGCGAGGCGAGCGTGCGGGTCTTCCCGCCCGCGCCCGTGTTGCCCTTGTAGTAAACCGTCTGCGCTACCATTCAGTTCCCGCATCCCCTAGTCGCCGTGGCGCCACGAGCCGCCCCACCCCACTGCCATCACCGGGAATTCACTAAACGAATTGTGGTTAAGAAATCGGAATGATGCCGCTCGCGAACGCAGCCGCCGGAACAGGCCGAATTGGCAGGCGGCGCCTGCCGCCCGAAGCATCTCCTTGACTGGCCTCTATTTGTCACAAGCAAGCCCAGGCCAAGGATGTCGGCGCACAGCTTTGTTTTCCGAGACGGCAAGGAGCCGTCGCGAGAGTTGGATCGGCGTCGCGCAGGACCTTGTAACCCGGCATTAACGAGTGTTGACGCTAATACCCTCGCGACCGCGCCTGCCTTCACCGGGGGGACTGCGCAGGTTCGGCCAGCCGGACGAAGAGGCTGCTTGCGCGGCCTTGCAACTCGAGAGCGTCGGTCGGCGCGCCGGCGAAGGAGGAGCTGCCAATGTACGCAAGAATGCAGGAGGCAACCGCTCCCATCTCGTTTCGCGAGGCGCTCGCGATCGGGTTCCGCAAGAAGTGGACCATCCTTGCCGTCATGCTGCTTCCCCTGCTGCTGGCCATTGTCGCGTTGTTCGTGTTGACGCCCGTCTACATGGCGGAGACGAGCCTGGTGGTGAAGACGGGCCGCGAATATCTCGCCGGCTCCGACGGCGAAAACGCGATGACCGCCCCCACCTCGACCAAGCAGGAAGAGGTGAACTCGGAAGTAGCAATCATGACTGAACGGGCCTTGATTGAGCAGGTGATCAATCAGGTCGGGCTCGCCAGTCTCTACCCGTCCATCGTGGCAAACCCGCCCTGGTCCGGCACCGTGATGGACGCCGCGGTCGCCAAGTTCTCCCACGATCTGACTGTGGACCCGGTGAAGCTTTCCAATGTGATCGACGTCTCATTCGAACACACCGACAAGAACCTTGCGGTCCGGGTTCTCGACCTGCTCATACGCACGTTCCAGGCGAAACATGCCGAGGTCTATACGACCGACCGCGCTGGCGTCTATGAGCAGGGCCTGAAGCAAGACCTGCAGGATCTTTCCCGGCTCGAGCAGCAGCGCCAGCGGATCAAGATCGAGAACCACGTCTATGACGTCGACCAGCAGCGCAACGCCTATATCAATCAGCTGGTCGATGCCGAAGACCATCTGCAGGACTTGTCGAGCCAGGCGACTTCGCTCAGCGAGCGCGTCCGGTACCTCCGCCACGTCCGCACCGAAGTGCCCAGCGTGACCAGGGCGACCAACACGACCAACGCCGACGAGATGGCCTATGCCCAGAACCAGATGAGCGATTTGAAACGCACCGAGACGGCGCTTCTGGCCCGTTATTCCCCGAATCATCCGCAGGTGCGCCAGGTCGAGGACGAGATCACCGCGCTCCAGGTACGGATGGCGACGCTGAACCAGTCCTTTACCAGCGTCCAAACAACCCCCGACCCCTTGGCCCAGCAGGTGGATCAGGAGCTGGTCCAGGACAACGCCGAGCTGGCGCCCCTCGCCGATGAAGTGACGAGCTATCGCAAGCTCGTCGAGACGATCAAGAGCGAGCTGACCGGACTGGAAACAACCGACACCCAGCTCCGGGCGGTTCAGGCGAACATCGACACCCTCAACGACAACCTGAAGACGATGCGCGAACACTACGAGCAGGCACGCGCGTTGGACGATATGGATCGGGCCAAGATGGTCAGTGTGAGCCAGGTCGAGCCGGCTGTGGCCGCGGACAAGCCGGTCAAGCCCGTGAAGATCCTGTTTCTGGGCGGCGGCCTTCTGCTGGGGCTCTTGGCGGCAGCGGGCGTGGTCGTTTTCTCGATAGCGACCAACAATGTCTTCGTCACCGCGGCGAGCGCGGAGCGCGTGCTCAATCTGCCGGTGCTGATGACTGTTCCGCGCCTGACCATAGCGGCCCAGCCGAGACGAGCGGCAATCACCTGAGGACTAGATCATGACGCTGAAGTTTGCCTCGAAACCGGCGGGCGATCCCGCCTTCGCGATGGCGGGAATTCTAGGTATGTCGCAGGCCGCGGCATTGCCGTTGAACCGCAGGCGCCTCATGGGTCTGGTCGCGGCCACGGCGCTAGGCGCGATCACCGGCGGCGCGTCCGCCCGTGCCGAGCAGCTGGCCAGTCTCAAGGTCGCGGCCAGCCGGTGCGGTGTCCACTACGGTTCGGACAGCGATGTTCCGATCGAGACCGCGCCGGCACGCTACGGCCAGTTGTTCGCAGAACAATGCGAGTTCTATGCCGCCAACCTGTCCTGGGCCTCGGTGACGCCGACTAGGGGCACGCCCGACCCGGCCCGGGAGGATCCCAACGTGGCCTTCGCCCGTGCCCATGGGATGAAGCTGACGGGCGCCCATCTGCTCTGGCATGAGCGGACGCCCGACTGGTTTTCCGACCTCTCGAGCCAGGACGAGGCGCGCAAGGCGATCGCCGACCATATCCGAGCCATGGCCCGGCACTACGCCGGCGAAGTCTACTCGTGGAACGTGGTCAATGAGGTCATGAACCCTCAGGAAGGGCGCGCGGACGGGCTGCGGCATTCGCCGCTTCTGGCGAAGCTCGGTCCTTCCTTCATAGAATTCGCGTTCCGCGAGGCGCGCCAGGCCAACCCTGGCGTCCTGCTGGCCTACAACGATTATGCCGTGGAGATGGACAGCCCGGACCACGCGGCACGTCGACGCACGATGCTTCGGCTCCTCGAGTCTCTGCGCAGCAAAGATGCGCCTATCGACGCCGTCGGTCTGCAGTCGCACCTGAAACTGAACGGTTTGAAATTCGACGAGGGGATCTATCGCGACTTCCTGAAGGAAATCGCCGGCATGGGGCTTAAGATACTCATCACTGAACTGGATGTACTCGATCTGAGGACGCCTTCGGACCTGCGGCAGCGCGACCAAACAGTGGCCGACCTATACAGCCGATATCTGAACGTCGTGCTCGACGAACTGGCGGTCGTCGCCGTCGTCACCTGGGGGCTCTCGGACCGCTACACCTGGCTGACGCCCCACGCCAACCCGAGCTACGTGCGGGACGATGGAACGCCCATGCGTCCCCTGCCCTTCGACGCCTCGTTCAATCCGAAGCCGGCGTTCTACGCGATGCTGTCCGCTTTCGCCCATGCACCAGTCCGCAAGGCCGCCTAGTGAGGCTTTGGCAGCGAAGCGGGGCCCGTGCCGAATCCGACAGTGAAACATGGGTGAGGGGGATCATCCGATGCGCCTCCAAGGCATTCTGCGGAAGAGCCTCGGGCTCGGCTGCTCCGTGCTGGCGGTCCTGCTTTGCGGCCTCGTGCTTTCCGCCTGCGGTCCGCTGCTCAAGAAGGCGACGCCGATGACCGAGGTGCAGCAGGACGACCAGATGAGAGCGAATGGCCTCTATCTGATCGCGCGTGGGGACGAGGTGGACATCGTCCACCTGGTCGACACCGACTACAACGCCGTGGTCTCGGTCAAGCCCGACGGGACGATCAGCGTGCCAGGAATCCCCGTGGAAGTCGCTGCCGCCGGCCGCACGACCAAGGACGTGGTGACGGACCTGGCCGATCTCTACCGGAAATACGCCTTCATCAAGCAGCCGAACTTCTCGATCATCGTCCGCAACTTCGCGTCCCAGCAGGTATTCATCGGCGGCGAGGTCCAGCATCCCGGCTACCTCGAATTGCCGAGCGGCGACCGTACCGTATTCCAGGTGCTGATGGCGGCCGGCGGCATGCTGCCCACCGCGCGCACGAACGAAATCATCATCGTGCGCAAGAGCGTGTCGGGCCAGCCGATGACCTTTTCGGTCAACACCAACAAGATTGTGAGCGGGGAGGACCCCTCCCAAAACGTCATCATCCATCCTCTCGATACGATCTTCGTGCCCAGGTCCGACATCGCCGACGCCGACATCTGGGTCGATCAATACATCCGCCAGATGCTGCCTGTGCCCGGCTCCGCCTCGGCCACCTACTCCTACAACGCGGGCATGACCCATCCGTGAGCCAGCAGAGCGACCTTTCCTTCCTCAGGGCCGGCGTTTTTCGAAGAGGCCCCGCGCTGCTCGCCCGGGCGGCGAGCAATCGATGGGCGAAGGCGATCCGCATCCCGCCGCCCGCCTTGCGCGCGCTTGCGCGGGAGCTCGATCTCTGGGCGGATCAGGGACTTCAGGCCCGGTTCTGGTGGCGGGACGACGATGCCGAGGATGCCAGCCCGGCATTGGCGCGCCTGCTCCTGCTTCGCCGCAAGCTCGGCCTTCCCCTCGCGGTCGCGGTCATCCCCGCGGCCGCGACCCTGGCCCTGGCCGGACAGCTCGCCGGCGAAGCCGAGACCGTTGTGCTCCAGCACGGCTGGGATCATCGCAACCACGCCTCGGCCGGCCAGCCGAAGGCGGAATTGGCGCCCCTGCGCGACAAGGCCGAAGTCGAGCGGCAACTGGGCGAGGGCCAGGCGCGTTTGAAGTATCTGTTCAGTGGTGTTGCCCTGCCGGTTCTAGTTCCGCCTTTCAACGCTCTGGCACCGGTGCTGCTCGGCGCCGTGAAGGCCAATGGCTTCCGCTACGTCTCCCTGCTCGGCGATTTTCAGGGCATCGGGATGGCAAACTGCAACGTTCATGTGGATCTCATCGACTGGCCGGCGGGCCGCGCCGAGGCCCCGGATCGCATCGCCAGGCAAGCCGTTGCGGCGTTGCGTCTCCGGCGCTTCGGTCTGGTCCAAAAGAGCGCGCCCGTCGGCATCATGACCCATCACCTGCGGCAGGATGAGGAAGCCTGGCTTTCGACCGAGGCGCTTCTGGAATGCCTCGCGCATCATCGCGGGGCGACTTTCCCCGACCTACGATCGGTATTCGCCTCGTGAAGGCTTACCTCGTCTTGCCGCTGGTGGCCGTTGCCATCGCCGTCGTCTCGCCCGGCGCCCGCGCTGAGTCCGGGATCGACCTGGCCACCAACGGCTATGTGGTGATCCAGCGAACCGCCGTCGACGGCCCGTTCCAAGGCTGCGAAAAGAAACTGCCGATCCCGCTCGCCAATGGGACCGTCTTCGATTGCAGCGAGCGCAACCATCATTTCGCCTATCGGCCAACGGCCGTGCTTTACAAAAATGTCCGCCTCGCGACCTATGCCTTGCTCATCGACGGGCGGGCTTACCAAGGCAACATCTCGACCTCCGAGGGAAAGCCGCTGCAAAAGCCATTGCAGATCAGACTGCCTCAGGGCCTCGCCCCGGTCCCCGGCCCGGCTGAGGGCGTGATCCCCGGCGTCCAGCTCCCCAAATTCGCGAAGAGTCTGGATTCGGCCAAGGGCGAGCCCAAATATCCGGGGTACCCTGCCGGCCAGGCCATCCTGCCCCCCGGCCAGTAAGGCTCGCCGGTCACAGCTTTCCGGCGCCGCACGCGATGATCAGCTGAAAGGGCTTGTCCGCCGTCTGGAAATGGGTAGGACCAGCCGATTCGCACCGATAGCGGACGCTGAGCGTAAGGATCAGGCCTCTGGGAATCTGCTGCGGCGGCGGACACAGGCGATCATCGACGTCCAAAACGCATCGCAGACGCCCTTCGCAAACGCGCTTTACCGCCTCGGTGACGGTGCAGTCGGCCAATGTCCCGGTATGACCATAGCTGGCGTCGCGGATTTGGATCACCGCCGCGCCGCGCAGATCGGGCGCAGGCGGGACAACCTGAGCGTCCTGGGCCGACGCGCCGTCTATGCCTCCAAGCAGGCCGGACAGGACCAATAGCCCGGCCGGAATAAGCTTCCGCCACGGCATCATGGATCGATAGCGCGCGCCGTCGCCGGGCGGCGCCACAGGCGGCCCGCCAGGAGCTCTACGGCCCGGCTTCGCAAATCCAGCAGATTGAGCGCCGCAGCTGCAATCCCGTAGGCGAGCGCACCGACACCCACCTGGGCCGTCAGCCCGGCTGCGCCGCGGCCCGGGACCGCATGTACAGCCACGCCCATCACGGCGCAGCTGAGGGCGACGCGCCAGGCCGCCGCGATGGGTAGCGGGACTGGATAGGCCCAGCGCCCCGCGATCGCGGCGTGACAGCAGGAAATCGCCATGGCTGCCGTCACCGCCATCGCCGCGCCCACCGGCCCCAGCCGCGGTATCAGGTACAAGCTGAGGCTGATCGCCACGATCGCCGCGACGCAAGTGACCCAGATCTGCAAGGAGGGCCGGCGGCCGAGCTGGAAAGCATGGTCCAGGAAATGCGCCCTGATGCTGGCGAAGAAGGCTCCCGCCGCCATCCAAGGCGTGAGCAGCGCGACGCCGGCGGAGAACTTATGTCCCACGAGCGTGGTTGAGATGCCGGGCGCCGCGAGTGCCATGCCCAAGCAAGCAGGGGCGAGCATGGCGAGGAGAAGGCTGCCGTTGGCCAGCAATTGCCGCCGAGCTCTTATCCCGTCGCCGCTTTCGACGGCGCGAACCGCCAGAGGATATCCCGCCGAAGCAATCCCGTTGGCCATGATCGCCAGGGTGTTCTGAACCAGGATGAAGGCAGCGGTGTAGAGCCCAAGGGCCTCGGAGGATCCAAAGGCCTGGACGAGGGCCCGCGTCCCGCTGCTGATGACGCTGCCCAAGGTCATGCTGACGGCGAGGGGAAACCCGAAGGCGATGACCTGGGCTGCCAGCTCCCGATCGAAGAACCGGGGCGCCATCCGGTGCGTCCGCAAGGTGCCGAACATTGCACCGGCAAACATGCCTACGCCCGTGCCGACCGTGGTCCAGATTGCGTCGCGGGTCAGCCATGCCGCCCCGACCGCGCCCAGCAGGATACAGGCGGACCGCGCCAGGTTCATCGTCAAGTAGCGGAACGGGCGCATGTTGGCGGTCTCGACCCGGGCCGCGAATTCGAACCAGGAGTAGCTCCAGGCGAGCAGTATCCCCAGCAGATAGACCGGCGCTTCGGCACCGGAAAACAGTCCGCAGGCCCAGATCAGCGCTGTTAGCCCGGCGCTCACCAGCATGAGGACGAGGAAGATCTGCACGAATGTCGCGATCACGCGCTCGTCGCCCCGCCGGGCCTCGTTGAATCGCATGAGCGAGACGCCCAGCCAGTCGAAACCCATGGTCGACACGAATGTCATGATCACCAGGGCGAGGCCATAGACGCCGTATCCCCGGAGGTCCAGGAACCGCGTCAGCAGCGCCGTCGTCATCATGCCAAGGATGCCCGGGATAAATCTGGCCATCATATAGAGGAGGCTGTGTCGGATCAGCATGGCGCGCCGCAACTCATGGCGTGGCGCTTTCGCCATGGCGCCGGCCGCCGGGACCGGAGTCAGGGTGGCCGGCGCGCAGGACGAGCGCACGCAGCCTCTGGCGCAGCCGCATCGGGAGAATCCAGAATGCCGCGAACAGGAGAAGCTGAACCGGCGTGGGTGCACCGCGCTGCAGGCTCCGCCTTAGCAACACCGGGAACGCCCCATAGTCGCTCGTTCTCTTCGCCTGGGAGGCGAGAATCACGAGGCAGAAGCCGCTGTAGGCCCGGCGGGTGACCATTGGGCCCATGCTGTCGAGCCAGGCAAGTGCCGGTCGCCAGGCGAAATTGGCGCCGAGCGAAGCATCGGGGACCTCGGCATGGATGACGACGAGCACTTCGGGAAGCATGACGATCTTGACGCCCTGCTGCTTGGTCAGGCGAAGCAGGAGCGTGTCGTCCTCGTTGTGGCGCGTAGTTCCGAACCGGGCGGCCTCGAATACCCGGCGCGGCATCATGTAGGTCGCAGTGGCAAGATAGGCCCCGCCCCGGAACAGCGACCGGCGGGCCCAGAGGTACTCGTCGACAGGCATACGCCCGTCGTAGATCCGGCGCGGCCATTCGTACGTCCCGTGGGCAGCCATCACCCGGCAACGGCAGCTGATCATCACCGCATCATCCACCGAGGCGACGGCGAGTTGGGCCTCCACCTTGCGGGGCAGCCACTCGTCGTCGTCATCGAGGAAGGCGATCCACTCCCCCACCGCCGCCGCCGCCCCGACGTTGCGGGCGGCGCCGGGACCGAGCGGTTCGACATTCAGGATGACCCTGAGGCGCGGGTCTTCCACCCGCCGCAAGGCTTCGAGGGTTTCCGGGTTCGGCCCGTCGACGACGACGACGACGTCGAGGTCCGAATGGGTCTGGGCCAGCACGCTCGACAACGCCCGCAGCACCAGCCGGGGACGCCCCGTCGTCGGCACGATGACCGAGACGAGCGCCATGCCGGCTCAGCTCCGCTGCCCGGCATGCCAGCGCCCGCCGGCGAAGACCTGTGGCGCCGGCCGCCGGCCGCCGACCGGCAGGGCCTGGCGGCGCCTGTCCCGGCGCCAAGCCTCGAGCAACAGGAGCACGCCCGGCATGAGGACGGTGAACTGGTCGGGATAGGGCAGCGGACCCTCGTCCAGGTTCAACAAGACGTTGATCAGCATGAACAACAGGATCCATTGGGCCTCCGGGAGGGAACTCTCGCGCCATGCGCTGAGCGAGAGGACGATAGTCTTGCCCCAGACCCAGGCATAGAACCCAAGGCCGAGGAATCCGATCTGCAGGATGATGTCGAGATACCCGTTATGCGCCGACGGCGCCTCCCAGGCGATCGCCTGCCAGATCTGCTGCACGATCAAGGAGTCCTGGTTCCAGAATCCGGAATAGCCGTAGCCGAGCAGGGGACGCCGCATGATCGCCTGCATCGACATGTCCCAGAGAGGCAGGCGTCCGGTAAAGGACGGATCGCGATTGAGCACAGCGAACACCGCCGCAGAATCGGCGACGAGGAAGACCGCGACCAGTACGGCCACAACGGCAAAGAAATAGACAAGCACCAGTCTGAGACGCCAGTTCCGCGACGAATAGAAGATTGCGCCGACGGCGATCACAATCGAGGCCAGGACCAGCGAGGTCGCGGATTGGGAAAGCAGGATGCAGAACATGAGCAGGCCGACGGTTCCAACCGCCCTCCACGGCGATAGGGAGCCGTCGATGAACAGGTAGACGTAGCAGCTGATGGCGAGCAGCATCGCCTCTCCCATATTGTTCTTCTGGGAGTACACGCCCCTCATCGCGCTCTCATATCCGAAGGCTGTCTCGTGGCCGACCTGCGGGATCGCCACGAACACCACGAGTGACATCAGGGCCAGGATCACCGTGGCGCGGCCGACGAGCGCCACGGTCCCGCGCAGGCCGAATGTCAGATAGCAATAGACTCCAAAGAACACGCAGCTTGAAAGCGTCACGCTTCGGCGCAAGGTTGGGAACGGGTAGTCCGACCAGACAGTCGAAATCGCGCAGAGCGAGAGGATGATCATGTAGGGCACCATGTCCCGCAACGCTTGGATGAAGCGGCGGCGTTTGACCCACAGGAGCAGGACCAGCAGGCTCAGGATGATCGCCTGGGCGACTGTGGCCGTGATCTCGGTCTCTCCGGCCAGCAGACGGTCCTCGCCGCGGTAATAGCGGAAGGACTGGGTCAAGGCGCCTTCGTAAATCATGATCGCAAACATGGCGTAGAAATATTCGAAGCGCCGGGCGAATCGTTCCCAGGCGCTGGCGGGCCGCCTCAACTCCTCGGGCGTCGCGCTCATGTCGGTCACGGCCGGTCCGCCTCCAGGCTTGGCCCGGCACCGACCCGCGATCGGGATGAAGCGAGAAGGCGCCGGTAGGCGGCCGCGAGCGGCGGCAGCGCCGCAGCCGCGGTATAGCGGACGCGCAAGATGCTCTGGGCTTGCCGGCCGAGCTGTTCGCGCAAACCCGCATCGCCCGCGAGCCGTTCTATGGCCGCCGCGAGGGCCCCGCTGTCGCCCACGGGCACGACTAGGGCACCACCGTCGGCCACCATCTCCGGCACCGCGCCCACAGGTGTGACGATCGATGCCATGCCCGCGGCCATTGCTTCTACCAGCGTGTTGGGAAAGCCTTCGCCGTGGGAAGGCAAGAGGAGCACCTCCGTGCTTCCCATCAGCGCCAGCACGCGGTCATGGCCGACGCGGCCTTCGGCCGCCTGGATATTGGTAAGCTTCAAGCTCGCGACTCGCGCGAGCAGCGACGGCGTCATGGCCAGCAGATGGAACCGGGCGGATGATCCCCTGTCGCTCAGCAGCTTCGCTGCCTCCAGGACCTGTTCGATACCCTTGCGCCGCGCCTCCATGCCGGCGATGAAGAGAAATGTCGCGGCGGCCGAGGCCGAGCGCCGCGGCCGGGTCGTTGGCTCGTCCCGCGGCCAGTTGGGGAGAACCACAATCTCGCCGCCCCGGCCCGCGCTTCGGATGAAGTCGTGCGCGAAGTGGGACTGAGCAATCACGCATTGGGGCAGGCGAAGCACCGCCCCAATCCATCGCTGGACAGCGGGCGGCGACTGTCCCTGGAAAATGTCGAAGGCACCACCAATGCGGAACAGAACCGGGCGCCGCAACGCCCGCGCCATTAAGGCGTAGAGGGCCGATTCCCAGAAGACCTGATAGTCGGACGCCTGGATCTGGACCAGGTCGATGCCGCGGCCGATGACGGCGAAGGGAAAGGCGATGAGATGCCAAAGCGTGATCAGGGCGCCCAGCACCATCCGGCCGGCCCCGCCCTGCAGCATCGAGCCATAGCCCCAGTTGTCGATGACATCGCGCTTCGCCGGCCGCGCCGTGGTAAAGGCGATGAACTCGAACGCTTCGCTGAGCGGCGAACCCATCAGGTTGAGCATGAAGGTCGTCACGCCGCCCTTGGTCGGTGGCATCGGGCCCACCAGCAGGACGCGCGGCCGTCGGCCCAAGTCCTTGGCGACGACGGCCGCGTCAGGCCCGGATGGGCGAGCGGTGCCATTGGTCCGCAAGGGCGAGGTCGCGGAGTCGAGATTCATCTGTCCCACGCTGCCTTCCCCACCATCCCTATCGCCGCCGCGCGGCGACGATGATCATGTTGCTGGTGAACTGTGGTGGTAGGAAGCGTGCGAGAACGCGGTTGAATCGGTCGGCCCCGGCGAAATAGGCATGCTCGAGATAGACGAGGTCGGACGCCTGCAGGTCTCTCCGGATTTCCTCAGCAGTCATGAAATGGCGCAACAAGCCGAGGTATCGCGGCCGGCCGGTCAGGCGATTGACGAACCGGACCAACTTCCGGCTGAGGGAGTCGTGATTGGAGACAGAGAAGATCAGCACACCGCGCTGCCTCAGGAGCTCGCGAAAGCAGATGAGCGCCGCCGGGATCGATTCCAGATACTCAATACAGCTGGAAGAGATGATCAGGTCCGCACGGGCATAGGCCGCCGTGTCGGAGATCGGCAACATGCGCTGCAGGAACGTCATTTTGGCGCCACCGAGATTCCGAGCCGTATCCCGCGCGATGTTCAGCATGGCCTCGGACCCGTCGATGCCGATGGTCTCGATCCCCCGGGCCGCCAATTCGCAAGCGAGGATGCCGGTGCCGCAGCCCATGTCATAGGCAAGCCGAGCGTCGCGGGCATAGCGATCGAGGAAGCCGCGCCAGACCTGGACCCGTTCGCGCCGGTTCGCATGGGTTTGGTAGCTGGCGTGGAACTCCGCCGCGATCTCTGAATGAAAAGCGACCGCGTCTTTCACAGCCGAATTCATCGCTGCCCTGCCTTCGGCTTCTTGCTCGCGCGCTGCACCCGCGCCGTCCGCGAGTACGGGCTCGCCGACGCGCGGACGCAATGCACTAGCCATTTACTCATCTTTCCCGCATCCTTCTAGCAACCCATAAATTAATCGCTAACGGCTCGCTCAATGACGCCCCTCGGAGGCGCGCGGCAGGCTCCGCGGCGAAGCTGCGCGCGCCTCGGGCGTGGAGCGGTGATCGGCAAGCCGCGTGACCGTCGGCGCCAGCGCGTAGCGCTCCTGGAACAGCTCCAGGTTCACCAGTGTCCACAGCAGCTTCTCATGATTCTGCCGCCCGCTCTCGTGCTCGCGCAGAAGGCGCTCGATCTGCCGCTGATCGCAGAGCTCGCGGCAGAGAGAGCGCTGGCTTGCGATGTGGTCGCGCACGAAGGCGCGCATGGGGCCGCGGAACCACTCGTTCACCGGAACGCGGAAGCCGACCTTGGGGCGGTCGAGGATGACCGGCGGGAGGATCTCCGCCATCGCGGTCCTGAGGATATATTTTTGGACCAGGCCCCGAATCCGCCAGCTGTCGGGCAGCCGCGCGACCAGCGCCGCGAGCCCGGTATCCATGAAGGGCATGCGCGCTTCGATCGAGGCCGCCATGGAAATCCGGTCGCCCCGTTCGAGCAGATTGTCCGGCAGCCAGGACGTCTGGTCGAAGTACAGCATGCGCTCCAGGGCGGAGCGGCGCGGGTCGGCCACGAATGGCTGGGCATCGACAGGCCGGCGCGGCACCGAACTGTCGAGCAGCCGGTCGCGTTCGGAGAACGAGAGCGCACCCAGCCAGCGGGGCAGCCGCTCCCGCGGGTCGCGCAGGCCGATCGCCGCCGCCATGATTTTGACACGGCGGAAATCGTAGGGAAGCAGGCGCATCATTGGCTCGACAAGGCTCCGGTGCAGCGCCGCCGGCACGAACCTCTGGTAGAGCGTCACGAACCGCTCGGCGGAATGCTTGGGATAGCCGGCGAGCAGCTCGTCCGACCCCTCCCCGGTCAGCACCATCTTCACGCTCTTCGTCGCGGCGCAGGAAATCAGATAAAGCGGGATGTTGGAGGGATCGGCCACCGGTGCATCGCCGTGCTCGATCAGAGTCGGCAGGTGCTGCATCAGATCGTCGGCGGAGACGACGACCTCGACGTGACGGGTGGCAAAGGTCTTTGCCACAAGCCTCGCATAGCGCAGCTCCGAATAGCGCGCTTCCCGAAATCCGACGGCAAAGGTGTTGATCGGCTGGGCCGAATGCCGGCTCATCAAGGCGACGATGGTCGAGCTGTCGACGCCGCCCGAGAGAAAGGCGCCGAAGGGCACGTCGCTCACCATGCGCAGGCGCACGGCTTCGTCGAGCTTGTCGCGGAAGGCCGTCACGGGATCGGCGATGGGCGGTCCGGGCTCCGGTGCTTCGCCGTATGGTGGCGTGTAGAAACGGGTCTCGCTGAATCGCCCGTTCTCCCACAGCGCATAGCTGCCGGGCATGAGCTTGCGCACGCCGGCGAAGAGAGTATGGGGTGCGGGCACATAGCGATAGACGAGGTAGTCGGCGATCGAGGCGCGGTCCAGTTCCGGCGCAATGGCGCCGAATGCGAGCAGCGCCTTGATCTCGGAGCCGAACAGGATCAGGCCGTCCCGCTCATACAGATAGAGAGGCTTCTTGCCGAAATGGTCGCGGGCCAGCATGAGGCGCCGGCGCGGGTGATCCCACAGCGCGAAGGCGAACATTCCGCGCAACCGCCCGACGCAGGCCGGGCCCCACGCGACATAGGCATTCAGCAGGACTTCGGTGTCCGAGCGGGTGCGGAACCGCTCGCCCCGGGCTTCCAACTCCGCGCGCAGTTCCTGAAAATTGTAGATCTCGCCGTTGAATATCAGCGTCACGCCGGCCTGGTGATGGGTCATCGGCTGTTCGCCGGTAACCAGATCGATGATCGCGAGCCGGCGATGGGCGAAGCCGACGGTGTAGCGATGGTCGCCCACGGAGAACAGGGCGTAGCCTTCACCGTCCGGCCCGCGATGGCGAACGCTGTCTGCCATGGCGTGCAGGCGCCGTTCGGCGTCGCGCAGATTTCCGGTCAGGACGAATCCGGCGATCCCGCACATCGCTCAGCACGCCTCGCTGCGCGCCGCAGCGCGGCGCCGACAAAGTCTCATGGCAATGATGGAACCTTCCCCTTGCATGAACGCGTCGGTTTCGGGTTTCGGCGTAACCCGAATTTAACGACTGCCGTCGTTAATAAAACGAATATGCTGTTCGGTTCCCCCACTGTCAGAATCCCCATGCCAGGCGCGCTTTTGCGATGCCTCGGCCGCCTCAGCGCGTTAGGCAGCCTGTGACAAATTTGCGCAGATCCGCGAAGGAGCAAGCTGGCCGCGTTCTGATCGTGGTCCAGAATCTTCCGGTTCCTTTCGACCGGCGCGTCTGGCTGGAGGCGACGAGTCTCGCCAAGGCCGGCTATCGGGTTTCCGTCATCTGCCCCAAGGCCAAGGGATTCAACACGAGCTTCGAGATTCTCGAGGACGTCGCGATCTACCGCTATCCGCTGCCCATCGATGCCAGCAGCAAACTCGGCTTCGCCGCCGAATTCCTGTGGTGCCTCGCGGCGACGACGCTGCTCTCGCTGCGCGTCAGCATCACCGGCCGCGGCTTCGACGTCCTCCATGCCTGCAACCCGCCGGAGACCTACTGGCTTCTGGGTTATCTCTGGCGGCCCTTCGGCAAGGTCTTCATCTTCGATCATCACGACTTGTCGCCGGAGATGTACCAGGCGAAGTTCGGGGGCGGCGGGCGGTTGCTGCGCATCCTGCTCTGGCTGGAAAGGCGAAGCCTCCGCTCGGCGCGCGTGGTGATCACCACGAACGAGAGCCACAAGGCGGTCGCGATCGCCCGCGGCGGCAAGCAGCCGGATGATATTTACATCGTGCGATCCGGGCCGGAACTCGCCCGCTTCTCCCTCTACCCGCCGGACCCCGCCTGGCGCCGCGGGCAGCGCCATCTGCTCGTCTATCTGGGAGAGATCTGCAAGCAGGACGGCGTCGATCACCTGATTCGCACCATCAAGCACCTGGTGGAGGACTATGGCTTCACCGACTTCCATTGCGTGCTCATCGGCGGCGGGCCGCATCAGCCGGCGATCAAGGCCTATGCCGCCGAGCTCGGCGTCTCAGGCTTCACGACCTTCACGGGACGGGTCAGCGACGAGACCCTCTGTCGGGTGCTTTCATCGGCCGATATCGCCATCGATCCCGATCCCAAGAATGCATGGACCGATCGAAGCACCATGAACAAGATCGTCGAGTACATGTATTTCGGGCTCCCCATCGTCTGCTACGACCTGACCGAGGCGCGGGTCTCGGCCGGGGAGGCCGCGCGCTATGTGGTGGCCAACGACGAGGATGCGCTCGCCCGCGGCATCGTGGGACTCGCCGAGGATGACGGCGCCCGGCAGCGCATGGGCGCCTTCGGCATGGATCGGGTGCGCAACGCCCTTGCCTGGAACTATTCCGTGCCGCCGCTCCTTGCCGCCTATGACCGTGCCATGACTTCGGCGAGGGCGGCGCGCCGCCGGCCGCTGCCGGCGGCCGCAAGCGCGTCGACTGCCGAGGACTGAGGCTGCTCCTCTCCTTCCCATCGCCCCAACGCGAGGTCCACCGCCATGCGAGTGAGCGTGTTCGGAATCGGATATGTCGGAACCGTGGTCGCCGCCTGCCTGGCGGAGGACGGCCACGAAATCGTCGCCGTGGACATCTCGGCGGACAAGGTGCGCGCGATCAATGCCGGCGAGACCCCGATCAGCGAGCCCGGGGTTCCGGTCCTGATCGAGCGGGCGGTCGCCCGGGGGGCGTTGAGAGCGACCATCGACGCCGGCGAGGCGGTGCGCGCGAGCGAGCTCAGCTTCGTGTGCGTCGGCACGCCGAGCCGGCACAATGGCGATCTCGATCTGAGTTTCGTGCTTCAGGTCTGCGAGGACATCGCCAAGGTGCTTAAGCACAAGCCGGAGCCTCACATGCTCGCGATCCGCAGCACGGTGCTCCCAGGCGTGATGCGCGACCGGGTGATCCCGCTGCTGCGCGATGCCTCGGGCAAGGAGCCGGGAGTCGACTTCGGCCTTGCCTACCATCCCGAGTTCCTGCGCGAAGGCTCCGCGGTCGATGACTACCGCCGGCCTGCGGCAGCTGTCATCGGCGCCCTCGATTCGCGCTCCGCGGAGGCGCTGAAGCAACTCAACCATGGCAACGGCGCCGAACTGCATCTGGTCGATCTCGCCACCGCCGAGGCGGTCAAATACGCCAACAATTGCTGGCACGCCCTCAAGGTCAGCTTCGCCAACGAAATCGGCAGCATCTGCAAGGCGTCCGGCATCGATGGGCGCGCCGTGATGCGGATCCTCTGCTCCGACCGCAAGCTCAACATCTCGCCCGCCTATCTCAAGCCCGGTTTCGCCTTCGGGGGATCCTGCCTGCCCAAGGATCTGCGCGCGCTGCGCTATCACGCCAAGCGGCACGACGTGGCGAGCCCGCTCCTCGATGCCACGATGGCCGCCAATCAGCAGCAGATCGATCGGGCGATCGCGGCCATCGGCCGGAACGGCCGGCGGCGTGTCGCCATGCTGGGCCTTACCTTCAAGCCCGACACCGACGACCTCAGAGAAAGCCCGCTGGTCGAGCTGGCCGAACGGCTTTTGGGCAAGGGCTTCGAGCTGCGCATCTTCGACCGGGATCTGGAAATCTCGCGGCTCGTGGGCAGCAATCGGCGATTCGCCATGCAGCATCTGCCGCACCTGTCGCGGCTCTTGGTCGGCGATCTGGACGATGCGCTCGGCGGCAGCGATATCGTCGTCGTCGGCGCCGCCCATCCCGCCTTTCGCGATCTTCTGCCGCGCTTGAGGCCCGATCACTATGTCGTGGATCTTGCCGGTCACGACGCCGATCTGCGCCGACACGCACTCTACGACGGCGCCTGCTGGTGAACGCACGGACGATGGCCGAATCCTGACGAACCAGCTTCAGTTCGCCGCCATGCCGGAAACTGGCGGCCACAAAATTATCACCGCGGATAAGCGCTGATCTTGCCCTCTTCGCGGTCTCGCGCGGCCTCCCGATTGCCAATTCTTAACCCTTCGAACCTACCAATAGTGGGCGCCTGAAGCGTCGCCGGCTCGCTGACCGAAACTCGTGGGGATGCACCGATGATGATCAGCGAACGAGGAAGTCCACGTCACGCCGCGCGTCTGTTGCGGATGCGCCAGAAGGCCGTCGCGTTATTGGAGAGGCCTGTCAAATCCGAACTGCAATCGCGATCGACCGCGCTGGCGGCAACCGCACCGGCCTCGCGCGCCTGGCGGCGGAGCCTCCCGGCTTCGCCGCTCCCGCTAGCGCTGACCCTTCTCTTCGCCCAGAGCCTCGCCATCGCGCTCACCGGTGTCGCGAGCGCGGCGCTGCACGGGCCGATCGGCAAGGCGGCCGCGGTCGACCAAGAGGTCGGCATCGCCTTCGCGGCAGCGGGAGTCTTTGCCCTGCTCCGCGGTTCGATCGCCGCCATCGACCTGCGCCGGCGCAGCGACTCCCTGCCGGTCCTGCTGAAGACGCTTGGCGCGCTCGGCTTGGCCGAGTTGGCGGCATTGGGCGCGACGGCTCTTCTGCTTGGCACCGGGGAATCGGGGCTTCGCGGCGAGATCTTGCGCGCCGCCTCGACTTGGCTTGCGAGTTCCGCTGCCATGGTGGCGGCGCTTCATGCGCTCGCCGCCGGCCAGGCCGAACGCGCGGCCCGGGAAGGCAGGTTGGCGAAGCAGATCGTCGTCGTCGGCAGCGATGCGCCGGCGGCGGATTTCATCGCCGCGGCCCAGTCCTGCAAGGACCATCTCTCGGTCAAAGGCTATTTCGACGAACGGCAGAAGACGACCAAGGGCCTGCTGGGCGGCGTGCCCTTCGTCGGCGGCTTGGATCAGCTCGCCGACTATGTGCGCGAAGAGGGGATCGACGAGGTCGTGATCGCTCTGCCCTGGTCGGCCGAGGCGCGGATCACGAGCGTTGTCGATCGGCTCGGCCATTTGCCGACTCCGATTCGCCTTGCGCCCGAGCCGGTGCTCTGGCGGGCCGGCTTCGGCGCGGCGTCGCGCGACCTGCTGGCCGTCATGCCGGTTTTGCGCGACAAGCCCATTTCCGACTGGGATCTGTTCGTGAAGAACTTGGTCGACCGTTTCCTCGGCAGCTTGGCACTGCTGGTGGCGCTGCCCAGCATGACGATGATTGCCCTGCTGATCCGCCTGGACAGTCCCGGCCCCGTCTTCTTCCGCCAGAAGCGGCTGGGGTTCAATGGTCATCCCTTCGAAGTGTTCAAGTTCCGCACCATGACGGTTTCGGGCGATCCCCGGAACGGCCTGCGTCAGGCGAGCCGTTTCGACTGGCGCGTGACGCGAGTCGGCGCTTTCCTCAGGCGGACGAGCCTGGACGAACTGCCCCAGCTGCTCAACGTGCTGCGTGGAGAGATGTCGCTGGTGGGCCCGCGCCCGCATCCGATGTGGACGCGGGCCTCCGAACTCTGGCCGGAAGAGGGCGATCGGCCGATAGAATCCATCGTCGCCGGCTACGCGGCGCGCCATCGCGTCAGGCCGGGGATCACCGGCTGGGCGCAGGTTTGCGGCCACCGCGGCGAGACCGAGACCGTGGCCAAGATGATGCTGCGGGTCGAGCATGACTTGCACTACATCGACAACTGGTCCCTTTGGTTCGACGTCAAGATCATGGTTCTCACCCTGATCACCGTGATCGGGGGAAGAAACGCCTACTAGCCAAATCGGTATAGTAAGGGGGGCGGGATTGCGGGATATCGTGGGGGCCGCGCCGTCGTCACGGGCGGCCGAGGAGAGTTATGCCGCCGAAGCGGAACCGGAGCCGGGCGAAGGCCTGATCGCGGTGGGGATAGGGCGTCTGCGGAATAGATGCCTGCTGCTTGGCTTCGCCGGCTACTACCCGTTCGCCCTCTTGATTTGTTGGCTGCTCAGTCGGAGCCTGGGCGAGCGGATCGATTTGTCGATCTGGGGGCGCCACCTTGTCGTCGAGCAGTTGCGCGACAAGGTTCTGGACGTGGCCATCCTGACCCTGTTGATCATGCCGGCGGTTTTCGCTGTTGAGCTGATTGCTGTGGGCTGGCTGCGCAGCTCGCTGCGCAGCCTGCTATGCAGCCATTCGCCCTCGGGGCGTACGGATGTCACCTGCTTCGCCCTTTGGCACGGCCATCTGCTCAACATTCCCCGGATCGGTCTCACCTTCGGAGGCGCGCTCATCACCGGCACCTGGCTGCATAACTGGTTGCGCAACAGGGCGGGCATCTCCCTTTCGCTCGATGGCCTGCCGCTCGTCGTCCAATATGCAAGTTATTTCCTGCTCTTCACCTTCTGGGACTACTGGCAACACCGGCTCGAGCACAGCCGGTTCTTTTGGCCCATCCACCGCTACCATCACGGCGCCGATGAGTTCCACATCCTGACCTCGCTGCGCGTGCATCCGGCAGCCTTTTCCCGGGTCATCGCCATGACCCTGCCACTGGCGCTGGTGGACGCCCCTGTGGACGTGATCGCGGCCATGGCGCTGGGTGCCACGATCCTGCGCTTCATCATCCATTCCCGGATCGATTCCGACTTCGGCTGGATTGGCCGATGGGTGTTGCAGTCCCCCGTTGATCATCGCCTGCACCACCGGCTCGATCCAAGCATGCCCACCGGCAACCTCAGCCTCTTCCCGGTCTGGGACCATCTCTTCGGCACCTGGCAAGCAGGCGGCAGCCAGGCAATCGTCATCGGTGTCAGCAAGCCCTACCGGCAAGGCGCCTGGATCCTGCCCGACATGTGGCGGGATTATCGGGAGTTCCTCGTCCAGCTCGCGGCCCTGCTGGGGTGGCGCAAGGCGCCCGGGGGCGAGCCTTAGAGCAAGATCCGATTAGGTTGAATCAACCTAGT
>Ga0209415_10004263_pt1 | contig 26299 bp, 24 predicted proteins | sample PeaSoiSIISIP2007_FD_187696 | JGI IMG/M metagenome (GOLD analysis project Ga0209415, IMG submission 187696) | Peat soil microbial communities from Weissenstadt, Germany - SII-SIP-2007 (SPAdes) (version 2) | ecosystem: Environmental > Terrestrial > Soil > Wetlands > Peat | place: Germany... | reverse complement strand
TGTGCCCAACATAGACGCCTTCCCAAAATTTTCAAGAAGAAATTTCAAAGAGGTTTTTTCACAGCTTCACAGAGGGCGCAGAGGTTGATCGGAGAATGGAGAGAGAGAGGCTAGCGCTCGCCCCACTTGAGCTTGTTTCGGAGCACCTCGAAATAAGTGTGGCGCGCGGGACGCACCAGACGCAGGGAATGCGGGGCCTTGGAAACGGAAATATGGTCGGCGCGCTGAAGCTTGACTCCAATCTGGCCATCAATTGTCAGATAGACAGGCTCGTCTGCGGAGCGGAAGGTGATCTCAATGCGGGAAGAATCAGGGATGACCAGAGGGCGATTCGTCAGCGTGTGCGGGCAGATAGGCGTAACGATGAAGGCGTCCACTTTCGGATAAACGATGGGCCCGCCCGCGGCCAGCGAGTAAGCGGTCGAACCCGTCGGCGTAGAGATAATGAGGCCATCGGCTTTAAAGGTGGAAACGAAATCGCCATTTACGAGTAGGTCCAGGTCAATGATGCGGGAAAGAGCGCCCTTATTCAGCACCGCGTCATTGAGGGCGCGATGTGTTGCGGCCGTGGCGCCGTCGCGAATGATCTCTGCTTGGAGCAGGGTGCGCTCGCTCAGCCGGCTCCGGCCCTGTAGGGCCTCTTCCAAGATGGGGTAGAGCTCATCGAGCTTCACACTGGTGAGGAATCCCAGGCCACCCAGATTGACGGGCAGAATGGGAACGTCATGCTCCCCAAGCGAACGCGCTACCGCGAGCAATGTGCCGTCGCCACCCAGCACCACCAGAAGGTCGGCAGTTGCCGCCAGCTCTTCTCGAGAGCGTTCTCTTCCGGCGGCGGGAAGACATATTCCTGTTTCCTTATCGCACAAGACGGACAGGCCGCGAGACTCGAGCCAAGCAATAAGGTTTGGGACGACGGCGGCGACGTCTTCCTGGCGCGGGCGCGAGATGATGCCGACGGTGCGGTACATGGCCATTCAAATTGTACTCTAGCAGAAATTATTACAGCCGGTGCGGCGCGATCATGCGCGGCGGGCGTGAAGGAAGAATTCCTGGTTGCCTTCCGCGCCGGGCAGATGGCTGGGCTGGACTCCGAGAACAATCAAGCCAGCGGCCTGGGCTGCGTCGCGAATGCGCTTCACGGCGCGTGCGTGAAGCTGCGGGTCGCGGACGATCCCGCCTTTGCCGATGTCCTGGCGATCGAGCTCGAATTGCGGCTTGATGAGAATCACAAATTCAGCGGCTGGAGCGGCGGCGGTTACAACCGCGGGCAAGACTTTTGCCACCGATATGAAGGCGAGGTCGACGGTGATCAGTTGAGGTGCGGGCAATTTTGTGGGCATGGGTACGATGAGGTCCGCGGGCGCAAGCTCGCGTGCGTTGCGCTGGATGCGAGTTACGCGCGGATCTTGTTGGAGCCGCCAGGCCATTTGATCCGAGGTGACGTCTACGGCAAAAACGTATGCGGCGCCGTGCTGAAGAAGGCAATCAGTGAAACCGCCCGTGGATGAACCAACATCGAGGCAGATTTTTCCGGCGGGATCCACGCCAAAATCATGGAGTGCACCTTCGAGTTTGAATCCACCCCGGCTGACGTACCGCTGTTGCCCGCCCGTGATTTCAATGGATACATCGGTGGGGAAGCGCTCACCGGGTTTTTCGTGGCGCTGGCCGTTTACGCGGACTTCTCCGGCCAAGAGCATGGCCTGAGCTTTTTGGCGGGACTCGGCCAGGCCGCGCTCGACCAGAATTAGGTCGAGTCGCTGTTTGATGACCTTGGATTTTTGAGGTTTGGGTGTCATTGGGCAAGCGGCGGAAGATGGATGCGCGAGCGAAAACTCAGGCGCGGCGGAGGACCAGGAATTCGGCCAATTCACGGAGGCGCAAGGCGCGGTCGCCGAAGGGATGGAGCTCGCTGAGCGCACGATTAGCCAATTCCTTGGCAAATTCATGCGATTTCGGCAGACCGAATAACGCTGGATAGGTGGCCTTCTGCTGCGCTTGATCCTTGCCCGCTGTCTTGCCCAGCGCAGCCGAAGATTCCTCGACATCGAGAATATCGTCCACCACCTGGAAGGCCCAGCCGATGTTGTCGCCGAAGCGGCGTAGCCGCTCGACATCTTCGTGGTTGGCGCCGCCGCAGATTGCTCCGGCCACAACGGAGCCGCGGATAAGCGCAGCTGTCTTCGAGCGGTGAATGTAGGAAAGCATTTCAGCGGTGACGGGTTTGCGTTCGGCCTCTATGTCCGCGACCTGTCCGCCAACCATGCCGCCGCGTGTGCCCGCCGCGCCGGCAACTTCCCGAATCACTTGGACACATCGCGCCGGATCGAGGGCGAGTTTGGAAAGCGTCTCGAAGGCCAGCGTAAGCAATGCGTCTCCCGCAAGTATGGCGGTCGCTTCGTTGAACTTTTTATGGCAAGTGGGCTTGCCGCGGCGCAGATCGTCGTTATCGAGCGCGGGCAGGTCATCGTGAATCAGCGAATAGGTGTGGATGAATTCGAGCGAGGAGCCCGCGTCAAGCGCAGCGCTCACGTCCGCAGAAAAAATGCGCGAGGCTTCCAGGCACAACATGGGGCGGAGGCGCTTGCCGCCCGCAAACACGCTGTAGCGCACGGCCTGATGAATGGTGGGCGGCTGCGCTTCGGCAGGGGGCAGAAGCCGCTCCAGCGCAGCTTCAATCTGGCGATGGTTGTCGTCGAAAAAGTCGGGGACCGTCATGGTGAGGCGGGAAGCGGCCTGGGCACCGAATGCGCCGGAAGCCACTTAAATCTCCTCGTCAGTGCCGGGCTCAAAAGGTTCGGGCGCCAATTCTCCGCCGGCCTTCTTCATCAGGATTTCCACGCGGCCCTCCGCCTGCTCGAGCTGCTTCTGGCAATCGCGGGAAAGTGTCACGCCCTCTTCAAAAAACTTCATGGCCTCATCGAGGGAGAGGTTGGTGTTCTCAAGCTTGCGGACAATTTCCTCGAGGCGCGCGAGCGAGCGCTCAAACTCCGGCTTTTTGGCCGGTGGCTCGGGTTTCTTGGCAGCATTCGCGTTCAACGAAATTACCTCTAGCGCCCGGCTCGGATCATTCCACAGGCCGGCCGAAGGGTGCTCGGCCAAACCTACAGGAACAGCGGGGCCATAACGAATGTTACCGTACAAAGCAGCTTGATGAGCACATGAAGCGATGGCCCGGCCGTATCCTTGAACGGGTCCCCGACGGTATCGCCCACCACCGCGGCCTTGTGCGCATCCGATTTCTTACCGCCCAGTTGTCCCGTTTCAATGAATTTCTTGGCGTTGTCCCACGCGCCGCCGCCGTTGTTCATAAAGGTGGCCATCAAGATTCCGGCGATGGTTCCGACCATCAACACCGCGGCTACGGCTTCCGCGCCAATGGTGGGATCTTCTGGGGTGGCGAAGAACTTAAAGATGAAACCTACCGCCACGGGCACGACGACTGCAAGCAATCCGGGGGCGACCATGGCCTTCAACGCGCCCTTGGTGACGATGTCCACGCATTGCCCATAATCCGGTTTGGAGGTTCCTGCCATGATCCCGGGGTTCTCACGGAATTGGCGGCGAACTTCTTCGATCACCGAGTAAGCAGCCTTGCCCACCGCTTTGATGGCCAGGGCGCTGAAAAGGAATACCAGCGCTGCGCCGATCAGAGCGGCAATGAAGACCAGGGGTTTGCTCAGATCCACATGTTCAAATACGTAGTTCATGTTCCCGGTTTTCTTCTGCATCAGCTCAGTAATCTGATCGAGGTATGCGGAGAAAAGCAGGAACGCGGCCAGGGCAGCCGACCCAATGGCATATCCCTTGGTCAAGGCTTTGGTGGTGTTGCCCACAGAGTCCAACCGGTCGGTGCGCTTGCGCACTTCTTCGGGCGCGCCGGACATTTCGATGATGCCGCCGGCGTTATCGGTGATGGGACCGAATGTATCCATGGCCAGAATATAGGCGGCCGTGGACAGCATGCCCATGGTGGCGATAGCGGTGCCGAACAATCCCGCGCCGCGCACGCCGGGAAGCGCATGAATGCCGCAATAGTAGGAGGCCAAGATCGCGATGGAAATAGCGATGACCGGCATGGCCGTGCATTCCATCCCGACCGCCAAACCGGTGATGATGTTTGTCGCGGAGCCGGTGACGCTGGCATTCGCGATGCTCTGGACGGGACGGTAGCGATATTCAGTGTAGTACTGCGTAATCCACACAAACACGAAGCTGTTGATCACTCCAATGACGCCTGCGGCGAAGAACCACAGGTTGTTGTTCAGCAGAAAATAAACGGCGGCATAAAATCCGGCGATGGCCAACAACGAAGTAATCATGTATCCGCGATTGAGTGCGGCCATGGGGTCTTCCTCTTCGTTCTTCAGGCGAACGGTCCAGATGCCCACGATCGAGGCGAGCAGACCGAACGCGCGAGCCACCAATGGGAAGAAGATTCCGTACAAGCCGAAATGGCCAAAAAGCGCCACGCCCAGAATCATCGCGCCAATGTTTTCAGCCGCCGTGGATTCAAACAGGTCCGCGCCGCGCCCCGCGCAGTCGCCCACATTGTCGCCAACCAGGTCGGCAATTACCGCGGGATTCCGGGGATCGTCTTCGGGAATGCCCGCTTCGACCTTGCCGACCAGATCGGCGCCCACGTCAGCGGCCTTGGTATAAATCCCGCCGCCAAGCTGCGCAAAGAGGGCCACAAAGCTGGCCCCAAATCCAAATCCAACGATCTGGTAGGGAACCTCCTTCGGATTACTCATGCCGCCGAAGGCCAGGAAAATCAATCCGACACCGAGCAACGAAAGCGCAACCACACTCAATCCGGTAACCGCGCCGCCGCGCAGCGCCAGTTGCATGGCGCGGTTCAAGCTGGTGCGAGCGGCGCTCGCCGCGCGCAGGTTGGCGCGAATGGACACGAACATCCCGGAAAATCCGGCGATTCCTGAACAGACGGCGCCGGCAAAGAACGAAATCACCATCTTCCACGCCAGGGTGCTCCCTTTGGTTGCAAAATAAAATCCGAAGATCAGTACCGCCAGCAAAATGCTCAGCGCGTAAATCGTGGTGTACTGCCGCTTCAGGAAGGCTTCAGCGCCTTCTTTGATGGCTAAAGCGATATCCTGCATCGCCTTCGTGCCGGTGTCCGCGCCCAGCACCTCGCGAGTAAAAATCCAGGCCATTCCGAGCGAGGCGACGCTGACAGCCATGATGAACCAGACCCATCCGTTTACCGACATTCTTCCTCCACTTTCGAATACCCTCAGGAGATCCTGCAGGCGAGATTCGTATAGATAAGCAAAGGGAAGTTTATAGCAGCCTTGTGTCGGCGGGTCAAGGCAGCCGAATACTTTTCGTTCCAAGCAATTACGCAAAGCGCCACAGGTTTCAAATCCAGCCGAGGCAGGTCAACTTGCGGCTTGTCGCCAACGGACGGGTCGTATAAAGTGAATCAGGAGGCGGGCACGGCCGTGCGAGTGGTTTGTGTGGTCTGCGATCAGATTGAGCAGGAATGTAAGTGTGACCGCTATTGTTGCATCTGCAAAGGGCAACATGCCATCCGGCTGTGCATGGACGGGCAATTCTACTGTCCGGATTGCCGCGAGGCCTGCGAAATCAGCGTGGTGAGCGGTGCAAAAGATTGAAACTGGCAAAGTGGAGCTTACTCTCTCCCGAGACCCCCGATTGCTGGCGGGAGTCGCTGGAGCGGTGAATCATTTCGCCGATACAGCCGGTATGGATGAATCCACGCGTGCCAGCCTGGTTGCAGCCATCGAAGACGCCTGCAACGAGGCGTTTCTTCAGCTTCCGCAGGCCAACGCTTCCATTGCGATGTCGCTTGAATCCACCGCGGGGAGTGTTGAAGCCGTGCTCATCTTTCGCGGGGCTGCCGCCAGGACGGAACGAGCGGAGAAAATTCAGCACGCGTTGCGTGACAGGTTGGATCGCGTATCTCGCGAGTCTGAGAGCGGCATTATCCGGCTGATTCTTGTGAAAAATGCCGCCGCGCCCCGAAGGAAGCGATAACTCCCGGCGCGCAGCCAATCCCCCAATTACATTGAGAACGTCTTGCTTTGAATCAGAGAGACCACTTGCGCATTCGTGAGAGTCATGCTCACGGAAAGCGCATTTCCGCTGGGCGAAACGCGTGCCCCGTCAAACATCTGCGCCAGCGCTGAGTTATTTTGGCTGGTGGCCTGGTACTTCCCAAGCATGATGCCTGCCTGAAGCAGCGCCGCCATGTTGTTCGCGTCATCCGCGGTTGAACAATTTGCGTTGAAATCCGCTTCAATTCCACTAGTGGATTGCACGCTGATGGTGAGTGACTGGATTTTTGCCAGAAGCGGAGCGGCCTGCTGGAACTCGGCTGCCTGAGGTACGAGCTGTTGCATGGCCAGCCGGGTGTACGCGGGATTCAGCACCGCCCACACAATCCCCTTCCCGTTGGCTTGGTTAATCAGTGGGTACATGGCGCTGTTGTGCAGGACGCTTTCCTTTGCGCCAAAGCGCACTTCCAATAAACCCTCCAACAGACTTCGCTCCCCAAACGCGGCCGTGTTTGCGTCAATCATCAAGAAGTACAAATCACCGGAACCCGTCCCGCCGCCAAAAGCGTAAAGAGTGGAACCGCGATAATCCACCTTGCCCGATTTCTGATTCTTGAAATATGCCGCGACAGCCGCAGGCTGAAACTGTCCCAGCGCCACACCAACAATCTGGTCGGCTGTGGGCACCGCAGTGGTTGTGCCGCCCGCGCTCATCGTCGTAGGCACCAGCGCCCAGGTAAGCTCTTCCACTTGCGTATTCGGATCCATTCCCGCCGCACTCAAGAACTGTTCAAATTGACGGAATTTTGGTGGAAGCATTTGCTCTTTGAGCTGGCCAAACCAGGGGAACTGACGCGCTTGTCGCAAGTCGGCATACGCAAATTCGCCCACATTGCTTGGGAACATGTTGATGACGTCCGTACTGAGCGACCCTGCGCGAAGGCCGGGCGGCAAAAGTGTTGCGGCCATTGCCAGCGCCAAAAATAATCCCATTTTGCGGATAATTGCTGCCTTCATGACTCACCCCTCACTAAAAGCATCCACATCCTCGAGCGTTTCCTGCTTCGGAATCAGGCTCGTCTGCACAGCCTTTAATCGCGCCCTCATTGACGCGACATAATCTTGATCCCCAATGGAATCTAGATTTATTTCCACGTTTGCCAGGGCTCCGTGGGCCGCCGCCGCAGCCATCATCCGCCCGACTTGCAGGTCAGATTTCATAGACGCGGGAGTGATGGCTTCCAGTTGCCCCAACAGCGTGTAAAGAAACAGCGAAGTCTCGGCCACATCCATGGGGACTTCGGCCGCGCCGCGAAGGGCTCGTTCGATGGCTATGGTCCGTTGGTCTTCTTCTTTCGGCGTACTCTTGGGCATGTGGAACGCGGTCAATACACCATCGTAAGCTGCCGCGTCCCGGTCCATGTCCCCTGCTAATGCACGCACAGCCTTATCCAATTCCTGGACTGCCGCCGTCAGCCCTTCCGCGTACTTCTCGTGCGACTTTTTCTTCCGCGCAAGCCCAGCAACCATTTCCCCCAACGCAGCAGCCAGCGCGCCCGCCAACGCGGCCACGGAGCCTCCTCCGGGCGTTGGCGTTGCGGCTGCAACCGCATCCAGAAGGGGAGTGGCTAGGGAAGCAATTCTGCCCCGGTCAGATACTCCCAGCGGAACGCCTCCCAGGGCAGCTGCCAGGCGATTCTCAAATATCATCTCCGATTTGAAACCCTCGAGTTGCAAGTAGAAGTCGGCTGTAATCTCCAGCGCCTTCTTCGGCACCAGCCCGACGATTTCGCTTTCGATAATCCGGCAGCCATACCGCTCCGCTTCGCGCTTCACCAATTCGAATACTCGGTGCAGTGGCGTTTGTTCGAAATCGGTCAGGTTGATCGAGACCTGCGCCATTCCCCGTGAATGCAAGTCCACGCCCATGGCTTTCACATTGCGCAAGCCCCCACTGGAATGCCGAATGGCCTTGGCAATTCGGTTGGCCACTTTCACATCTGATGTGTTCAGGTTGATGTTGTAGGCGATGAGGAAATTTCGCGCCCCGACCGCGGTCGCTCCTGCCGTAGGATGCACTTTGAGCTCGCCGATATCGGGAACACGGTTGGGGTCGGTGTGGATCTCGTCGCGCAAGCCTTCAAACTGCCCCTTGCGTATATTCTCCAGGTTGGTGCGGTCGGGCCGCTGAGCCGCCGCTTCGTAAAAATAGACCGGAATTCCGAAGCGATCCCAAATCTCGCCGCCCACGCGTCGAGCCAGGGCCACACAATCCTCGATTTCAACTCCCTCGATGGGCACAAAGGGCACCACGTCCGTTGCGCCGATCCGGGGGTGCGCGCCGGAATGTTTGGTCAGGTCAATCACTTCACAGGCTTTTCCGACGCCGCGAAGGACGGCCTCCGCAACGATTTCGGGCTCGCCCGCGAGCGTCACTACGCATCGGTTGTGGTCGGAGTCCGATTCGCGGTCGAGGATGACAACGCCGCGGATTTCGCGCATAGCGGCGATGATGGCCTCTATTTTAGAGACGTCACGCCCCTCCGAAAAGTTCGGCACGCACTCGACTATTTTTCGCATTTCAAATAGTCACCCAAGTTGAGCTTCAGATTGTGTTGACGCCAGCGCGCGAATAAATCACCCGGCCGCGCTTTATCGTCAGCACACACAGATTCACCCCAAAATAGTACGGGATTTCGCGGTAATCAGCCACATCGAACACTGACAAATCAGCTAACTTGCCAACTTCAAGGCTTCCGATGCGATCCTGCCGCCCGAGGGAATAGGCGGCGTTGATGGTCGAGGCAGTAATCGCCTCTGCGGGCGTCATCCGGAGCTGGCTCGTCGCCAACGAAAGGACCATGGACATGCTCAGTGTTGGGCTGGTGCCAGGATTGTAGTCCGTGGCCAGTGCGACGATCGCGCCCGCCTCAATCAGTCGCCGCGCTGGGGCGTGACGGGCATGGCCAAGATGCGCTGCGCAGCCGGGCAGCAGAGTGGCAACCACCTCGGAGCTTGCCAATGCGCGGATTTCGGAGGCGTTTACGTACTCCAGGTGATCCGCGCTTGCGGCGCGCAGTTCGACGGCGAGCCTCGCTGCGCCGGTATGTGTCAACTGCTCGGCGTGAATCCGTGGGACCAGGCCGCACACCCGGCCTGCGGTAAGCACTGCCCGTGCCTGCCGAACGGTGAACGCTCCGCGATCGCAGAAGACATCGCAGAATTCTGCCAGCCCTTCGCCGGCCACTTGCGGAATCAGCTTTTCCGCCAGGAACTTGACGTAGGCATCCGCGCCCGCGCGCCGTTTCCGGTATTCTGGAGGAACAACGTGCGCGCCCATGAATGTTGAAACGATGTCGAGAGGCTGCTCCTTGGCCAGCTTGCGGTGAAGGCGGAGTGTCTTCAATTCCGACGCGGTGTCCAATCCATATCCGCTCTTGGCCTCCAAAGTGGTCGTGCCGTGCTCGGCGAATCGCCGCAACGATTGCAGGGCGCGCGATTCCAGATGCGCGGGTTTTGCGGCCCGCAATCCGCGCACGGAAGAAAGGATTCCTCCGCCCGCTCGAGCGATTTCCTCATAGGTCTCACCAGCGCAGCGGCGAACGTGTTCATCGGCACGGCTGCTCGGGAACACCAGATGCGTGTGCGAATCCACAAACCCGGGTAGGACAACTCTGCCGCCCAGGTCGAGTTGGCGCGCCCCGCGGGCAGCTTTGTGCCCGGCAATGTCACGCCGCCGGCCGATGGCGAATATGCGTCCATCCACAACAAGAAGGGCGCCATCGCGAATTATTTCAATGTTATTCATCGCGCGCCCGCGGCGCGGCACACCTCCGCTCAATGTCAGCAATTCAGCGCATCCGGCGATAAAAATTGCGTTTCCCAAGGCGGGTCCATTATCACTCATCAGGGAGATCAGACGATAATCTGTCACTAATGAGAATGAGGCTTACGTTGAAACTGCTTTCTTCCGCGGAATCCCTTTGCGAACTGAGCGCCTCTGTGGTGGAATACTTATGTCTGATTAAGCGGAAGCGGACTGTCCCTTGAAGGCAGGCACCAACACTTCCGCAGTAAAACTCTCAAACGTAGTCGGAGTCGTGTTGCTCTCATTGCGCTTTTCGAGCGGTACCATTCGCCCTTCATTAGCTGCTTTGGACATCTCAATCATCTGGTCGGCCCCGTCCGCCGATAGGCCGGCCTGCATCAACGCGGGTTTCGCCATCATCGCGGGGGCCTGTGTATATCCAAGCCCGGGCTTGCCTATCGCCGCTCCGAAGATTTTCGCAGCTTCGTTCAGGGAAATGTCGCGCTGGCCAAGCAGTTCCGTCACGTTCTGCCCGCTAAATTTCAGAGCGCGCAACTCCGCAGCCGCTCTGGCGCCAATATCCCAGCTGGCGATCTGGCCAATTGGCAGGTCGCCTTTTAACAACGCCGCATAAAATCCCATAGTTTTGTACACCTGCACACACATCAGCGTGTTTTCCATGAAATATCCGGCGCGCAAGTGCAGGACGTTTAGTCCTATCGTGCGATTCAGGCGGGCTTCAAAACCGTGCAGCCCGCTTACGGGTCCGGCGCCTTCCGACAGTTGCGCACCCACGCTGCTGAGCGATACGGCATATTTCACCAGAGCCTTTTCCAGCGCATTGCCGAGCGACTCCGTTACGTCGTCCATGTACGCGCGCATCTTGGGTTGCTTCAGGTCTGGCGGGATCATGACGTAAGCCGCGTTCACACCCTGGAATGCGCGAGTCATAGCGTCCGTGTCCAATACATTGCCTACGAATGCCTCCGCACCCTTGGCGACGAACGGCTGCAATTTGTCGGCATTGCGGCCAATGACGCGGACTTTTTCACCCGCGGCCAGCAGAGACTCAGCAACAACTTTTCCCGTGTGACCCGTAGCTCCTGTAACAGCGATCATTCCCGCTCCTTGTTGGGCATCGGAATCTTGACGTTCTTTTGTTTTGCGAAGCAGATCGCTTCGGGATAGCCAGCGTCCGCGTGGCGCGCCACGCCGATGCCCGGGTCGTTGGTCAGCACGCGCTCGATGCGCGCGGCCATTTCCTTGGTGCCGTCCGCCACAGTTACCTGGCCGGCGTGCTGCGAATAGCCAATACCCACGCCGCCGCCATTGTGGATGGAGACCCATGACGCGCCGCTGGCGGTGTTCAACAGGGCATTGAGCAGCGCCCAATCCGCCACAGCGTCTGAGCCATCGCGCATCTTTTCCGTTTCACGATAGGGTGAGGCTACCGACCCACAATCCAGATGGTCGCGGCCCATTACGATGGGAGCCTTCAATTCACCGCGAGCCACAAGGTCGTTGAGTGCCAGACCAAATTTGTCGCGTTCACCATAGCCCAGCCAACAAATGCGCGCGGGCAGCCCCTGAAACTTCACTCGTTTCTGGGCCAGACGAATCCAGCGACTTAGGATTTCGTCGTGCGGAAACATATCCAGGACCAGCTGGTCGGTCCTATGAATATCCGATGGCTCTCCGGAAAGAGCCGCCCAACGAAATGGGCCGCGCCCTTCGCAGAAAAGCGGACGGATATATTCGGGCACAAATCCGGGGAAATCGTAAGCGTCTGTGACCCCGCGCTCAAATGCGAAAGTGCGAATATTATTGCCATAGTCGAACGTAACTGAACCGAGCTTTTGCAAATCAAGCATCCCGCGAACATGAGCCGCGATGGAATCGAGCGAACGATCGCGATATTCCTCGGGGCTGCGCTTGCGAAGTTCGGTAGCTTGCTCCGAAGTTAGCCCCTGTGGGATATATCCATTCAGAGGATCGTGCGCGGAGGTTTGATCGGTGAGCAGGTCGGGCACAACGCCGCGCTTCGCCAGCTCAGGAATCACATCGGCGCAATTGCCTACCAGCCCCACCGACGCGGGTTCGCGCTTGCGTACAGCATTTTTCAGGATGCGCAGTGCTTCATCGAGATCGTTCACCATCACATCGCAATAGCCGCTGCGCAGGCGCCGTTTGATCCGCTCGGGATCTACCTCAACTCCAAGAAATGCGCCGCCGTTCAGCGTGGCCGCCAGGGGCTGCGCTCCGCCCATGCCGCCCATGCCGCCGGTGACGACTAGCTTTCCGGCAAGGTCACCGCCGAAATGTTTGCGTGCCGCCGAGGCAAAAGTTTCATAGGTGCCTTGCAAAATTCCCTGCGTGCCGATGTAAATCCAGCTTCCCGCCGTCATTTGCCCGTACATCATCAGGCCGGCGCGGTCCAGCTCCTCGAAATGTTTCCAGTCATCCCAGTGGCCCACCAGATTGGCATTGGCAATCAGAACGCGCGGCGCGTAGGGATGCGTTCGAAAAACGCCGACAGGTTTTCCAGACTGAACGATCAACGTCTCGTCATTCTCGAGCGCGCGCAGCGATTCCACGATCGCGCGAAAACAATCCCAGTTGCGTGCCGCCTTTCCCGTGCCGCCATAAACCACCAAATCTTCCGGCCGCTCGGCCACTTCCGGGTCCAGATTGTTCATCAGCATCCGCAGTGCAGCTTCCTGCTGCCAACCCTTGCAGGAAATCTGCGTGCCGCGAGGCGCACGCACCGGCTGATATCCAATATCGCTTTTGGTCTGTGCTAATGTCATGGCCAATGCCTCACGGGACATCTTATCGCGATTTTGCTTTTGTAGCGCCGCCTTCCAGCCAGCGCCTTTGACCTTCCATTGCAACGGTTGAGTTTCCTCTTCCGTCAAGCTAACCTTGAGACTTCTATGTCCTACGCCTCTCTCCCGCGCCGCCTCCTCGATACCGTTGAACGCTACAACCAGCCACGCGCGCAGCTTTTCCGCGGCCCCAACGGCTGGGAGGCGATCAGCGCTCATGAAATGCTTCGCCGTGTGGGCGGTCTTTCTCGCTCGTTGGCCGAGCTCGGCGTGAAACCCGGCGATCGTGTCGGTCTTTTCGCGGCCAATCGCCCTGAATGGCACATCGCCGATTTCGCCATCCTTGGCCTGGGCGCCGTAGATGTCCCTATTTACTTTCGCGAGTCCACGGAGCGGATGATTTACATCCTGAACCACTCCGGTGCTCTTGCCGTTTTCGTGGCGGGTGGTGAGCAGGCCGAAAAACTGATGGCCTGTCGCGACCAATTGAAATCGGTCCGGCATATTATCGTGGCCGATGCGGAAACCAATTACGGGTCGGATGCCCTGCGATATGAAACGCTCATTGCTTCGGCCAACGATTCGGACATCGCCACCTATCGCATGCGCGTGGGCGATGTTTCCGCTGACTCTTTGGCGACGATCATCTACACCTCAGGCACCACGGGCGAGCCAAAGGGCGTCATGCTCTCGCACTCGAATATCTCCTCAAACGTGACGGACTCAATCCGCGCCGACGATTACCGCTCAGAGGATGTCGAGCTTGAGTTCCTTCCGCTGGCACATATTTACGAACGGACAACAGCCTATGTATTCATGTTTTGCGGGGCCACCGTCGCCTACGTGGACGCCATGGAAAAACTTCCACAGGCTCTGCTGGAAGTGAAGCCCACTCTCGCCGGTGCCGTCCCGCGAGTATTTGAAAAGCTCTACGCAAACATCATTGAGAAGGGCCATCGCGAGCATGGTTTGAAGCGCAAGATATTTGATTGGGCGTTGACAGTTGCCAACGAATCCGTGCCCTGGCGCGCCTATGGCCAGGCTGCCTCCACAACTCTAAGAATGAAGTGGTGGCTCGCGGACAAGCTGGTCTTTTCAAAAATCCGCGCCGGTGTGGGCGGCCGGATGCACGAATTCATTTCCGGCGGAGCGCCTCTGGCCAAAGAGCTCGCGGAATTTTTCTGGGCTGTGGATTTGCACATTTATCAGGGCTATGGCCTGACCGAAACTTCGCCCGTAATTGCCGTCAATAACCGATACGCAAATAAAGTCGGCACCGTAGGGCGCCCCATCCCCAATGTCGAAGTCCGTATCGCCGAGGACGGCGAAATCCTCACGCACGGGCCAAACGTGATGCAGGGTTATTACCAGCGCCCCGATGAAACCGCGAAAACCATTTCACCAGACGGCTGGCTCGCAACCGGGGACATCGGGTTGCTGGACTCCGATGGATACCTGGTCATCACGGACCGGAAGAAGGATCTTCTGAAAACGGCGGGAGGAAAATTTGTCGCCCCGCAGCCCATTGAGAACTCGCTGAAGATGAGCCCGTACATTCAGGGAGCCGCGATAATTGGCGACCGGCGGAAATTTGTCGTCGCCCTGATCGTCCCGAACTTTGCCCGGGTTTCCTCGAAGGCTGCGGAAGAGGGTCGCCAATTTACTTCGGCCCCCGAATTGGCGCGCGACCCGTGGGTGCGCCAGTTGATCAGCAGGGAAGTGGCCAAGATCAATGAGCCTCTCGCTGGATATGAAACCATCAAGCGCTTCGCTATACTTGACCAGGATTTCAGTTTCGAGAACGGCGAACTCACCTACACTTTAAAGCTCAAGCGCCGTGTCATCGACAAACTCTACGCGGACAAAATCGAGCAGCTCTACGCCGATGTGGAAGAGCCTCGACCCATAACTCATCCTTCCTCCGCGGACTGAACGCCGCCCGCGCCTCACAACAGAGAGGAGATATCAAATGGGAATTCTTGAGGCTGCAAAGCCTGTAATCGTCATTTGCACACGAGACCGCGCTCAAGCCGCGGATTTCTATCGCGATACGCTCGGGCTCCGCATGACCTCAGAAGACAAATTTGCCGCTGTATTTGATATTGGCGGAATTGCGTTGCGTGTTTCAACCGTCGCCGATTTCACGCCGCATCAGCACACCATCCTTGGCTTCAAAGTCTCAGACGTGAGGTCAACTGTAATGGCCCTGCGAGGAAAGGGCGTGACCTTCAATCTTTACAAGGGTTTCAATCAGGACGAACTCGGCGTATTGACCGTCCCGGGGACCGCGGTGCAAGTGGCTTGGTTAATGGATCCAGACGGCAATGTGCTAAGTGTGACCAATGTTTAAGATGGCCGGCCAGCCTCGGCCCAAGTCCAGAATGCTGCTCGACCTCAAATAGACGGAATTTGGCCGCGCAGCCGCGTAGCAGTAGAATCCTTGCGGGAGAATTTCATGGCCGATGAATTGGTGATTGCGGGCCGCGCATTTCGTTCACGGCTAATTGTGGGGACAGGCAAGTACCGCAGCTTCGCGGAAATGGCGCGCGCGATTGAGGCTTCCGGCGCGGAAGTGGTCACCGTCGCTGTGCGGCGCGTGAACTTGACGGACAAGACCAAGGAATCGCTGCTCGATCATCTGGACCGCGAAAAATATTTCCTCCTGCCAAACACCGCCGGATGCTATTCCGCCGATGAAGCCATCCGTACGTCACGCCTGGCGCGCGAGGTTGGACTTTCCGACTGGGTGAAGCTGGAAGTCATCGGCGACCAGCAAACATTGTTCCCCGACACTGCCGAACTCCTGAAGGCCACGGAAATCCTGGCCAAGGAAGGGTTTACCGTGTTGCCCTACACCAGCGACGATTTGATTGTCGCGCGCCGATTAATTGACGCGGGCGCCGCGGCGGTGATGCCGCTGGGTGCGCCCATCGGCTCCGGTATGGGAATTCAAAACGCGGCGAATCTGCGCATATTGCGCGAGCGTGTCACGGAAGTGCCGCTGATCATTGATGCGGGAGTGGGTACCGCTTCTGATGCGACGGTGGCCATGGAACTGGGCGCCGACGGCGTCCTGATGAACACGGCCATTGCCGAAGCGCAGGACGCTGTGCTCATGGCTGAAGCCATGCGGTTTGCAGTGGATGCCGGGCGCAAGGCGTTTCTCGCGGGCCGCATCCCCAAGAAACTTTACGCCACCGCCTCAAGCCCATTGAGCGGCGTCGTCAAATAGGTGCCCCTTCAGGCGAGGCTTCCTTTTCAAGCGAAGAGGAAGTGCCAGATGACATCCACCACTGTGTGTACAATCGCAGACGCAAATATCGTTCCGCTCTTGCGCCAGGTCCATCCGTAGCAAATCCCCGCAAAAGCAGCTAGAAGCACGTACCGCCAATTTGGAAAGCCGCCGTTGGTAATATGCGAAAGCCCGAAAATCACCGAGGCCGCCATCCATCCCCATTTCTCGTTTTTCAATGAACGGGAAAGCAGATTCTGAAGCAGCCCGCGAAATACGAACTCCTCCGGCCACGCCGTGAAAAAGAAAACCCCTATGGTCGTCACCGGAAACGATCCCCATCCGGCATGTCCGGGCGCCCAGTGCAGAAAGTGAAGCGCAAGCCCCGCCGGAATGTCCACAATCGCCACGAATACAATTCCGGCCACAACGTGAAAAGTTTGTTTGGTTGACCAACTCAGAGAATACCCGATGCCATCGAGCCTGCGGATAAACAGGAATCCCGTGACGGCCACATTCATTCCCAGCAGAACGGTCATCAAATGCGCCGCGTGGCCATCCGGATAGGGCCACAGACCGCTCAACCACAAGCGCTTCACCGGGATCGCGATTGCGATCAGCGCCACGTAATCATTCCAGGCCGGCGCGGTACCCTCTCGCAGCGAAAGCAGCGCCAAAGGGACCAGCACGTACGCCGCGACGATCAACCATTGCCATGAAGTGGAGTTGCCTGTCCCCACGGCATAAATCGCATACGCCGCCAGAATCGGAACTGCGAGCAGCCAGGCAATCGGCGCGGCGAGAAATCGTTGTACGCTCTCCGTGACCCCCGCCGCGGCCGGAATCAACTCGCCAGCCAAGAGCAACGCGAACGCCGCCAGGGTAGCGGCCAGCGCTCGTCCCCCGTAGCCCAGTCCATTCGCATAGAAAGCCGTAGCCAGCGTTACCGCCAGCCACAAACCAAGCGCGGGGAGCAATCGCAACTGGCGCGAAGCGGGCATGACGCGTTAGTCTAGCGCAATTTCATGCGGGCGCAATTTCGCGGAGCACGGAATCCGCGCATGCGCACCGCAGAAATGTCACTCAGGATAAGGGATGCCAGAGATCATCCAGCGGCGCCTGGCCTACATCGATTGGATGCGCGGCTTTGCGTGCCTGATGATGTTTCAGACGCATTGCTATGATTCTTGGCTGAACCCCGCCTCGCGCCAATCGGAGTTCGCGAGGCTGTCGCAACTTGGCGGCACGCTTCCTGCTCCACTTTTTCTGATTCTTGCCGGCATTTCATTTGGCCTTGTAACGGACAAGCTCCGCGAGCGCGGATACTCACCCGGGGCAGTCGCACGCACAACGATTCGCCGCGGCGCCGAAATCCTTGCGCTCGCGCTGCTTTTTCGTTTGCAGGAATTTCTCCTGGGATTCGGCTGGGCACCGTGGACAGATCTGTTTCGCGTGGACATCTTGAACGCGATCGGACTTGCCTTGATATTGATGGGCGTGACCTGCTGGTTGGTGGGAATATTTTCCAAACGAATTTCCAGTCTCGCAGGTTTGCGAATGACGAATCTCGTGGTCGCCGCGGCGATATCCCTGGCAATCTCAATGATGTCTCCCCTGGTTTGGACCTCCTGGCGACCCCGCTTCCTGCCCTGGCCAATTGAGTCCTATATTGATGGCGTCCATATTTTCAATCAGCCCCAGTCCTGGCTGTTCCCATTATTTCCCTGGGGGGCATTCGCCTTCGCGGGTCTCGCGGTGGGATTCTTCCTACTTACCGATTGGGCGCGGGCGCATGTGGCACAGGCCATGGCTTCACTTGCTGTAAAAGGGCTGGCCCTCGGCGCTTTCGCGCTGTGGCTCGACGCGCAACCGCGAAAGTTTTACGCCAATTACGATTTCTGGCATACCAGCCCGGAATTCTTCCTGGTCCGGCTCGGGATTTTATTATTAATTCTGTTCGCCAGCTATGTCTGGTGCCGCTGGGGGGCGGGGCAAGTGGGATTCAGTCCCTTTATTGAAATGGGGAAGACATCTCTGCTGGTCTATTGGGTTCACATAGAATTTGTGTACGGAGCATTTTCAATTCTCAAGAAACAACAACAAACCATAGGCATGGCAACGCTAGGATTGGCAGTGATTTTTACTTCGATGGTGGCCTTGGCAACTCTGCGCAATCGGTGGAAGGGAAAGAGTGTGTTCGTCCCTGCGATGCTGGATGGGCCGTTGCAGCCTTAACTCGATTCTCGGTTTGATTTGTGCTGCACAGCCAATCCTGCCTCAATAATCGGAGGGTCCGCGCGCTTTCATCTGCCGGGCGTGGAGCCTTCGGCACCCTTTGATTTGTCATCAGCCGCCGCGGGCAACTTGAAAATATACTCCCCCGGCCTTGCCAGGCCCATCTCCTCCCGCGCAATACGCTCGATCAGACGCGGGTCTCCCTTTAGCGACAGCACCTCATTCGACAGCGCCTGGTTCTCTTCGTTGAGTTTCTTCATCTCAGCGCTGAACTGCCGTATTTCCAGTTGCGTGCGCCGCATGGCTAGGAATCCGTGAGGACCAAACACGTCGTGGATTGCCAGGCCCAGAATCGCCAGCCCCAAAATCGTCCTGAGATTGCGCTGAATAAATGACGGATTATCTTTTTTCGTCTTTCGTGCCTTACCCGATTTCATCTGTTAGCCCCTGACTGTGTTTGCTTTTGCCTGCTTATCCGACTTCTCGAGAATCCATTTTCGTGTTTCCTCTGCGAGCCAGGCAGAATCTCTCTGTGACCCGGCCTCTGTGTAAACTCGCAGCAGTGGTTCCGTTCCCGACATTCTCAGCAGCACCCACGACCGGTCATCAAATTCCATTTTCAATCCGTCCGTGCGATCCAGGCTGCGCACAGGTTTACCAAGAAAGGTTTTGTAGTTCTGTTTCAGCCGGGCCATCGTTTGCGCTTGCACATCATCCGTCAAATGCAGATTCGAGCGAATCGGCCAGAATTCCGACCCCACGCGACGGAACAGTTGCGAAATCTGCTGCGACAGGGTCGTGCCGCGTGCCGCAATCATCTCCGCCACCAGTAAGCACGCAAGAATCCCATCTTTCTCCGGTACATGCCCGCGGATGGACAGCCCCGCGCTCTCTTCGCCACCCAGCGCGATCTGGTCTTTCTCAATTAATTCTCCGATGTATTTAAATCCCACCGGCGTCTGATGGATTTTCCTGCCGTATAGCTTTGCCACTGCATCCATCATGTGCGAGGTGGCCACGCTTCGTCCCGCATCCATCTTCCAACTGCGGCTTTCGACCAAATAGTCGTAAACCAGCGCGAGAATGTGGTTCGGTGATATCCATGTCCCATCGGCGTCAATGATTCCGAAGCGGTCTGCGTCCCCATCGGTCGCAAGTCCAACACTGGCTTTCGCATTCAGCACTGCTTCGCGTAGCGGCGCCAAGTTATCTTCGGTAACATCCGGACCGGTCCCGTCGAATAAGACATCTCGGTTGGCCCGAATCACCGTTACCGGAATTCCGTGACTGGCTAGTGCCAAGTCCAAATAGCCCGCGCCACAACCGTGGACCGCGTCATAGACGCCCCCGAACTTTCCTTTCGAGCTTTTCGCCGCTTTCTCAATTACCTCAAACCGCACCAACTCACCGAGCCGACTAAGATATGCATCCCGAACCGAGATACCTTTGAAATCCTTGCTGGACTGACTATGTGCTTCAACCGGCTCGCTGAAATCGCGCGAGGCGAGCTTTGCCGAACGCGCCTCAATATCTTTGGTGACTTCCGGCATCGCCGGCGCCCCATCTGGCCCTGAGAACTTCAACCCGTGATACGGGAAAGGGTTGTGGCTTGCGGTGAAATTAATCGCTCCGTCGGTCCTACGCCGGCAGATTTCCACAGCTACGGCGGGTGTTGGCGTCGGCCCGTCGCAAACCAACGCCTCAATTCCATTGGCATCTAGAATTTGCGCCGCCGCGCGCGTAAATTCCTCCGAAAAGAATCGCGTGTCGTGGGCGACAATAATCACTGGTTTTTTTGATCGGCTGCGGACATGTCCGGCAATGGCTGTGACGGCGAGCCGAACATTCGCGAACGTAAACTCATCCGCAATGATCGCGCGCCATCCCGAGGTACCGAAATGTATCGGAGAATGTGGCACAAGATTGTCCTGGCGCGGTATTGTAGCGTGCCGCGCAAATCCAGGTAAGCCGTGGAAAAGGGCGTGCTGGAAGAGGTAACCCGAGCTGGAGGGAATATGCCCAACAAAGTCAGAGCAATCGTCGTGTTGGTGACCTGCAAATCCTCGCTCGAGGCGCGTCGAATTGCATTAGCATTGGTCCGAAAGCGACTGGCTGCCTGCGGAAACCTTCTGGGCACACCCGTCGCCAGCATTTATCGCTGGAAGGGAAGGGTGGAGAGCGCCAGGGAAACTCTGCTAATCCTCAAAACCACTCGCAGCAGATTTCGCACACTTGAAAAAGAGATTCGCCGCCTTCACAGTTACCAGGTGCCCGAAATCATCGCCCTTCCAATAATTTCCGGCTCCCCAAAATACCTCAACTGGATTGTGGAGAACGTCAGCTAAAACGGCGTTTTATCTTGCCGGCCTATCACCCGCCCTGAATTCAGTCCACGGACCCGCTTTCATATCGTGCAGGATTGGTTTCTCCCACGCATATTCCGGATGCGCCGCGAGAAATGGCTCCGCCAAGAAATCCTGACCACAGGGATGTCCCGTATGCGCGATAAAGCTCAACGATAGGGCCATGTGGCTGTCCATCACCTTTCCTTGAACTGCGCCGCCCGGAAAATTTGCATCCCATTTCCACTGAGGGATGCCGCGCGGCGATGCATCCGTATGGCCGCAAAGCGATCGCTCGTCCGCTGTCTGCAAGACATCGACGACATCTTTGTGGTCCGCCAGAAACTTTTCTGCAGCAGCAGTATCAATCTTCCCTTTTGATTCGTGCATCAGCTGTTCCCACCGCGTGTGCCGGGCATTTGGGGAACTGCCGCCATCCTTCGGATCGAAATCGGTTTCTTCCTTCATCAGTTTTGCGTCGCTCGGAAAATTCGAGCCCACATAAAACCCATCCTTCGTTCGCCACAGCTGATGGTCCTTCAGCCCCAACTCGAACTGCGCGATTTCGCCGGTCTTGTTGTCGGCTAGCAGCCAGTCATTGGCGTAACCGCCATTGTTCTGGTCCAGCATGATGCGCACGTAGTCATCAATCGATGCGCCGTACTGCAACGCCTTGCGCGCGCGGACAAATTCGGGCACGCCCGTGGGGTCGAACCCCTTGAATTGCGAAATCGTTGTTTCAGTCACCATCAGGCCTTCCGAGTTGACTCCGAAATCGTCGTCGCTGGCGATTACCCCAGGAAACCCGTCCATCAGCATGTGATAACCATTGGCGGGCACAATATCGAACACAATGCGCCAGCGTTCTCCCTCCCAATAATCCGTCCAGTTATTGTGAGCAATTACGATTTTGCCGTCCCGTGTATAGCTACCATTGGCCACAAACGCGCTGCAATTTCCGGGGCTGGTCAGCTTGGGAGCGTTGGCCGTTGGATTGTGCGCGTTGTACCAGGGGATGTAGTAGCCTGGCACTTCCATGAAGGCGTTCAGTGAAACAACGTCATCGAGATCGGCCTGCACCCCTTGCGCCTGTAACCCTGCGACAATTCCTTGAAGTTCATTCCGGTATTCGTTCTCGATGTGGGGCCACAGAACGCTTCGCGACGTCTCCCGGTAAAAGGCCCAGTCGCGTTTTGTCTCATGCGTGGTGCCAATTTTGTAAGCATTCAAAGCATCCGCAATTTCCTGGGCCAGCCAATAGCCATGCTGAAATCCGATCTGCGCCGGGTTGCCTTCCAGATGGACATAAATCCAGCCCCCTCGCTCGAAGCGATAGGAATTTGCGAGCCGCGGGTCATTCGCCGCGGTTGACGTCCCGGATTGCCCCGCTGGGGAAACTTCAGGCTGACTCGAGCAGGATGTCATCCACGCTGCTGCCGCGCAAAGCACGATTCCAGCAACGGATACGCGCCATCCCCAAAAATTCTTCATTGTTGTTGCCTCCGGTTAGACCTTCGAGAGTGCAAAATCCAAGTCCCCGATCAAATCTTCCACATCTTCTATGCCCACAGATAAACGCACCAGCCCGTCCGTAATTCCAATTTGCTGACGCATCTCGGCAGGCACGGAGGCGTGCGTCATCGTGGCCGGGTGCGAGATCAACGTCTCGACCCCACCCAGGCTTTCCGCCAGCGAGCAGAGTTTCACATGGTTAAGAAGGCGGCGCGCCGCCTCCATCGAGCCCAGCTCAAAGGAGAGCATCGCGCCGAACCCGCTCTGCTGTTTATTGGCCACGGCATGTTGCGGGTGGGAAGCCAATCCCGGGTAAAATACACGTTTCACCTTCGCATGGGATTCCAGGAATTTGGCGACGGCCATCCCGTTTGCGTTGTGTTGCTTCATCCGCACAGCCAGAGTCTTTACGCCGCGCGAGACCAGGAAGCAATCCATTGGCGCCAGCCCGCTTCCCACGGACCTCTGCAGAAAATAGATCTTGTCCGTGTCCTCTTGCCTGGTCAGGATCGCCGCTCCGCCTGTGCAGTCGCTGTGGCCGTTCAGATATTTCGTCATGGAATGCACAACGATGTGCGCGCCAAGAGCGATAGGTCGCTGAAAATACGGGCTGAGAAAGGTGTTATCCACCACGAGAGTTAACTTGCTTCCTGATGCAAGCTTGGCGATGGCCGCAATGTCGGTGACGCTCATTGTGGGATTGGTGGGTGTCTCCACGTAGATCAGCTTCGTGTTTGGCCGTATCGCCTTAGCCACATTTTCCGTGCAGGATGTGTCTATAAAGCTGAACTCCATTCCGAATTGCACCAGGAACTGAGTGGTCAATCGCACCACCCCGCCATAAACCGCTTGCGAGAGAATTGCATGATCCCCGGGCCGAAGGAGACGGAACACAGCGTCGATGGCCGCCATCCCGGATGTGAAAACGAATGCCGCTGTTCCGCCCTCAAGTTTCGCGATGGTCCGTTCAAGCGCTCTGCGATTCGGATGCGCCGTACGCGCGTAATCGAACCCTTTGTTCTTCCCTAATTCGGGCTGTACGTAGGTTGAGGTCTGATAAATCGGCGCGACAATCGATCCGGTGGATGGGTCTGGTTCCTGTCCCACGTGAATGGCGTCAGTAGCAAATCCCATCCATTCCTCCTGTTGTTCCCAAATGTGCCTGCAGACCCATGCCTGCCATGAGCTTTCGCCGAAATTTAATTGCAGAAATTCCGCGGCTGGCGTTCCATTAGCAAAGCCTTTGCCGCGTTCGCACCCAATTTCCGACCGACGTTAGCGCAGGAGCGCCCTTCAGTCAATTCAGCGGCAGGCGACCCGGCGCAATTTGGCTGCATCTTATCGAACGAAACGAGTATATTACCTGTAGGAATGATCTCTCACATCAAATCCGCGATTGCGTGTGTCGTTCTTGCCGCTCTGGTTACCGTGTTGGGTGTCACTCTCTCCATGGCACAGGATAAGAATGACAAAACCAAGGTAAAAGGGGACCCCGATGCCACCACTCGGGTTCGCATCGAGATCTCTGGTGGGGAGAAATCCATTCCCGTGGAAATGGCTAGTGTCTATGTCCGCTACGTCATCAAACACACTTTCGGGAAGGACGAAAAGGTGGAGATGAACGTTAAGACCAATTCGGATGGAGTGGCCGTTGCGCCCTATGTCCCTCGCCGCTCCGTAATCGTCCAGGTCGTCGCCGAAGGCTGGAAGCCGTTTGGCCAAACGTACGAAATAGACGACGACGAGCAGGTCATCAAGATACACCTTGAGCGCCCACCCAAGTGGTACTGAACACTCGACGCAATTGAAGTCATTAGATCAAACCAGGATATTTTCCGGAAAATATCTTTCCGCTAAGAGATCTCATTCACTTGGTATTTGAAATGCTCACCGCGCAGCGATCTTTGCACCAGAGTTGTGCAAAGAGCACCAACCTCCGCAATCACAAACGGTTAGCGGCGCTGGAACCTTCATTTCCACAAAGTTTTCAACATTTCTGTTGAAAAGTTCTCTCATTGTTTCATCGAATGAGGATTTCCATGTTTGTTCACCGTGGCTCCCTGTTTCTTTGACCGCATTGGGTGTGGGTGATAGATTACTTCAGGTGTCACAAAATATGGCAGGGACTCCGTCCTATCGAATCACACGCTTACGAATGGTCTGGTATAATCTCCAAGCTCGGCCTCTTCGTTCGGTTCTGAGCGTGGTCGCGATTTCGCTTCAAGTATTCCTCGTGCTTCTAATCGTTGGATTGACCACGGGCGTCCTCGCCGATTGGAGCGAGCGCGTGGAAGGCGTCGGCGCCGACATAATGGTGAATCCGCCAAACTCCTCTATTTTCTTCGTGTTTTCCAGCGCTGTCATGCAGGAGTCCATCGCCGATCAAATTGGCAGGGTCCCGGGTGTCGACGAAGTCGCGCCGGTTTTCATTCTCGTGGACGGCAAAAAACTAAATACCATTTATGGGATTGACGAGCCGCGGTTTGAAGGCTTAAGCAAAGGCTTCCAATTCCTCGCCGGTCATGCCCTGGAACAGCCGGACGATGTGATCGCCGACGACCTGGAAGCCGAATCGCGGCGCCTTCGCGTCGGCGACACCATCCAGATAATGAATCACCCATTTCATGTGGTGGGAATTGTAGTTCACGGTAAAGGAGCGCGGTATTACATCCCCCTCCGCACCGCGCAAGACATTTCTGGTGCCGAAAAGCGAGTCTCCATGATCTATGTGCGCAGTACAGGGGACACGGAAGCGACTCGTGCGCGCCTTGTCGGACTCCTGCCCACTTACAGAATCCGCTCGATGGCCGAATACATGACTTTAATGACCTCATCAAACCTCCCAGAACTGCGTCCATTCATCCGCGCCTTCGTAATCCTGGGAGCCGGGATCAGTTTTCTGGTTGTTTTGCTGACCATGCATACCATGGTCCTTGAGCGAACCCGTGAAATCGGCATCTTGAAAGCCTTGGGGTCTTCACGTCTGGGGATCCTCAGTCTGATTGAAGTGGAAGCTTCGGCGATGGCCGGCTTCGGCGCAGCGCTGGGATTGGTCGTAACGTTCTCCGTTGTGGCTTTGCTTCGCCACTGGTTTCCAACTCTTCAGATTCGGATCGAATGGCGCTGGGTGCTGCGAGCCGTGGCCCTGGCCTTGTTTGCGTCGGCGCTGGGAGCAATCTATCCGGGCTATCGAGCCGCCAAGTCGGACCCCATCGAGGCCCTCTCATACGAATAATCCTCAGAGCTCCGTGCGAATTCATATTCCTGGCGAGCGAGGTCGGCTCGCTGTTCAAATTCAAAATCTGTTTCCTGCTTGCTAATTGTGTGCAAATTGGTCCAAGGACTTACTTTGAACCGGTAGAAATTCAGGGTCAACGTGGAGTAATCTTTTTCTCAGGCAAGGAGAGGTGATATGTCGAAACGAATTGGCGGACTTTTGGTGGCGATGTTTGTTTTCGCAATGGTCGCCTATGCAAGCGATCCATGGAAGGATAAGGATTTCACTCAGTGGGATCAGAAAGATGTTCAAAGAATCCTAAGGGACTCACCCTGGTCTAAGCAGTTTCAGTTCGGACTGAATGCCGGAAGTGCTGGCGGTGCGCCAATCTCTTCGACCGGTGAAGCTGCGCACGCCGGGGGCGGCGATATGGGGGGAGGAGGAGGTGCAGGCGGAGGCGGGGGATCAGGCCTGTCAGCAAATAGTGGTATCGATCGCAGCTCAGGCAGCTTAGGCCGAGAAGTGGTCTTCTCAGTCAGTTGGATTTCCTCCCGCACGGTGCGCGAAGCTAGGGCCCGGGCGAGAGAGTTGCAAGGTACATCTGCTGAAGAAGCGAGGAAGGATCTTTCTGCCCAGTCGGATACGTATATGATTGCGGTCTTGGGAAGTGACCTCAGCTCATTCGGCAAAGAAACCAACGATACCTTGAAGGCGCACACCTATTTGATGTCCAAGAGCACAAAGGAAAAGCTGTCGCCCTCAAGGGTGGTGATTAATCAAAGTCAAGAATCCAGGCGCCCCCTGGCCATCATTTTCGAGTTTCCCAAGAAAACCGACGGCGGCGTCCCAACAATCGCAGCCGGTGAGAAAAATCTCGAATTCGGAACTTCAGCTGGAGCCACTCCGATTAAAGTGACGTTTGATCTGACTAAAATGGTCGACAAACAGGGACCGGATATGTAAAGCGGGCTTTCTGCCCTTTCAAGCAGTAAAAACCGGATAAATAAATACGGAAGTATGTACTTTACGCAACCCACTGAAAATCAATGAAAGCCGAATCCCTAACTGAGAAACTGCGCGTCCTGAC
>Ga0209415_10004262_pt1 | contig 26307 bp, 20 predicted proteins | sample PeaSoiSIISIP2007_FD_187696 | JGI IMG/M metagenome (GOLD analysis project Ga0209415, IMG submission 187696) | Peat soil microbial communities from Weissenstadt, Germany - SII-SIP-2007 (SPAdes) (version 2) | ecosystem: Environmental > Terrestrial > Soil > Wetlands > Peat | place: Germany... | reverse complement strand
GCTGCGCTCAGGATGACAGATTTGAAAATTCGATGAATTCGTGACATGCCATGTAATCCTGAAATGCGAGAAAGCAAAAAAGTCACAGCCTCTCAGGATGACGTTTGATACGAGGAGCCTCGCAAACTCTGCCTATCCGGGAGGGTCGTATAATTGCCTTCGGAACTCTGCATGAACTTGTCTGCTGCTCCGCAGAACGCCAGTCCTGGGTATCATTTTCCTTCCTCAGCATCCAGTGATCGATCAAACGTTCGTTTGGCTTCTGTTCTGATCATCGTCCTGCTGTGGGCTGCCACCTACCTGGCGGGAATGTTTACTCCGGCCTTGCTTGACGATGCCGACACCGTGCACGCTGAGGCGGCGCGCGAAATGGTGCTCGACCATGACTGGGTTACGCTCCATATTAATAACGGCGTCCGTTATCTGGAAAAAGCTCCGCTGATGTATTGGGGTGTGGCCACCAGCTATCTCCTGTTCGGAGTCAGAGACTGGAGCAGTCGCCTGCCGCTCATGCTTGGCATCCTCGCTTTGCTTCTGGCTACGTACTCAATCGGCCGCCGCGCTTTCGGGGAGCGAGGCGGGTTCTATTCGGCGCTGGTGTTGGGAACGGCGCTGGGACCTTATCTCTTCACCCGCTTTCTAATTCCTGACACGCTGGTCTGTCTCTGGCTTACTCTGAGTTTCCTTTTTTTTCTGCGCTCGCTGGATGAGGACCCGCCCTCGCGCTGGACCTGTTGGGGGCTGGCCGCCAGTTGCGCTCTGAATGTACTCACGAAAGGCTTGATCGGCCTGGTTTTTCCGGCGGCGGTAATCGGGTTATATCTGGTGCTCACGCGGAATCTTCGGCATTTGCTGCGTCTGCGGCTGCTCTCCAGCACCCTGGTTTTCCTGATGATTGCCGCCCCCTGGCATATTCTGGCGGCGTTCCGCAATCCGGATCAGGGCAGCGTCCGTGGATTTCTTTGGTTCTATTTCGTGAATGAACATTTTCTCCGCTATTTGAATAAGCGCGTGCCCCGTGACTATGACACGGTGCCGCTTTGGATTTTCTGGCTGCTGATCTTGTTGTGGCTCCTGCCCTGGGTTGCGTTTCTGCCCCAAGCGCTGAAGAACGTTCCCGCCCGCTGGCGCGAATTGCACTCCGGCGGCGATGCGAGGCGCCGAGCGAATCTGCTCTGCCTGCTCTGGGCGCTGGTAATTCTGATCTTTTTTAGTTTTTCGAGTCGGCAGGAATATTACACGATCCCGGCATTGCCCGGCCTGGCGTTGCTGGTCGGGGGATGGCTCGAACACGAGGCGAGCTCAGGATTGGGGAGTCCTGAGCGCCGGGCGGGAAGGATTTCTTCCGGCGTGCTATTGGCAATGGGCGCCGCCGCATTTTTGGTTGGCGGTTTTTTTCTTCTCGTGGCAAGGACACCCGCTCCCGGAACCGATCTGGCCGACTTGCTCAAGAAAAATCCTCAGGACTACGCTCTCTCCTTCGGACACTTTCTCGATCTCACACCACAAGCAACCGGAGCGTTCCGGGGGCCGTTGTTGGGATTTTCACTCGCATTTCTCTTGGGCACCGGACTGAATTGGATTTTCCGCAGGCAAGGGAATCCCGCGCGCGGCAATCTGGCCTTAGCGTTGATGATGGTAGCGGTGTTGTCATGCGTGCACTCTGCGTTTGTAACCTTTTCTCCGATTCTTTCTTCCAGGCAACTCGCGTTGGCAATTCAACAGCATTACCGGCCGGGAGATGTGGTGGTGGTGGATGGCGAATATGAGGCCGGATCGAGCTTGAACTTTTACACCGGCATTCCTTTGCGCATCCTGCATGAGCCCAGCGCCAACTTGTGGTATGGGATGCAATTTCCGGATGCGCCACGCGTCTGGGAAACGCAATCGTCCTTTGACGAGCTGTGGTCGGGGCCGGAGCGCGTGTTCTTGTGGACTGATCAGGACGACCCGAAAGAACTGCATGGCGCGCGGCGTTATGTTCTCGCGCGCAGCGGAGGCAAAGCAATTTTGACCAACCGGGAAATCGAGCGTTGAGACGCAGTTTGGGTAGTGTGCCAGAAAGTAGGCCGCCATTGTGTTCCACGTGGAACATTAGGGAGAATGCGCGGAGTGTTCCACGTGGAACATCCCAAAATGGGAAACCGTTAATTCTGTGGGGGTTAACGGGCGGTGCCAGGCTCGATGTGGCAAGTTGCTACACCTACGAAAGTAGACTTGACAAGCTGTGGAAGAGTCAGATTCGGCTCCCCGAACGAAATGCCATCCATGGAAGAAATGCGTACAAAACCGGAGCAGTCTAGGGGCGGGCCGCTGGGGGTGTCAGTGCGGATAGGGGATATGGCGATCCAAAGTTGCACCCCCTGGGGCCGGGGCGAACCGGGGGTGGGGCCGGAACCTGCTGGCGACCGAAGCTAGAGTGACTCTTTTTCTTGACAGCTAGGAGTGCCCAGTAGGACAATGGCTGCCGCTGGAATGTGTCGAAACACTCCCTCCTGATCTTATCGACTTCAGCGAAGGCAGCGTCCGCGAATGCTTCACAACCTCAATCTTCAAAGCTGGTGGAGCTAGGAGCCCGAGGAGGAAAACTATGTATTCCATGCGGATTGATCAATTGGCGCGCTTCCGAAATCGTAGGCTGTTCGGAATGACCCTGCTTGTGCTCCTATCTGCCAGTGCGGCCACGATGCTCGGCCAAACCGTGACTGCTACCGTAGGCGGAATGGCGGGATACCCCGTGGGTTTGGCTGTTAATCCTACCACGGATGACGTTTATGTGGCGGGATCATTCCGGGGTGGTATCACTAAGATCAACGGAGCCCGCAACCGCGTAACGGCAATCACTAACCAGTACGAGATTTGGCCTGATGCCGTGGCCGTGAATCCAGTCACCAACAAGATTTATGTCGCACAAGATGCATATTTCGACTATTACAATCATTGGGTTTTCATAATCGACGGAAATACCGACGTCGTAACTTCAATCGTTGGTCCTGAGACTGGAGCTCCCTGTGCGGTGGCGGTCAACCCGCGGACCAACAAGATCTATGTAGCAGTTACTACTCTCGGGCAGGACTATAGCCCCGGCGGCGTCATGGTAATTGACGGAGCGACCAACAACTATTCGATAGTCACCGATCCCAACGGGACCTACCCAATTGCCGTGGCCGTGAACTCTTCTACAAACAAGATTTATGTGGCTAACGTCGAAGGGCAGGGCGACAGCAAGGGCAGTATTTCGGTGATCGATGGGACCACGAATACGATTACTACGATCCACGATCCGAATGCGGACGGCCCCAACGCTGTAGCCATAAACTCAATTACGAATTTGATCTATGTGCCCAATTCTCTCAGCAGCAACATTTCGGTAATCGATGGTGCCACAAACAACATAGTGACCGTCACTGACCCGAACGCGGTCGGCCCGGTTTCAGTGGCAGTCAATCCGGTCACCAACAAAATCTACGTCGCCAATAGCGGACAGATCAACGGCCAGGGGAGTGGCTACGGCAATGTGACGGTGATAGATGGGGCGACGAATAACACGACAACCGTGACTGATCCCAACGCCTACGAACCCTGGGCAATCGCAGTAGGCTCGACGAATAACAGCGTCTACGTGGCCAATGCGCTAAGCAACAACGTTACCGTGCTTGACGGTACAACCAATGCCCTAGCCACCCTCAGTGACCCCAATGCAGTTTATCCAGATGCGATAGCGCTAGATCCAGCAACTGGCAGAGCCTATGTTGGAAACGCTACTTCAAGCAACGTGAGCGTGATTGATGTGAAAACCAACCACACTGCGGTCGTCGCAGATCCCAACGCCCAATGGCCGTCTTCAGCAGCAGTGAATCCAGTGACAAACAGGATCTATGTCTCAAATCTGCTCAGCAACAACGTGAGCGTCATCAACGGGGCAACAGGCAAGATAACAACCGTGACTGATCCCAATGCTCAGCGCCCTGGCGCTGGAGTTGTCAATCCACTCACCGACAAGGTCTATGTAGTCAATGAAGATAGCAACAACGTCACTGTGATTGACGGGCGGACGAACGGTACGACTACGATCGCAGCAGGTGCGTCTCCCTATGGTGCGGCTGAAAACCTCGTGACCGATAAGATTTATGTGGCGAACGTATCTAGCGACAACGTGACCGTGATTGACGGGGCCACCAACAAAACCACGACTGTCACGGACCCGAATGCCAAATCGCCGATTGCAGTGGCGGTCAATCCGGTGACCAATAAGATTTACGTAGCCAACGAGGCGAGTAGCAATGTCACGGTGATAGACGGAGCTACGAATGATATCGACACTGTCATCCTTCCAACCGATGCCATACCGCTGGCAATAGCAGTGAACCCGGCGACGAACAAGATTTATGTGGCGAATTACAACACCAACAACATCACGGTGATCGATGGCACCACCAACCACACGACTACCCTTAGCGATCCTAACGCCAAGGGACCTATCAGCGTGGCGGTCAATGTGTTGATGAACAAGATTTATGTCGGGAATTACCTAAACATAACCGTGATTGAGGGTGCCACGAATGAAATCACGACGGTTACGCCGCCTCATACTGCCGGGGCCGCACCCATCGTCGTGGACTTAGCTGACAACAACATCTATGTAGGCAACGGCGCTGACAGCATTGCTGTTCTCGACGGTATCAGCAACTCTGCGATCACAATTGCCAACTTTAAGACCAAGGGCGGAAGTTCCCTGGCTGTAAACCCCGTAACCGGCAAGGTCTACGCATCGTTCGATCAAAGCAACAACGTCCTGGTCCTCACGGAACAGCGGGTGCAGAAGATCCCGATTCAGGTCACCATCCACCCGCTGCCGCATAACCGTACTCAAAATCCGAGGCCGTCATTCAACTTTACGGCCAAGGATACTTTCAAGCCGCATGCAACCAAGATTGAGCGCCTTTTGTTCCAAGTCGACACCTGGGAAGGAAGCTGGCAGGCCGCTAAGAATGAGGGGTCGGGGCGCTTCCAGGGCAAAGTGAAGCGTCCGCTACCGAAAGGTATGCACACGCTGTACGCCTGTGCCACCGATGGTCAGGACGCCACATCCACCAACACCGGCGTGCAAAGCAGCCCGCTGATTGGCAACATCCGGGCGTACGTGTTTCTGGTGTATTAGGCGAGCGACCCAGCATGGCATTCACGACGTTGTGAATATCCACGCCTCTCTGCCCATTGGTGCGGTTTTTGAAGCAAAAAGGAGATTCCGGTTTAGAACTTTCGCCCTGATTTATAATTTCGACAAAGTTCTGCTGCTTCACAAAGGAGGAAACGTGATCGATTCGACGAGAAAAGAGCTGAGCAAGCACGGCGGTAACGGTTGGACCCGCGTGGCTTTGCGAACGTTGGCGATTATGCTCATTCTGTCCAGCGCATCCATAGCGCAAACACAATTCAGTGTCCTTTACACATTCCATGGCAATCCGGATGGTGCATTACCCACCGGATTGACTTATGCTTCGGGCATGTTCTACGGCACTACGACGGACGGCGGCAAGTGCACGTTCCTTTCCTGCGGGACGGTTTATCGGGTAGATACGGCGGGCGACGAGAGGGTGCTGTATCGCTTCAAGGAACATGGAGATGGCGGCAATCCCAACTCAGGTCTGCTTCGGGACGCCGACGGTACGCTGTATGGCACCACCTACGGCGGGGGGACCTATCACGGCGGCGTGGTTTTTCGATTGGAGAGTACCGGGAAAGAGACCGTGCTGCACAACTTCGGTCATGCTATGGATGGTGCTCTGCCGACTGCCGGCGTGATTCGAGATGAAGAAGGCAATCTCTTTGGCACGACCTACGACGGGGGCTCTCATTGGGATGGCACCGTGTTTAAGGTGAATTCGGGCGATAAAGAGACGATCTTCTACGATTTCACGGGCAACGCCGATGGATCCGGTCCCATCCCTACCTTGATCCGCGACGCAGAAGGGAACCTCTATGGCAGTACCCATGGAGGTGGTAACGCATCATGCGAGTTGGGATGCGGTGTCCTGTTCAAACTAGACTCGACCGGAAGGGAGACAGTACTTTACAGTTTCACCGGTGGGGACGATGGCGATTATCCAGGAGGCATAGTTCGAGATTCCGCCGGCAACATTTATGGCGCAGCTACTGCCGGCGGTTGCTCTGGGAACGGAACTGTTTTCCGGTTGGATGTAAAGGGCAATTACAAGGTTCTTCACTGTTTTGCCGGCGAACCAAAGGACGGATCCGGGCCTGGAGGTCTAATACTGGTAGGAGGTGAATTGTACGGTACAACCATCGGCGGCGGTGGAGGCGATTGCTACGATGACAACCACAAAAAAATCGGTTGTGGCATAGCCTTCCGCTTGGACATGAACGGTAACGAGCGAGTGCTGCATAGATTTACTGGCGGCAAAGGCGGGTCACGACCATCAGGCCTGGCAACGGACGATGGACACGACTTTTATGGGACCACGGGGATTGGTGGCGACACCACGTGCAAAGCGCCCTACGGTTGTGGGACAGTGTTCAGGCTTTCCGTCAAATAGTTGGCTAGAATCACGCAGCCCGATCCGAGCGTCACCGCCATGGGGTAGATCGATCACGAACCGATATTACATTAGATTATCCCGATTGTGCGAAGAGCTGAGGCGATCAATTCCTGATTTCTCGGATGTGGTCTCCTGCGCCCGGTTCTTGCGTCAATCAGCGTTCTGTGCGATAAACCAGTTAATTTTTCCAATAACGAAATCCGTGTTTTCGTCCCCCGGAACTTCTGCAACGCAGACACTATTTTTGTTTGCCATTCGTCGCGTCGCGGGTCGGGATATTCCGTGTAGACATTTTGCTCGGAGTGGATCAGGCCATATTCCACATCTTCCAGGCTGTTAGATTCTTTGCCGATATATTTGACTAAGCCAATTTGAATATGCCGACGCTGCAACGACCCAATGGTTTGCTTGCCCGCACGGCTTCCCATTTGCATCCGCACATTTGGATTCTGGGTGAAATTCATATTCCTGCAGAACTTCGGCATACGTTTTCACGCGCGCAGTCTGTCGAGTACCGTGATGTCCTTCAGTGGTAATGCGGTAATGCTTTCCTGAATATTGATCAATCCATTCTGTTTTAAGCCATTCTTTTGAGTTTAAGTTATACGGGGTGATAAGGTGAAAACGAGCCGGGTCTGCGCCAACCGGATGGCCGAGTTGTTTTACGTGACAGCTCAATAGAAAGTTGAATGGCTTAAGTTGGTCGCAATACTTCTTTCCTGTATTCATACTTGCCAAGGGCCGCATAACGGCAGGGCTGCTAATCGTCACGCGTCCGACCGCCGGTAAATTCTCAAAATGTGGCCTTTCTGTTCGCAGCCCCAGTGCTTTGCGAATCATCCCGAGCCATGCTTGCGCGATCCATTCCCGATCTTCGTCCTCGGGATCGGTCGGATTCAGAAAATGTCCCAGTCCGTGTTCGGACCATCGGTCTTCCTCGTTATTTACTTGAATAGGTTTGTGGCACTTTACACACCGGACGACATTGGGTTTATTTTTGCGACCGCAGGACGGACAACTGGACCGAAGTAAGCAAGGCTCCCCATTTTCATTCATCAGAAATAACGCGTACCGCTTTGCCGAGATTGCCAAGCAGTAAATCTGCCGTGGGTTTCCGGCCCTCGGATCACGGTTCTCATTCTCTATTTTGAGAATGGAACCCCGCCCGGCTTCGCCCTCGTATGGATTCAGGTCAGCAAACTGTTTGGAAATTTGATCAACTTCATCCCACGACAAAGCTTTGATTGCCTCATGCCCATCGGCCATTTGATATTTTCCACCGGGACAAGAAATCATCCCACCGTGCTCAGTGGCGACAATCGCCATAGAGTCGGTGTCCTCCATTGCGTAAGTCCCGTCCAGCTTGTGGACCGAATGTTCTAACAGCGCTAGCATGAGGCGTGCCGCGCCCGTAATCAAAGATGCGAGCGGCGGAAAACAATAGGCACCCGGCTCATCCGGATGAACCACCCACGGGGTGAATGGTTCCGCGTCGATGCCGTAGCAGGTAACTTTAACTTTGTGGTTCGGACTCCAGCCGATGCATTTCTGCATAGATGCCGTAACTGGTGGCGTTGGCAAGAACTTTGAGGGCCTTGTCAAGTCGCTGTTTCTCGACTTCGGACAGATCAGTCCGCAATGGTAAGCTCTTACGCTCTTCGATGACGACCTTGAAGAAATCCTTTTGGGCTGGGTCAACTTCGATTTCGCCGCGTAGCTTCGTCGGCCTCAGCCCTTCCAGTTTGCCTATGGCTTCGATTCGGAATGCGTCGACAATCTCGGGAGCTTTGCTTGTTAGGAGTACGGATGCGACAACATCCGGCAGGGAAAACCACAGGCCTTGTTTCGGATCGTCGGCATCCGCATAAAGGTGATTCACGCCAACTTGCCAGTCATTGCTTGCCGTGCTGTATCTGCCGCGAGATGGCAGGATGTCGCCGTCCGGCAGGATTCGCACAAAGCCGGTCAAATGTTTCCAAGTCTCGGGGTGGAAAAGATCAGTAGCGTTCAACCGAAACCGAGCGAGAAATTTCTCGATCTCCGTCTGGCAGTGTTCGACAACCTTGATCTCTTGCGCCGTGACGAACCGCCATAGCCCGATAAGGCTGTTAACCGTGGGATACATGGAAAGGAAGTCGGTATAAAAAACGGGAACCGGGATCTTCCGAATATGTGCGCTGGTCCTTCCCCCGAAAAATGCTGATTGCGCGTAACCCAGATATTTCTTAGGAAAATTAGGCTGGCGCTCAAGCACTGGCTGGATTTGCATCGCCCGCAAGTACGCCTTGCCGATTGAGGCAGGGGAATACGCTTTTGTCGCCTGCAGAATAATGGGATGATTGTCATATTCCTCCAGCAGCTTCGTCGCTAATTCCCATGTAGCGAGAACATCCCGCCGGTTGTAGTCAATATATTTTTCTGTAACAGTTCCATGAGTTGGGGCTCTCTCCTTCCGGTGTTCGACCCCGAATGCTTCGCAGGCTGTTTCCAAGGAATAGCCTCGGTCGGTCAGCGCAAATGCCAGCGTGCGCAGGTCCAGGAAGTGGCCGCGAAAAATGTAATCTTCCTCCGATTTGCCACTCGTGGAACCTTCTGGAATCCGATCTTCGTCATCGGTTTCATCGCGATCAGTGAAGCCCTTTAGTGCACGCTTGCTGTCGATGTGCTTGATCCCAATTCGGGGACGATGTGGATCGGGTTGTTCCTTGCCGTCGTCATCGACATAGGACCACAAACCGAGAGAGAAGCCACCCGCAAAGCGTTTCCGTGCGTTTGTTAAATCACACGCAACTCGTGAAAGATCGAATGGCAGATTGAATCCAACAAGCAGACACCGTGCCTTATAGGCATCGCGATAGAGTTCCTTGACCAGATCAGTCCGGTTTAACAACAGCAACTGCGAAAGGCCTTCGTAAACGACATCCGCGCGGTGCGTCTTCACGTATTGTTCTAGGACTTCCTTGTCTTTCGTCGGCAGATCGTCCGCGTAGAACAATGCTTCCTTCAAACACCGTCCATCGACGATAAATCGGTAGCTGCCAAAAGTCAGGCGTTGAGTGTGATCGGTACTGGTTTCCGTGTCGAAGACGAACATTGCTTCCGGGAGACGCCATTTTCTCTGGGGAATGTCGAAGTCGTCCTCCGAACTCTTTTGTTCAGGGTAGACACGGACGGCAATGAGCAAGGGAGTTGAGGCGGGATGCATCATGCAGCCAGCTTTTCACCTGGATTCTGGGGCGATTCATCATTGTCACTCTTTGCGTCATCGGGCGGAAGGTTGTTAGTAGGGTTCGAGTTGCTGAGCAGATGACCCTGTCGCCTTGTTGCAAATTTTTCCAGCTTGGTGCCGACCCACCACTTCGGCCCGAGTTTGTCTTTCAAGAAAGCGCTGAGCAACTCAAGCATCTCTGGAATCCAGACCAAGAACTTATCAACGATGTAATAGAGATAGTCGATAAATCCGCGAACGCAGCCAGCAGCGGCCAAAAGAGGACAGCCGTCAGAATTCTCCAAGGTTTGCTTCGGCCAGTCGTATTGGGCGGCGTTCAACTCGGCAATATGGTCGTTCGCCGGGGTGGGTATCGTTGCGGAGTTGTTAGCTTCCCCCGCCACGTGATGGTTGTCGAAGGTAGTCTTCCCCTTTCTTTTTCTTCGACACTCATGGCACTCGACAGGGTCACTCTTTGCGATGAGAGCCCACGGACGCTCTTCCCCGCACGCGCATTTCCTACCACCGATCCGTCGCGCAGCAATGGCCTCGCGGACATGTGCAGCCGACGGATCGCGTTGTGGTATTTTCCTGCGCATTCAGGCAGCCTTCGCGTACAGCGATTCAAAAGACAAGACACCGGCAGAACCGAGCCGTTCGAGTTCGGTGAGATCTTTGATCAAACGAACTCGCTTGCCATCGGCGTCCGTAACCGTCTTGCGGCGAACCCTCCGGAGTGCCGAAGCGTCTCCGGTTTCGAGATACTTCTGGACGGCGGCCCAATATTGCCCGACCAGGCTCGCTTCGCGGGAATCCCGAACCGCAATTTCACCCAATCCCTTACCCGTGGGTATGACCAGAACGCGGAGTAGACTGTCGGTAGGCTTGGCTGCGTATCGTCCACCCCTGCCCTTACGCAAGGCGGCGCGGCCCAATCGCGCAACCGTGCCAGGGTCAAGAGCAAACTCTCGGGAAGCTTTCTGTAGTGATATCCCCTCCGCCCTCATTTTGGAGACAACTTGAGTGACCCGATTCCACCTGTCTTGGGAATACTCGGACAGCGCAAAGTATTGCTCGGCTGTTTTCGGAACAACGTACCGACTTCCTGCGGCCTTGCGCGGACGGGACTTCTTACTTGCTGTCTTCCGTGTGCGGTGTTTTTGGTGTTTCATAATCGCTTCCCCCTCTTCTTCGGTGCATTGGCGGCAACACGCCAGAGCGCGATTGTTGGTTCCGTGTTCTAATCCAGGCTCTTCGATTGCCGATTCTCATATAATTTAACCTATATTACCTCTATGGATGCTATAGTAAAGTCTTATAAATCAATGATGTATTAGTAAAACATACAATTATGTGGCGATTACCTTATATAATGATAGAATATAGATGGCAATTATGTAGTTAATTGGTCAGGTAAACATGGCGAAAAATAATCTGCTGGACAGTCTCGAAAGCAACGCCAAGCCCCCTCGTGGGCGAGGATCAGAAATCAAGAACGGGCGTCTCCAGGGCGTTCGTGACCATCTCGTGTGGCTGCTCGAAACTACGTGGGCCGATGTGGGAGGGAGACTGTCGTCGATCAAGGCTCCTGCCGATGTGTGCACCGTGTTGCAAGTGTGGCGGGAGCGAAGCCGGGAACACATAGTTCAAACTTTGCTGAGACCGTCGTCCAAGCACGCAACGTCGAAATCGTTGAATGAATTGCGCCGCCGCATACGTGACTTGAACGTCAAGCGGATGGAGGCGTGGCAGTACAGGGAGGAATGTCGTGAATCTCTTGAAGTTGCCAAGCGTGCATTGAACCCGCAGCTCTCGGAGGGCGAAAGGATTGTGGTTGAGGAACAAATAACGCTGCGGGCTAAGAAGTTCACTCAGGCGGAAGAAGAACTCACGGCGGCAACTCGGCGTCAGGCCGACACAGAACAGTCATTGCAAGATGGCGAAGCCTATTTTGCTCGCCGCGAATTCGTTGATTTTTGTCGGAGCCATCGTTACAGGCTAACGCCAGTGCACACGGCGAATGCTCTCGCCGGATTGCCATTCATGGGCTGGAGACAGTCTGTCAAAAGATGCAGGCCGCATGAACCCGTAGGGGCTAATGGTGGGGCAATTCAGATATTCGAGGCTATACGACGGATCGTCCGGTCCTGCTCACGAAAATCTGAACTGATCAAGCACGCCGAACGATGGTTAAAGCATCCAGTTGGCATCAGTTCCAAGTCATACGGCGTTTCCGAACTGAGGCAGAAGTGGTTCTACCTGCGATGGTCAATTAAGACTGCGCTCGAAGCAGGCACCCGCACACGCGAACTACCGTATGCGATTGCCAGAGAATATGACCACCGCAAGAACCATCCTTCTAACGTGGATTTGCTCTTTGAAGAAGAAGAACGCATTCAGTAAACCGGGCCTGCCGCCTGTTACCAGCAGACGACAAGCCCTAACCACCACAGGAGGTATAGCTCCAATGGCAGCTAAGAAGACCGTATATCAACTTCCGCAATCCCACAATTCACTTGCGCCGCGACATGGCGTTTTGACTCTCTACGGTTATGGCATACGCGTCAAGTTGGATCGCGGCCACTTGTATATAGAGGATGGTATCGGCGCGGATCGGCGGACAGCTCACTTACCACGCGTTGGACACGGTCTCAAACGGCTGGTCGTGATTGGCTCGGATGGAATGGTTTCGCTCGGGGCGCTCCGCTGGCTTTCGGATCAGCAGGCGGCATTCATCATGCTAGAAAGGGACGGAAAGGTACTTGCTGTCACTGGCCCGGTCCGCCCGTCCGATGCCCGGCTTCGCCGCGCTCAGGCTCTAGCGATTCAGTCCAGCGCTGCCTTGCAGATTGCGCGGGAACTGATTACCCAAAAGCTGGCTGGGCAGGAGCAGGTCGCACGTCACAACCTGCTCGATTCCGGGACCGCCAACAGGATTGCTCAATTTCGCGTTGAAATATCCAGCGCTAACAGCATCGCAACCGTGAGGCTGATCGAGTCGCAGGCGGCCTTAGCGTACTGGTCTGCATGGCGAACACTCCCGATCACCTTCCCGAAGAATGATCTGAAGCGAGTTCCCGATCATTGGCTTAGCTTTGGCGCTCGCATATCGCCTCTCACCGGATCGCCGCGACTGGCATCCAATCCCCCGAACGCAATCCTGAATTACCTCTACGCCGTGCTTGAGTCCGAGGCGCGGCTTGCGGCTGCCGCTCTCGGTCTCGATCCGGGTCTGGGCGTTCTACACGTTGACGCACCGAATCGCGACAGTCTGGCGCCCGATCTTTTGGAGCCGGTTCGCCCGCAGGTAGACGCTTACCTGCTCGACTGGATCACGCGACAACCTCTCAAGCGGGAGTGGTTTTTCGAGCAGCGGGACGGCAACTGCCGACTGATGGGGCCATTCGCGGTGCGGCTTTCCGAGACCGCCCCGACCTGGGGGCGGGCCGTTGCGCCGGTTGCGGAGTGGGTCGCGCAGGCCCTGTGGAACTCGGTGCGCAAACCCACTCGTAAAGACGGAACATTTCCCACTCGCCTTACACAACAACGGAGAAGCGAAGGCAGAGGAAGGGAGTTTCGGCTCGAAATTACCCCAGCTCCACCCCCTGAAAAGATTTGTTCGGGTTGTGGCGCGACCACTCGGGGAGGTCGGCATTGCCCGAAGTGCGGACGCGAAGTATCCAGGGAAAAGTTGATTGAACTGGCGAAAATTGGCCGGATAGCGGCTCGGAGTCCGGAAGCCCGAACGAAACAGTCCGCAACCCAACGAAGACATGAGGTTGCGAAACGGGCATGGCGCGCTGCTCCAACCCCAGCTTGGCCGGATGAAAAAACCTATACCCAATTGATTCAGCCTCGGCTCACTGCGGTCACAATCTCTGCCCTCGCTTCGGCCCTCGACATCTCCGAATCTTACGCCGCCGACATCCGCGCAGGCCGACGCCGCCCCCATCCACGGCATTGGCAGGCACTGGCGAAGTTGGCGGGCGTTTCGGGGAGTGGAATAAGGTAGACGAACTCATTGGGGGAGCAAGGAGATCAAAACAAACGGGGTTCGGGCTAAGCGGTCCCATGCTATACTTTTCGGCACATACGGCCTGAGCAACCGCTCCCTTCCCCGGCCCACCGCTTGAAAGAGAGGTAACAAGCCATGCGATATGAGCACTCCCGCCCCAGAGCAAACATGCTCTCCAGTATCTTCGTAACGTGCTTGCTGGCGACAATCGTTGCTTCCCAACCGACACAGGCGCAGAAGTTCAAGGTGCTGCACACATTTCACGGGCCGAACGGGGCGCTTCCCACAACCCAGTTAACCCGAGACGCGGCGGGTAATTTCTATGGGACCACCGCATTGGGTGGAAAACCGTGCACAATTACTGGGGTCGGCTGCGGCACGGCGTTCAAGTTGGATAAGACCGGCAAGCAGGTCTGGCTGCACAAGTTCACGGTTGCGAACGGGGCGGTGCCCGAGGCGGGTGTCCTTCGAGACCAGGCCGGAAATTTGTATGGAACTACCCTTTGGGGCGGTGACACCAGCTGTCTCCCTTCGTACGGTTGTGGCGTGGTGTTTAGATTGGATGAAGCGGGTAAGGAGACCGTGCGGTACAAGTTCAGCGGACCTCCAAATGGCGAGACACCGAGGTCGCTATTGGTTGAGGACAAAGTAGGGAATCTGTATGGTACGACGGGAATCGGGGGGAACGGACGCTATGGTGATGGCGGGATCGTATTTGAGGTTGATACGGCGGGGCACGAGATTGTGTTGTACACGTTTTGCTCGGAGCCCAACTGTGAAGACGGAAGTGGCCCCGAACCCGGTGTGATCCGAGATGCTGCGGGAAACCTATATGGCGTGACCGGTGCTGGGGGCTCCTATGGAAGCGGGACGGTGTTCGAGTTGGACACCGGTGGTGTAGAGACTGTACTGTACAATTTCACCGATGGTCCGGACGGTGGGGGGCCGGGCTCAGTTTTGTTAATGGACTCTGCGGGAAACCTGTACGGCACTACCATTGGCGGTGGGAGTTATAAAGGCTATTGCGGCGGGTTGGGGTGCGGCGTGGTGTTTAAGCTCTCGCCCCAATCCGGCGGAAACTGGACGGAAACGACGCTTTACACATTCAACGGAACCGATGGCCAGTTCCCCGAGGCGGGTCCGCTTGTGCGAGATGCGTCCGGCAATCTGTACGGCACCACCTACTTCGGTGGCACTTATCGCAACTGTAACGGAGACGCCTGTGGAAACATCTTCAAGCTGGACAAACACGGAAAGGAAACCGTGCTCTACAACTTCACAGGTGGGGCGGACGGAGCCACTCCATGGGGAGGCCTGACCATGGACAAGGCCGGTAATCTGTATGGCGCGGCTGCGACGGGCGGCGATTCGAAGTGCCCCGCAGAAAACGGACATGGCTGTGGCGTGGTCTTCAAGCTGACGCCTTGACGTAGGCGGAAGCCAGGTGGTCCCCCCAAGATTGCGTCCCCTCCTAGCTCGCTCAATCTTCCCCTCCGAAATCTCGGCGTCGCTGGCAGCGAGCGTAGCAAGTGTACTTCTAGTTACTTGTCAAACGGTCTGGCGGCGGCGCATAATTTTAGCATCGCCCTGCGAGTTTGAGGGGGCTCGCAGACGAACACCATAAGAGTGAGGTGGTTTTATGAAAAGGTGCGCCCTCTGCCTAGTTCTGCTTCTTGCCTCGCCACTGTTCGCTACCACTATCGCGTTTCAACAAAACAACCAGAAGTGGAATTGCTCCGGCACCACTGGAACGGGCGGAACAATAACCTGCCAAGTGGGTTTAACTCCCAAGAATCCCGGCGATCTTTTCGTGATCTGGACGACATGGCAGTCCGCAGGGTCGTTCACGGCATCGGTCGCTGACGGGACCAACGAACAGATGAAGAATTTCCCCAGCGCGGTGGGGCCCACGGTGCAATCAGCTTCGGGCGGCGGCCCGATCAGTGCGCGACTGACAACATTACCTATGAAAATATCGGCGGTCACTACCCCAACGATACGGGGCCGTCCAGTTCCGGCAACGTAATCGCTACAAACCTCACCGAAAGTGGCACTGGAAACATCTTCAACGGAGTGACGAACAACACTTGGAGCGATCCCACCCTCTCTTGGTACGTCTTCCAGGACGACTCCGGCTCGATAGATGAGGAATCGAGCAGCCATGAGCACGCGAGCCGCGTTGACCAGGGCATCACAATCAATGGCAACAACGTCCTCGCCGGTAACAGCACGATTACGATCAATCCCGGCGCAACGGCTTGCACGCTCGGCTCTAGCTGTTCCATTCCACTCTCTGCTGTCAATCCGCAGACCAGCCCCTACCAGGTCACCACGACGGACTTCTCTAACTACAAAACAATCACGGTCGGAGGCGGCGGCAGCTTCACGATCACCCTTGTCGCAAGCACATCTCAGCCGCCAAACGGCCAGCACATTCACATCATCAATTATGGATCGGGGACTATATCAATCGCGCGGAGCGGACAGGACATCAACGGCGGCACGTCCTCACTCATTCTTGCTGCCGGTTCTGCGACGGCCCCAACCTCGGCAGACATTATTTCGGACGGCACAAACTACTTTGCGTACTTGGCCCATTAGCGCCACCGAAAGCATAAAGTGTGCGTTTTCACTTTTTGCTTGAATCTTCAGAGATCGTTATCGACGAAGAAATATGGAGTTTGAGGACGGTAGGCATGGACGCTTTTTGCGATCCGTTTCCCGTCCTGCCACCGCTTTGCTGCATTTACCAACATCGAATGGTGCCCATAGTCGAACCAGCGGCAGAACAAACATCGAACCTCTCCAGGGTGTAGGAATTTTGCCCCCCTCTATAGCTATCCCCCCGCCTGCATTGACGTGGCTTGTCCGTGAGTTCGAATCGCTGCTCGCCAGGCGATGCTCTGTTTATTCCCGAGCGGCTTGAAGTGACTTCGACATCAAAGAATACATAGCAAGTGCCGGGGCTGGGGCCGGGATCTTCCCACCTCAGGCTGGAGGTTATGTCGAGACGGGTTTCAAGTGATGGTTTCTCGCCGACCAGAAATCTAGTGTATGTCCAATAAGCCGCAACGGAAAGCGCCAAGACTTGAATCCATTTTGTCAAAGGCTCCGTGTTGGCCCAAATCCACTTAAGCAGCGCTGCAAGTGCTGTCATCCGACCTCCGCCAATTTGAGAGAGGGTCATACAGGATCACTCTACCATCGGCTCATCGTCACTAGACTCCGCTCTGCGTATACCATGAATGCACAATTGAATGGGAGCAGTCTGTTTCTGCCCGGATTTCGTAACAGGCGCGTGTCCGCCTCGGATAAGGGGGTGCAACTTTGGATTGCCATATCCCCTATCCCGTCAGTGCGGAGAGGGGGATAGCTATAGAGGCCGGGAAAATTCCCACACTCCAACCGCCCGAGAGTTTAGAATCTATTCAGCGTTCCCGGAGGTAGCGTAACTCTGATTACGAAACTGAACGGGGCGCGCCTCGCCGTATGATCGGAACAGCGCCCGCACAAAGGCTGCTGACTGCCAATGTGTTCACAACTCGCGCGGCTCGCGAAAACTGGTAGGGGCAGTGCAAGGAATGAGGAGAAATCAGCCGTAGTACGCAATTAGCGTGAGCCAAATACGACTCAATCCCTCTGGAGCGCAGCCCTGATGGCCGGTCGGGCCGAGAAACTACTCTTCGTTTAAGAGTAGAGGGTCGTTACCTGACATGCGCTATGACATAGCGAGGCCAAGTCAGCGAAAAGGGAGGGTATAAAAGCCTACCCTTTTTTCTTTGCGGGGAGCGCAGCGCCACGTCGGAGGACAACAATCTTTTCTCAGTCAATGAGCGTAATTGATTTTTCATCAACTACTAAATTCCGCCCAGTTTCCGAGTTGTCGACGATCCTACCGGAACCTCCTCCTTGGTTCAGTCGGATGACTGACTAGAGTGTTCACGATACTAAAGCTCGGATTAGTCCTGCGGCGGGTCCAAACTGGGGTTAAGCCGGTGTGCTTGTTGAAACTCCCGCGCAGCTTCCTGCTTTCTGCCCGCGCCGACTAGCGCCACGCCGAGGTTGTAGTGGGCGTCAGCATAGTCGGGCTTCAGGGCCAGCGCCTTCCGGTACTCAGCGATGGCGGCGGCGTAGTCGCCTTTGTCGTCCAAGGCAACACCGAGGCTGGAGTGGGCCTCGGCAAAGTCGGGCTTCAGGGCCAGCGCCTTCCCGTACTCGGTGATGGCGGCGTCGTACTGGCCCTTGTGACGCAGGGCAATACCGAGGTTGTAGTGGGCCTCCGCGAGGTCGGGCTTCAGGGCCAGCGCCTTCTCGTACTCGGCGATGGCGGCGGCGTAGTCGCCTTTGTGGTACAGGGCAAGACCGAGGTTGATGTAAACGCCGGCGTCGGGCTTCAGGGCCAGCGCCTTCCCGTACTCAGCGATGGCGGCGTCGTAGTCGCCTTTGTAGTACAGGGCAACACCGAGGTTGATGTGGACGTCGGCGTCGGGCTTCAGGGCCAGCGCCTTCCCGTACTCGGTGATGGCGGCGGCGTACTGGCCCTTGTGGCGCAGGGCAATACCGAGGTTGTAGTGGGCGTCAGCATCGTCGGGCTTCAGGGCCAGCGCCTTCCGGTACTCAGCGATGCCGGCGGTATAGTCGCCTTTGTCGTCCAAGGCAATACCGAGGTTGTAGTGGACGTCGGCGTCGGGTTTCAGGGCCAGCGCCTTCCCGTACTCGGCGATGGCGGCGTCGTAGTCGCCTTTGTCGTCCAGGGCAACACCGAGGTTGTTGTGGACGTCGGCGTCGGGCTTCAGGGCCAGCGCCTTCCCGTACTCGGCGATGGCGGCGTCGTAGTCGCCTTTGTAGTACAGGGCAACACCGAGGTTGTTGTGGGCCTCGGCAAAGTCGGGCTTCAGGGCCAGCGCCTTCCCGTACTCGGTGATGGCGGCGTCGTAGTCGCCTTTGTAGTACAGGACATTACCGCGATTGTAATAAGTGACAGCCTCGTCGAGTCGAGGTGAAAGCCCTTTCTCGTGAGACCAGACGGCAATCGCGGCGAGCAAAACGGCCGTGATCGCGCCGAGAACGGCAACCGCCCTGCGTTGGCGGCGGGCAGCGGCCACTCTTACTTGCGCCGCCGCCTGCCAGTGCTCCAGCAGTTCGAGGGGAGCGTGGGTGCGGGTGCTCAGTGCTGCCAGGTCACGAGTAGCGGCAAGATGCCGAAGGGTGCGGACATTGGCCTGCTCGAGCTGTGCCGCATATTCGGGGCTGATGCCGAATACCTGCGAGAGTCTCATGATTGGGCCTCTCTCGCCGCCGCGTCCAGGCCGCCGCGGAGCCGCTTAAACGAGCACCAGCGTAAAAGGCGAAGCAGGGCCGTGTACTTGTTGTCGGAATCCAAGCGAGAATCCGCGTCGGCTTGGAAGCTCTCGATTGACTGGCGGACGGCATCGTACTCTTCGCGCCCCAGGGGTCGTATGGTCATCTCCTCTTCCAGGGCGCGCCGAGCCGCCAGCTTGATGGTGTCCCAATCGTAACGGCGGGAAGCCGCCACAACCTCCAACTGCATGCGCTCCAGAATGCGATCCCGGATGGCGTCTTCAATCACTGCGAGGATCGGGTTGGAACTTGAGCCGCCCTCGAGATCTCGCACTTGGCTGTCTCCTTCGGGGGCCGCCTGCGGTTTGAGACGAATCGCCGGGAGAATGAGCGTCAGGATGATCCCTGAAAGGTCGGCGATCCACGGGCCTACGGATCCCAGGTAAGGCAGCGAGCTTAGAGCGCTCTCCGACGTGACAGGGATGCCACACAGGCCCACCCCGAAGATCAGGAACAAGACTGCATATAGGTTAGTGAATATGCCCAGGCCCCAAAAGCGGCGAAACTTGCGCGCCAGGCGGGCAGCGCTGATAACCAAGCCTGAGCAAAGGACGGCGACGAGACGGAGGAAAGGCCAACGACCAGCGTCCGGCGCCAGCTGTGGCCTTGTGGCCTGAGAGGGAGACGACACGCCGGGGCTTGCTGGGTTGGTGACTGGGGCAGGTACCCCGGGTGGTTCGCGGCTCCCCTGAGATAGCCCGGCGGTTGGCGCGCACAACAACGTCGGCAAAAAGACGAGAGTGAACAGCGCTAGGTTGACAATGCGTCTGACTTTCCTCCACCCCTGGAGCCGATGGCGCTTCATTTCTTGGATTCTCGATTGCGTACACCACCCCCGAGAAAGTCAGTATAAAGTACAAGCAGCGCTAAGGGGACGATGACATGCCCCTGAAAACTCCCTTTGTGGGAGTCTGACGCTGCTATTGGTTGCCGATTGACGCTAGTGCTAACGGGCAAACCGGAAGCTAAAGTCACCTGACGGGCGGGTGGCCCACATCTCGCGGCAAGCATACCTTAGGACAGGGATTTGGGGTGCCCCATTTCTCGCGTTCTGTGCGAGAAGTGGGCGGCGCCAGGGCCGGTCACGCTGTGCGGATCTTCATCTTCAGCACTTGCCAGCCGTTCACGCGCACCGCGCCGGTCTGGCCATACGCGTAGAAGCGAAACTGCTCCAGGGCCACTGCTCGGGTTCATCCACTAAACCACGCTTCACCGGATTACGATGCATGTAGCGCAACTTTTCGATGCGCTTGCGCTCGGTTCACACGTTGAAGCTGAGGCGTGTTGCGGGCGTGCGAGCCTGCTGCCGAAGTCCCGAGCGAAGTCGAGGGATCTACGAAGTCATAGAAGCGACGCTGCCAGAAATGCGCCGGCGGGTTCGGCCCTCCGCCACGGCCCGGTAGCGGTACCAGGAGGCGGCGGGCAAAGGCCAGTTTCACCGCCTGCAGAACCGTGGACGGGGTTGCCTGCTCAGGCTCGCTGATCAGCAGGTGACAGTGCTCGGGCATGACCACGTATCCGAGCACGACGAAGCGATAGTTGTGCCGCACCTGCTCCGGCACCTGCTCCGGCACGGCGAGAAACAGGTCGCGACGATCGGGCGTACCCAGAATCGGCTGACGCTGATAGCAACTCGAGGTGATGAAATGCAGGTCGCCAGAGCCGTAATATCGTTTCAGACCTCTGGGCACGTGAAAATTGTAGGTTCAGTCCGGATTGGGAGATGTGACGAGTGAACCGGGTTTCTAGCGATAGGTCGGTGGACGGGCAAGGCCCCACTTCTCGCACAGAACGCGAGAAATGGGGCACCCACGCGATGGACGAGGGTAGCCACACAACGCCGAGAACTTTCCCACTCGAGCCAAAACCGGGCTTGAGTGAGCCACCCATCCGAAAGCAGGACGCGAACCCTGGGGCACCCGGCGCGTCGTTATCATCAGGTTCGCTTAGTGCGCGGGGGTCAGCAGGAACGCATGTTCCAGTCCATTGTGCATTCCTGTGCCCGTGATTTGTCCGGCGTTGTTGATGCCAGTTGCTTGCTCCAGAGCCCAGCCCGAGTTCGCAGGAATCAAGTTGTTCAGATCCTCGATCTTCCCAGCGCTGTAGCGGAGAGCGTGATAGCTGCCCTGATACGTGAAGCGGCCCACGATCACTCCCGCGTCATTGATGCCGAAGCCCCAAGGGGCGCTGTCCAAGCCACCGATGGTGCCCAAGTCCTTCAGCTTGCCACTCGGGGTTGAGATGAAGAGATGAGTATCGTCGTCCTTGGTCGTGCCGAGGCCGGTGACTTGGCCTTTGTTGTTGATGGCGCGGCCCTCGGTCCAAGGCCGGCCGAGATTCCCCAACTTTTTCATCTTTCCCTTGCGCCAGATAAAGGCATCGAGGTTGCCCTGCGCATCCCAAGACATGCCGGTGACCACGCCCGAATTACTGATGCCGGTAGCGCTGTTCCAGAAGGCGTTTTCCGGGGGTGAGTTCAAGGTGCCAAGGTCGATCATTTTTCCACCGCTATACAGAAAAGGGTGGTTGCTGCCTTCCGAGGTCACGGCGGAGCCGACGACTTGTGCGGAATCATTGATGGCGTACGCCACGGCTGAGCCGCCGCCCAGATCGCCGATGTCGGTTAGCTTGCCTCCACTGGCGAGAAACGCGCGATAGTTGCCGGCGGAATCGGTGGAATATCCGGCGATCTGGCCGGAAGCGTTAATCCCGTTGCCGATGCCGGTGTTTCCACCTAACGTCCCGAGATCGGTCATGGTTCCGTGGCGGTAAAGAAAAATGTCCGCGAGATTTGAGGCGCCGGAAGCCCCTGTGACTTGGCCGGTGGCGTTGACGGCTTCCGCCACGCTGAAGTCGCCGCCGGAGAGCGTGCCGAGGTCTTTGACTTTGTAGGTTTGAGCCGCGCAGAGCGAAGAGGCAGCGCCGATCAGTAATACGCATGGCAGTAGCAAGCGGGGAGTCTTCATAGTTTCACCTTGACCAGAGAGTTCGTTGCCGGTACCGAGACCCCGACATTATTGCCGATTGCGACCTGGAATTGTCAGGAAAATGTAAAATTTGTGCTGCCGCTGGGCTTTAAGGGACAAGCAGCCCAGGCTAGCCGCATCTCTGCCCCGCCGAGGACTCAAAGCACACATCCGGCAGGTATAATTTCTTTCAGTCATGAATATGGTCATTTCTGGCCTGGCGATTGGATTCGTCTGGCGTGTCCTGCTGGCGGTCGCCCTGATCGGCACAGTGAGTTCCATGATTTTTCTCCTCATGGTGCTCGCCGCGGCCATGCGCTATCGTCGCAGGACCGGCGCGGCCAGGAATTCAGTACTCGCGATTCCGGAATCTTCCCTACCGGCGGTCACGATTCTGAAGCCGGTCCACGGGATGGAACCTCGCCTGGCCGAGAATCTCGAAACTTTTTTTCAGCAAGATTACCCGAACTTCGAGATTCTCTTTGGGGCGCGTGAGGCGGACAATGAGGCGCTGCAAGTGGCGGAAGAGGTTCGGAAGCGGTATCCGCAGGTCAAATCGCGGATCATCCTTTCGGGCCCGCCCGCGTGGCCCAACGCCAAGGTATTCTCGCTGGACCGGATGATTTCTGCGGCTCGCAACGATTACTTTGTGATCAGCGACAGCGACATAAGGGTATCGCGCGATTTTCTGCGCAACGTAATCCCTCCTCTTCTGGATGCGAAAGTCGGTCTCGTCACTTGTCCCTATCGGGGCATTCCTGCTGCCGATGCGTGGTCGTCGCTGGAGGCGCTCGGCATGTCGGTGGAATTGCCCTCGGGCGTGCTGGTCGCAGACATGGTCGAGGGTATGCGCTTTGCTCTAGGTGCGGCCATGGCTACACGCCGGGACGCGCTGGAGAAAATCGGCGGCATTGCCTCTACCGCGGACTATTACTCGGACGATTTTGTGCTGGGCAAAGAGGTTTGGGCTGCAGGATACCGGATTGTCTTGTCCCACTATCTGGTGGAACATGTACTCGTCCCTCGATCGTTCCAGCAGACTTTTGGCGATCAACTGCGCTGGATGAAGAGCACGCGCCACTCTCGTCCCAAAGGACATGTGGGTACGGGCCTGACCTTCGCCGTGCCATACGGGTTGCTCGGACTTCTCTCGGCTATGGCATTGGGGCAACCGCGTTTGGGAGTAGCCCTGCTGGTAGCAGCATTGGTCAACCGGATGATGCAATCGGTTGCGGTGGGATGGGGGGTGGTTCGGGATACGAGAGCCCTGCACTATTGCTGGCTTTATCCTCTACGGGACTTGCTTGGATTCTTCGTCTGGCTGGGTAGCTTCACCAGCCGTCGCTTCTTCTGGCGCGGCGAAGTCTACCGTTTTAGCGAGGAGGGAAGAATCATTCCCCAGCACCGGCACGCAGAGAGTGCGGCCGTAGAATCGCTGGAACCGACAGAGTCACCGACTCCACCAGTTCATTCCGTTTACTCTCGATCACGCGGGTTATAATTTCCCGCAACTTCAGCTTGGGCTTGTAACCCACCAGCCGGTAAATCTTACTGATGTCCGGTATCCGCCGCTGCATGTCCTCGAAGCCCGGCTGGTAGGCCTCGTCGTAGGGGATGAAGCGAATTTCCGAGTCGCTCCGCGTCAGCTTCTTGACCAGAAGCGCGAGTTCGCCGATGGACACTTCCTCAGGGTTGCCAACGTTGAATACCTGGCCGATCGCCGCCGGGTGGTCCACCAGAAGGAGCAGGGCGCGAACCACATCGCTGACGTCGGCAAAGCACCGCGTCTGCCGGCCGTCGCCGAATACGGTAATCGCTTCCCCCTGCATTGCCTGGTCCACAAAACGCGGCAGCACCATACCATAACGCCCCGTCTGTCGCGGTCCGATGGTATTGAACAGGCGAGCAATCACCACAGGCAGATCCTGGGTATTGTGATAGGCCAAGCCCAAGAATTCGTCTATGGCTTTGGAACAAGCGTAACTCCAGCGGTTCTTGGTGGTTGGACCATAGACGACATCGTCATCTTCAGCGAAAGGATACTTCGTGCTCTTGCCGTACACTTCGGAGGTCGAAGCCACCAGGCTGAGTTTTTGGTAGCGCGCCGCCAGATTCAGCACGTTAAGGCTGCCCAGGATATTGATCTCGATGGTATCGACGGGCGCGGCAATGATCTTCTGCACGCCGACCGCGGCTGCCAGGTGGAAGACCAGATCCACTTGCTTGACCAGCGGTTGTAGCGACGAAGAATCGAGGATGGAGCCCTCCACGAAGTGAAAGACCTTGTTATTTGCCAGGTGGGCGATGTTCTCGATACGGCCCGTCGAGAGGTCGTCAATCACCGATACTTCATCGCCACGACGAAGCAAGGCCTCACACAAATGGCTGCCAATAAAGCCAGCCCCACCGGTAACCAGGACTTTCCTCATTCGTATGACCTCTGATAAGTTGTAACCCCAGCGAAATGCAAAATACTTCCCCCGCCTGCCCTTGGAATTGCGAAAACTTTGGCCCTGTTGTAGAAATCCTATTGTAACTGACGCAGCAACTTAGGGGCTGATCCGTATCAATTTGCCATTCCGGAGCGTGAAGGAGTCCCCGCGCCAGGCCACGGTATGACCTGCAAAACTAACAGCCCAGATTAACAAGCCTAACACGTCGCGCAGGGGAATCAATGCAAGGAATCGCTTAACTTGCGAATCACCAAGCACCAAGCTGCCAACGATGATTGCCATAACGGTGCGCATTGTTGTGGTAACTGCGAGCAAAGCCCAGGCCCAGCCCGCGCCCGGAGAGAGGACTAAACACAGCACCGCCCAAGGCAGGCCAAAGGTGAGCCCGAGTCCGACATATCCCCAAAAGCGCGAATCGCGAACCGTTCGAGCCCAACGCAACTGGTGATCGAAAAACTCACGCAAGGTGTATCGGGGCAAGAAGGTCTCGACCACTACATCGGACAACTTCACCTTAAGCCCGAGCGCGGCAATGCGGCTCCCCATCTGATAATCATCGGCAAGATAATCCACGAAGGCTTCGAATCCGCCAATGGCCTGCAGGTCGCGACGGCGAAAAGCCAGCGTGGAGCCCAGGCCGAAACGGAGGCCGCGTTCCAGGTGGCGTGCGGCCAGGATTCCGGCGCAGAAATCGGTGCTGATGCCGAGCGATTCCAGGCGCGAGCCCAGAGTGGAATTCGCCACACCTCGGTAAAGGCAGGTGACAAGACCGACCTCCGTGGCGCTCAGAGGAGCAAGAACGCGGCGAAGGTAGTCCGGTGCAACCCGGATATCGCTGTCGTTAACAATAATGTATTCGGATTGCGCCTCAGACAGCATCTGCGCCAGACAACTCACTTTGGCATTGGCGCCGAGGTTTTTGCGGCAAATCGTTAACCGGATCGCTCGTTCGGGGAACTCAGCCTTCAAGCGCTCTACCAACTCTGTAGAAGGATCATTCGGGTCGCTGACCCCGAAAATAATCTCGTACTCCGGGTAATCTTGCAGGCAATGGCTGCGGAAACTTTCGTACATCTCGGGGTCGGTGCCCTTGAGCGGCTTCAGAGTGGAGACGGCAGGACAAGCCTGTGTGGGGCGGACACTCTTGTCCGCCGCCTTTCGCTGGCGCAGAAATTTCGCTGCGCTCCACAGGCATAGGGCGTAGTGACCAATGCTAGAAAGTGTTCCCAGCAGGGCGGCCATTTCGATGATCCTGGCGGCTTGGTGAATCATGCGCGTGGAACGACATCGGCGTCAGTCGTTGGTCGTTCGCCGTTGGGCCATAGTGGATTGATGCTCGCCGCGTTTAAGTCTAGCAAAATCCGATCTTCCGGTGCGTCTTCGATCGCGAGGAACGGGCAGCCCCGCCAACTGCGAAGGGCCAACGGCGAACGACCAACGGCGAACGACCAACGGCGAACGACCAGCGGTTCCTAGAACCATCGCATATAATGACTTTGTAGGCAGCTGGACCGGACGGTCGCCCCGCCCATTCTGGCAGGAGCGCAAAATTTGCGGCTCTTCCGAGAATGGGCGGGGAGGAAAGTCCGAACTCCGCAGAGCAGTGTGCCGGATAACGTCCGGGAGGGCCCTCACGCTTGTAGGGGTGGGATCGCTCGACGGAAAGTGCCACAGAAAATATACCGCCCCGCCGTTCTTGTGAGACCTCACGGCGTCGGATGAAGGCTGACAAGAACGGCGGGGG
>Ga0209415_10004255_pt1 | contig 26349 bp, 21 predicted proteins | sample PeaSoiSIISIP2007_FD_187696 | JGI IMG/M metagenome (GOLD analysis project Ga0209415, IMG submission 187696) | Peat soil microbial communities from Weissenstadt, Germany - SII-SIP-2007 (SPAdes) (version 2) | ecosystem: Environmental > Terrestrial > Soil > Wetlands > Peat | place: Germany... | reverse complement strand
ACTCGCTTCAAGAGATATGGCTCCCAAAACTCGCGATCGTATTTTGCCCACGCGTGGCACCCGAACGGCAGCCGACTCGCATTCGCTTGGTAGCAGTAGCGTGGCGCCATTTCAAAGGAGAAGCCCAGGGCCTGTTCCGGCGAGGCAATGTTGAATTCCGGCGCGAGTCTCCGCGCCCGAAACGCCCAGAAGAGATCCTCCTGGAAATAGATGTCTGGGTGCTTCTCCAGCTCTCCAAGGTACCAGCCCGCCGTGTTGTGGAATCCCCGTTGAAAAAGAAATGTTCTTAACGCCACGAGCACTCGCCTCAGTAACGGCGCGGAGCGAAAGCGCTCCGTCTTTGGTCCCCGCTCCTTCGGATCGTCCAAGAGCCGCACGGAGGTCAACACCCCAAGCGCGCTGGCCACTCTGCGCAGCGACAGCCCGCCGTTCCCCACCACCCACGGCCCCGCCGCCGGGTCGTCGCCATAATCTTTGAACAAAGGCGCTCCCACGTAATCCCATTCCTGGTGACACCACTCCTCTAAATCTTTTGAGAATACCAGGCAGTCCAATTGATAGATCAAGATGTACTCGTACGCCGCAAACGCCCGGTAAAATTCCTGCGTCACCAGCAGGCGGCTGTAGCCTTGAACGCTCTCGAAGAATCTTTCCGGAAAGGGACGCAACGCGAAATCGGAATACTCGCCCCCTTCGGACACGCTTCGAAGCAGCCCTTCAGGCCCCACCAGAAACCGGTCGAACTGGCCGAGGTATTCCCGCAAATGGCGCATCGAGACTTGCTCATCTTCCGCGAGCGGTAACCGGTGCAGCGGCGTCACAATCGCCACCAGGCGCTTCGGCTGCGCGCTCCCCGGCGCTACCGGCGATTCACCTTTCGCCATGGACTGCCCCCCGCGCCGATCCTCCCGAACGCGCGGCGGCACGTCCCGATCCTCACCGGTCGCCGATGCCTCAACCACGTTGCTTCGTGGCACCATCGTTTACCGTCCCCGTCGAATCGCCGTCGCGACCAAGTACATAAACAGTTGCGGACCAGAGTCCTGCCAGGGCCGGAGCAAATACGGATTCAGAAAGCGCCGCGGCGTTCTTGCGACATCCAGAATCATTTCCGACGCGGATTCCCGTTGCTCTTTCGTTGGCGGCCTGATTGCCCGGGGCGTAAGCAGCGTTTGCACTGCTCGACTCAGCCGGCTGAGCCCTCGGATCCGATTCCAGCGAGTGTTCCCCATGGTGAACGACCAGACGAACGACCAAGAGGCAGAGGCCGGCCGTTGCGAATAGAATTGGCAATCGTCGAACCGCGATCGCATGGCGGCCGTAAATTCATCCACGGTCATCTCGGAGCAGTGGAATGGATTCTGTGCGAGTCGCCCGTAAATGCTCTTGTTGGGCGTAGAAATAATCAGCATGCCGCCCGGCGCCAGAACTCTGGCGCACTCGTCGAGAAAGCGACCCGGGTTGGGAACGTGCTCAATGGTCTCGAAGGAAACAACCACATCAGCGGAGCCGTCGCTGAGCGGGATTTGTTCGGCCGTGCCCGGTCTAACAGCAATTCCATATTTGCAGTGAGCGTGAAGGCAGGCCGCCTCGGAGACGTCCACACCTGTGACTGCTAGAGCTCCCGCCTTTTGAAGGGCCGCCGCGCCATAGCCTTCCCCACACGCGATATCCAGCACGCGTTTCTCCCTCACGAAGCGTGAAGCGAATGCATACCGGTAAACATGCTCCCAAAAGGTGTAGGTATCCGCGAATTCCGGCAGCATGCGCTCGCCGTCATTCGGAAGCACCACCGGCTCGATCTGACTCACGTTCAATGCCATGTCCCTGAACAGATACCTCAGTCCCAACGAACTCCCACAAATGCGAGTGCGGACGGGAACTCCGGCGTAATCACTCTGCACTCTTTGAAACCTGCGGCCATGACGTGCTTCCACGCATCGCAACCATACTCGGTCTGAACCATGAAGTCGCGCGCGCGCTCGGCGGAACTCCCGTGGTAACTCGGGGGCAGGCCGGCTCGGCTCCGCGTCATGCGATCCACGACCACGGGGACGGTGAACGCGCAGTATCCGCCGGGCGAGAGGACGCGATAGCATTCCGAGAGCGCGGCGGTCGGCTGCGGGACGTGCTCCAAAGTGTCGGAATGCACCACTAAATCATACGAGCCGTCGCGGTAGGGCATCCGCGTCATGTCGACCTCTGGATATTTCGCCAGTGTGTGAAGTGGCATCTCGCGCAAGAATTGCGTCAATTGACCGGCCTCGTTCACTTCAAGAACGCGCAGATGCCGATACTCGCGTTTGCGGACAAATTGGTGAAATGTGCCGGGATGGCCGAAGCACCTGCAAATCGCGAGTGCCAGCGCCGCACTCCTCAGGCACGAGCCGCATCTTCGACAGTTCAGTCCCTGCTGGCGGTCAATGTACTCGTTCTCATACGGCGACAGTCCCCATTCTTGGACTAAAGCCGGCCACAAGATCTTTTGCTGCGTGAAATCATTGCCACCACAGCAGGCGCACACCTGAACCGGGGACGTGGAAGTCATGGACGATCCTTTCCACCAATCCAGACGGGCTCCACAGGTTGCTGGCTCTCCACATTCGCGACGTAACTGGTCTCCCACGCTAGCACTGGACGGACGACACCGGGCAGATGGCCCGCGTAGTCGCCGCGCGCGGAATTTCCGTCCGTCGAATCAATCACCTGAAATGCAATCGCCTCGCGCTCGTAGAGGCGCACATTTACGGGCGAGAGGGTGGTGATCGCGGCGCCGATGATAAACGTCCCCTCTGCCAGAAAATTCCCGGGGATCCAAGCCGTGCTGATGTAACGCCCTGCCGGACGCGGGCGCCCACGCCATGCTGGGTCTTGGTCCAATGAGACAAACACATTGACACCTTCTTCGTTGAAGACGTGAAGATTTGGTGTCAACACGACTCCGCCCTTCAGCACGTCGAACACAACGTCGAGAGCAATAGGACGCCGGATGTCGAAGGCCTCCGTGGTTTCTCCTTCCGTCGTTCGCGCACGCACAGCGCGCAGACGCACGGCGTTGTCGCCCGGGGCTTCGGCCAGAGTCCACTCCCGCGCCGCGGAGGTCGAAAGCCCTGACAGAAGATATCGATTCATCACCTCGAAGGTGGGCCCGTCCTGCAGCACTTTTCCGCCATCCAACAGGATGCAGCGCGCGCAAAGCCGTGTGATCGCGGCGGCATTGTGCGAGACGAAGATGACGGTGCGGCCATGATTTGCGACGTCGCTCATCTTTCCCAGGCACTTCTTTTGAAACTGCGCGTCGCCCACAGCTAAGACCTCATCCACCAGCAGAATCTCCGGCTCGATGTGCGCGGCCACGGCGAACGCCAGCCGCATCATCATTCCGGTGCTGTAGTGCTTCAGCGGCGTATCAATGAAATTTTCCACCTCGGCGAAGGCCACAATCTCGTCGAACTTCCGCGCAATCTCCTTCTTGCCCATTCCCAGCACCGCGCCGTTCAAGTACACATTTTCGCGCCCGGTGAGTTCCTGGTGAAATCCCGTGCCCACTTCCAGCAAACTTCCCACGCGGCCGTAAATTTCGGCATAGCCTCTGGTGGGTTTGGCCACGCGCGAAAGTATTTTCAGCAGCGTGGATTTGCCGGCGCCATTGCGCCCGATCAGCCCGACCACTTCGCCGGGCTGCACATCGAAGGAAACGTCCTGCAGCGCCCAAATCTCCTGCGCGCCCTTCTTCGTCTCCCCGCCTTCCCGGCGGGGGCGCAGCCAGCGCAGCGGCGCGCGCACGGCATCCTCGAGGAGATGGCGCAAGCCCGTGTACCGCTGGCGCTCGCCGAGCCGGTACAGCTTGCTGATGCCTTCCACGTGTATGGCCGTTTGGCTCATCGTTTACACCACATCGGCGATGGTGCCCTCCATCGCGTGGTAGTAGACCAGGCCGCCGAACGCGACCACCAGCACGGCCGCGGCAGACGCCACCATCATCGCGCCGGGCGGCTGCCCGTGTCCGGAAAGCGACCAGCGAAATCCCTCGATCACTCCCGCCATCGGATTCAACCCGTACAGCCAGCGCCAGCGCGCCGGCACGATCGAGCTGGAGTAGGCCACCGGAGAAGCGAACAGCCAGAATTGCACCAGGAAGGGAACGACGTAGCGAACGTCGCGATAGAGCGCGTTCAACGCGGAAAGCCAAAGCCCCATGCCCAGCGCCGTCAAGATCGCGAGGAGCAGAAACACCGGCAGCCAGAGCATTGCCAGCGTCGGAACCATGCGGTAATAGCCCAGCATCACCACGATCATCGCCAGCGCGATCCCGAAATCGACCAGCGGGGAAATGACGGCGGAAAACGGCAGGACCACGCGCGGGAAATAAACCTTGGTGATCACCTGCTGTTGATCGACGACGACGCTCGAGGCGTTCTGCAGCGCCGTCGAGAAATACGTCCACGGCAGCAGCGCGGCATAGTAGAAGATCGGATACGGCAGGCCGTGCGAATCGAAATGGGCGAGCTTTCCGAAGAACAGGCAAAAAACCGCCATCGTGAGAAGCGGCTGCAACACCGCCCAGGATGCGCCGATGAACGTCTGTTTGTAGCGGACCTTGATGTCGCGCCACACGAAAAAATAAAGCAGCTCGCGGTAGTTCCACGCTTCGCGCAGATCGATCGCGAACCATCCCTTGGGCGGCGCAATGCGCACCAACGGCGGCGCGGTGGCCTGCTGTGCAAGTTGTGCTTCGGAGACGCTCATCGCTTCTTCAATTGCTCCCGGAGTTCTGCTGCTGCTGATCGTCTTCCTCTTCGATCTGTTCCATCATCGAGTGCCGCCGAAAGAAATACGCCTCCAGGCCGCGCCTGATTTTCCGCGGCACTGCGACGAACTGGTTCCGCGTCATCTCCGACCAGGAGATCCGCCCGCGTGCCGGAACCAAATGCGTCCCCCATTGAAACATAAAGCCGACATTCCAAATTACCAGTAATCCAATCGTTGTAGCCCCAAGTGCAATGGCGCGCTGCCGCGATTTCATCCAGTCGCTCAGGGCACGCAACAGCGCCGCCAGCCCCACCACGAACAAAGGCGTGAGCGAAACAAAGAAGCGGTTGCCGAACGAGGATAGTCCATCCCAGTCCGGGTAGCTGGCGATAAAATAGAGATAGGCGAGGAATGCGAGAATCAAAGCCCCACTCAGGAGCCGGTCGCGCTTCCACAAAAATACCAGACCAATCACAGCCAACAGCAGAATCGGCGTCCAACTGAACAAACCGTGGTCAGAAGAAAACAGAACTCGCCCGAATGCCGGGGAGGTCCAGTTCCAGGAAGAGATCGGCGGGTAACCTGAGGCTGCAAAGCTTCCGTAAAGAATTTTGCGCGTCACGAATGTCGGCGTAAGGGCCGCAAGAAACGCGATGCCGAAAAGGATCCAGCTTGGCAGGAGCGCCGCCGGAGCGCGATGCTGCGGCTCTTCAGTGTCGCGCGCTCCCGTCCACGCCGCCACTGCCTCGACGGCCAGCACCACAAGGAGAATGGCATTCGGATAATAAATGTCCGCCATGAGCCCGGCGATCAACCCCAGCAACACCCACTGCCCGAGCGAGCGCTTGAAACGCGTCTTGTCCCAATACCACAAGAAGAGAGCCACGCCGAACGCCGAGTGCGCGTGAGACCAGGAGGGATTGAAATACATGTAGACGGGCAGCGAGCTGGCCCACCAAATCCCAAATGTCGCCGTCAGCGCCCACGGCCCGCCCAAATACTTGCGAGCCATTAGGTACGATAACCACAAGCCTAAGAATCCGTACACCGCCGTCGTGATTCCCATGGCGATGAGGTACGGCCGCGAATGACCGTCCGCGGCAATATGCGCGCCCAGGTGATCCAGCCCCAGCACCGCCACATGCACGGCGACCATCACCGGCGCCCAAAGCATGGATGGCCCGACCGCAAAGTGATTTCCCACGTGCCCGGTCGGCGTGTACTGGTTGGGCAGAAGATGGCCGCTCGCATCGACGCGCGAGGCAAGAAAAGAGGGATTCCCGGCCAACCAATCGTTTTCAAATTGAATGTCGTGATCGATTAGGGCCGAGCGAATGTAGGCGTAGTACCCGACTCCGTCGCCGCGCACCCACGGATTCACCAGGGGCAGACTCAGCAAGAACAAGAACAGGAGCCACTTCTCCTGTTTTGAAAAGTGGCGAGTGCCGGGTGTCGTGATTTGTTCCGACTCCATTCCGTGAAGCCCCTCGCGCCGCGCCCGGCCACGCTTCGCCCGTTCCAGGGTTTCCAAGCGCGTCCCCTCAATCCACGCGCACAAAGATCGCGTTTCTCGCACATCCGGATGCTTGATTTCCGTTAGGCGCCGGTGTTGCACGTGGCGGGAAGTGAACCATGCAGTCTCCGCGAAAGCCGGTACAGCTCCTCTCCGCAAGAGGCCCCTGGCCCGCGGAAGCCTTCAGACAATCTCCTCGCAACCCAATTGCGCCTAATCTCAGATCGCGCCGGTGGCCAACTCGCGGTGCGTTCCGACCAGTTCGCGTTTTTTCCCCATGTGCGCCGCGACGCGATCCACAATCTCCGGCAACGAGGTTCTGGGGCGCGACCCCGTCAAACGCTCCAGCTTCTCCAGGCTGGGCACCCGGCGGAACATGTCTTCAAATCCCGGTTCGTACGCCTGATCGTACGGAACGTGCACAATGGCCGACGCGCTCTTGGTGCGCTCCTTCACGAGCTCCGCAAGTCCGTTCATCGAAATTTCGTGATCGCTGCCGATGTTCACAACTTCGCCGATGGCGGCCTCGGTCTGGACCAATTTGAGAATGGACTCGATGGCATCGCGCACATCGCAAAAGCACCTCGTTTGTTCACCCGATCCGAAGACCGTGATGGGCGCCCCCTCGATGGCCTGTCCGACGAAATTCGGCATCACCATTCCGTAGCGTCCCGTCTGGCGCGGTCCGACCGTATTGAACAATCGTCCCAGGATCACGGGCAGTCCCTTTTCCTTCCAGTAGGAGAGCGCCAGGAATTCATCCAGCGCCTTGGACGCGGCGTAGCTCCAGCGCCCTTTTGTGGTCGCGCCGAGCACCAGGTCGGCATCTTCGTGAAACGGCACTTGCGAGTTCTTGCCGTAGACCTCCGACGTGGATGCGCAAAAGACCAGTTTCTTTTTCTTGCTCGCGGCCTGTAGCACGAGCTGCGTGCCGTTGACGTTGGTTTCGATAGTTCGGACCGGGCTTTCGACGATGAGCCGGACGCCCACCGCCGCCGCGAGGTGGAAAATCACGTCCGCTTCGTCCACCAGTTCCGCAAGAAGGTGGCGGTTCTCCAACGTGTCCAGGAAATAGTGCATCCGGTCATACCTCTTCAAGTGCCGGATGTTCTCCATGCTCCCGGTGGAGAGGTTGTCCATGAGCAGAACTTCGTCCCCGCGTTCGAGCAGAACCTCGGCCAGGTGCGAACCGATGAATCCGGCCCCTCCTGTGATCAGACTGCGCACGTTTCCTCCATCTCCCCCCTCAGCATGCCCGGCATTTCAACTGGCCACAGCCGGCGGCCGGCTGCTGGAAGGCGATGATCCGCGGCCGCTTTCCTTCCCGTAGCCGCCGTACGAGTACGGATAGTAGCGGTAAGAGTAGTAGTAGTCCGGAGCATTTGCGTCCACCGCGTTCAGGACCACTCCCAGAATGTGCGATTTCACGGAAGTCAGGAGATCGCGCGTCCTCGTGAATGCTTCCTTCGGCGTTTCGTTGCTGCGGACCACGATCAGCACGCCGTCCACCTGCACGGAGAGAATCACCGCGTCGGTGGCGGCCATGATCGGCGGCGAATCGATCACCACAAATTTGTACCGCTTGCGCAATTCGAGAATCAGTTCGTTCAAGCGGCGCGAAGAGAGCAAATCCGCAGGGTTCGGCGGAATCGGCCCGGTTGGGATGGCGTGCAGATTTGTAATCGCCGGGTGCGGCACGGTAATCAAGTCGAGCGATGAGACGCCCGCGAGATACGAACTCAGACCGGCGTGTTTGCCGTCTACCAGGCTCAGCGCCCGATTGATGCCGGGTTTGCGAAGATCCGAATCCACCAGGAGCGTTTTGTCTCCCAGTTGCGCGAGGGTCACGGCGAGATTCACGGCGGCCGTGGTCTTGCCTTCGCGCGGCAGCGCGCTGGTCATCAGGATCACTTGCGGCGGATGATCCGCCTGGGAGAGCAGCAGCGAGGTCCGCAAGGCGCGGAACGCCTCGGACATCTGCGACTGCGGCATGTGGTGCGACACAAGTTCCACGCGGCCTTCCTTGCCGCTCGCCACCGGTGACTTGAGTATTTTCGAGAAGCGGCTGTTCCGACGGCCGTCGCCTGTGGCGAATGCCGGCACCACCGCCAACGATGGCAGCCGCGCCAGCGATTCGATGTCGTCCGGCGTCTTGATCGTATTGTCCAGATACTCCCGCAAGAGCGCCAAGCCAATGCCGCCGACGAGACCCACCAGGAAGCCCAGCATGATGTTGCGCGCCTTTTGTGGCCGTGAAGCGCCGCTCGGAACCAATGCCGGATCGACCACGCGGATGTTGGACGACCGCAAACCGGCCTGGATGCCCGCTTCCTTCAACTTCTGCAGCATGTCGTCGTACAGCTGTTTGTTCGCTTCCGCTTCACGCTTCAAAATGTTGTACTGCACCAGTTTCTCGGCCGTTTGGTTGGCCTCGACCTTCTGTTCATCGAGCGCCTGCTGCAAGAGCATCTCGCGCTGGCGCGATCCGCGATATTCGGCCTCCACTTGATTCACGATGTTCTGCTTCTCGTGCAGTACCATATCGTCCATCTGCTTAATTTGGGCCTGCAGCCGCTCCACCTTTGGGAATTTCGGCCCGTACTGCGCCAGGGCGTCCGCGTACTGCGCGTTCAGTTCGCTCTCTTGCTTCATGATGTCTTGAATGACGGTGCTTTCGCGCACCGCCGGAATGGCTTCGTAATTTCCGGTTTGCGCCAATTGATAGACGGCTTCCTTGCTGATCCGGTCCGCCTGCGCGTCCATCAGCTCTTTTTCGATCTCGCTCACTTTCTCCGTGCTCATGTCCTGGTTCTGGTCGACCGTCCAGATTTGATTCTGGCGTTCGTAGGCGAGCCGCGCGTCTTCCGAATCCTCTACCTTTACCTTCATCTCATCGAGTTGTCCCGCCAGCCAGTTCGAAGCTTGGGTTGCCGCCTCAAACTTGCTGCGAAAATTCGCTTCGATGTAATTGTTGATGTGCGCGTTCACCACGCGCGCCGCAAGCTGCGGATCGTTCGCGGAGAACGTCACGTCCAGCAACTGGCTGTTCGGCACGCGCTGCACCGTGAGGCTCCCCAAAAACGCCCCCAGAATCGCCGGACGCGTCTGCGCGTCATTGCCCACTCCGGTGTTCAGCACGATCGGTTTGTCCGGACGCCCGCCATAGCGCGGATCGTTTTGCAGTCCCATGCTGCGGATCGTCTGCAGCGCCAGCGTTTCGCTCATCAGGATCTTGGACTGTGTTTCGATGTAGTTGTCCATGTCCTCGGCGATTTCGTCGGCGTCGTTGCCTGTGATGTTCGTCAAGTTGCTGTTTTCGCGATCGATCTCAATCCGCGCCGTCGCTTCGTAAACCGGCTGCATCCGGAAGGTCGTGATGGTCACGATGGTCACGACTGCCAGCAGGAAGGAGATGATCAACCACTGGTGCTTCTTGACGATGATCAGGTAATCGATGAGGCGCGGCTCGCGCGGCAGCATGTCGAGCGCCAGAAACGGCGCCCGCGCCTGGACCGGTTCAATCGCCCCGCCATTCGTTCGTTCCCGCGGTGCTAACTGATTGCTTTCATCCATTGTGATAAGGACGCTCCATTTCCATTCGCATTCGGATCACGTATCGCGGATCTGATTCCGATCTCCTCAAAGTCCCCCGAGGCGCACCAAAGCCACTCCGGAACCCAGCGTGAGAAGGATGTTGCCCGTCTTGTTGAACGCGCGCTTGCCCGAGCTATCCGGCACGAACAGAATGTCGTCCGGCAACAATGCGACATCTTCACTCTTCAATTTGAGTATCTTGGGCAAATCCAGCGGCACTTGATCGCGCTTCCCGGTTTCTTTGTTGTTCCGCAAAATGACGGCCTGTCCGCTCTTCGCCGTCGAAGTCAATCCCCCGGCCAGGGTGACCGCCTTCAGTATCGTCACCTGTTGATGGTCGTTCGTGATGACGAACCCTCCCGGATGTTGCACGGCTCCCATCACATAGATGATTCCGGCGTGGGGCACGCTCACCACATCTCCGCCTTGCAATCCGATGTTGAACCGCGGGTCTCCGGAATTGATTAAGTCGTCCAGATTAATTGTCAGCGTCGTCGGCGGGACAATATCTGCCGCTCCTCCGCCATTATTGGCATTGGCGCTGTCATCGATCGGAGCGGCTTCTGTCCCATTTCGGGTCACCAACACGACTCCGCCCGCATCGTCCGCGATTCCTCCCGCCGCGGTCAGGGCTTCGAGCAAAGTCGTTTGCCTCACCGCCTGATACACCATCGGGTTTCTCACTGCTCCCACGATGGTGATCGGCTGGCTGTGCTGTTCCTTTACGACCACAGTCACCTGCGGATTGCTCACTAGTCCGTTCACCTGCAACAGTTCCGCTAACTTGTCCTGCAACTGAAATGCGGTCAGTCCGGCCGCTTTTATTTTCGCCGGCAGCAGCGGCAGCGAAATGTATCCGGACATATTCACTTGCACTTCGCGGGAAAAATCGGGGACTTCGAACACGTCGATCGCAAGGACGTCGGAGCTGCCGATGACGTAGTCCTCCGGCTTGGCTCGGTTGGCTTCGGCGAGCGCCAGCAGTTTCGCGTTCTCTTCTTGAGCGGTCGACAGTTCTGGCGCATGCTGGATTGCCGGGACGGCTGGCGTTGTGGCCGGACTCGCCGCGGCAGGCGCCGTTGCGGGCGAGGACTGCGAGGCCGGGCTTGTTGGCTGTTGCGAGAAGCTCGCTGTGCTGGCGAGCCCTAAAATGAGTATAGCTCCGCCTAACCGGCGCGCAATCCGGTTTGGTACACCCTTGCTTTTGGAAAGCATCGGATAATGTTCTCCCCCACGCACGGCCATTATACAGTGGGTCAAAGAGAGTCAAGCGAGCATTTGAGCCTATGTATTGCAATGCTTAAGAGTGTTCCACTCCGGGGCATTTTGGTTTTTTCCTGTCTCCAATGGAACACCTGCAATCGGCTGCAGGTTGAAATGTCGAGCGGGGTGAATAATAATTCGCGGGTTCGCAAAATTCCGGACTGCACGCGTGAACGATCCTTCAATCCATCCCGACGGCCAAACCACGGTGTCTCCGTGAGGCGAACTCTTTGGCCGGCGAACTCCCCGGCATCTTCGGCGCGGCATTTCTTGCTCCCCGCCACGGCTGCCCGCCTCGGGCATTCCCGCCGCGACTCTGAAAGCGCCCATGCTTGAAGCACCGCGTGCCACAGACGCCTCGCCGACCGCGTCCGAAATTGAAGTCACGGTCGTCATGCCCTGCCTCAATGAGGCAAAGACAATCGGCCCGTGCGTGACGCAAGCACTGGAAACGTTGGCGCGTTCGGGCCTGCGCGGTGAAGTCGTCGTCGCCGATAACGGCAGCACGGACTGTTCGGCCGAAATTGCGCGCGGCCTCGGTGCTCGAGTCGTTCCCGTCGAACGCAAGGGCTACGGCAGCGCGCTCCTGGGCGGAATCCTCGCGGCGCGTGGAACACTCATCGTCATGGGCGACGCCGACCAGAGCTACGATTTCTCGCAAGTCCCGGAGTTCGTCGCCAAACTCCGGGAGGGCTTCGATCTCGTCATAGGCAATCGTTTCGCCGGCGGCATCGAACCCGGTGCCATGCCGCCGCTTCATCGCTATCTCGGCAATCCTGTCCTCACCGCCATCGGACGCCTATTCTTCAAGAGCCCGTGCAGTGATTTCCATTGCGGCCTCCGCGGCTTCCGGCGCGACGCCGTGCTCCAACTCGGCCTGCGCACCACGGGAATGGAATTCGCCAGCGAAATGATCGTCAAGGCCACGCTCTTTCATCTGCGCATCGCCGAAATTCCCACCACCCTCCGCCCGGACGCCCGTGGCGCGCCGCCCCATCTGCGCACTTGGCGCGACGGCTGGCGCCACTTGCGCTTCTTACTGCTCTACAGCCCGCGCTGGCTTTTTCTCTATCCCGGATTCGCTCTGATGATTCTGGGCACGATTGCCGGAATCGCGTTGCTGCCCGGCCCGCGCACGATTCACGGCGTTACCTTCGACGTGCATACCCTGCTGTTTTCGGCCGTATTGATTCTTCTCGGCTTTCAGTCCGTCAATTTCGCGGTCTTCACCAAGGTCTTCGCCATCACGGAAGGATTAGCCCCTGAAGATCAGCGTCTGAATCGCTTGTTCCGCTACATCACCCTTGAGGTCGGCCTCATCTTCGGCGTTCTTCTCGTAGCCGCGGGACTCGCCGCCTGGATGTTTGTCCTCGGCTCTTGGGGAAGGCACCACCTTGGCCCGCTCGATCCCCAAGTCACGCTCCGCATCGTGATCCCAGGCACCGTCCTGCTCGCGCTCGGTTTTGAGACCGTGCTCTCGAGTTTCTTCCTCAGCGTTCTGGGGATGGCCCGCAAGTGAATCAGCCCAGCGCATTCGATCCCTATGCGGAAACGTACGATGCGGCGTGCGCGGAAGCTCTTTCCGTCAGTGGAGAAGATCGCAAGTACTTCGCCGAAGGCCGCGTTCGCTGGCTCGCTGGCTGCTTGACGCGCTGCGGTGAATCCCCGCGTTCCGCGCTCGACTTCGGTTGCGGACCCGGGTCCACGACGCCCATCCTTCTTCGCGAGCTGCATCTCGAGCACTGCATCGCCATCGACACCTCCGGCCGCCTGATCGAACTCGCCCGGAAAACTTACAGCTCCCCCGCAAGCGAGTTCCAACTCGTCGACGATTTCCAACCCTCCGGTTCGCTCGACCTCGCCTATTGCAATGGCGTCTTTCACCACATTCCACTCGAAGAGCGCCTTGACAGCCTCGCGTTGATCCACCGGTCGCTCCGCCCTGGCGGACTCTTCGCGCTATGGGAGAACAATCCCTGGAATCCGGGAACGCGCTATGTCATGTCGAATTGCTCGTTCGACAAGGATGCGGTGACCCTCACGCCGCCCGAGTCTCGCCGCCTGCTCCGCAGCGCGGGCTTCGAGATTCTTCGCACCGATTTCCTCTTCATCTTCCCCCGTTTCCTCAAACTCTTGCGCGCGCTTGAAAACACCCTCTCGCGGCTGCCTCTCGGAACCCAATACCAAGTCCTGTGTCGCAAACCGGCCGCATAGTTCCTTCCCAGTCGTGTGGCTCAGCCTTTGACGTGAAAGCGGGCCACCCCGGGCTGCGCGAAGCGCAGCCCTTCAAAGCAACCGCATGTTATTCCACGGTGAAGGCCACCAGTGGCATCATTCGCACGTGCGAACTGCGAAACAAAGAACAGGACGCGACGCAGCCCCACCCGCCAAAAAACACTGCCGGGTGCCGCACCCTTTGGACTTAAGGGCGCGGTTCTTGAACTTCTCCGGAGTTCGCGCGCGCCGACGCCCGGCCGCCCCATTACCAAACAGCACTTGGTGCAGCCTTTCAACTCTTGGGCTGTGCCCTCCCCCCTTTTTCAAGTAATGATGCGTGCTAGGCTTCCCGCGGAATCCCTGGATTTAGGCATCTAAGGCCCTGGCCCATTCGGGTTTTGAAGCGAGCGCAGGAAATCCCGCACCGAGGAAACGATGAGAAAAATCTATCTCGGACGTCACGTATTTGGATTGGCCGCCCTTGCCTTTGGCCTCACCACCTTCTACTGGCATGATTTCAATATCTGGCAGCAGATCGGCCCGCTCGGCAACCTTCCTCACTGCTTGATCCTCGTGTACCTTAAACGACTTGATGACGCCGGCCGCCCCACCCGCCCGGACAGAGTCTTGGCGAATGCCAGGAGCCTAGTTCTGCTTTGGTAGTTTTGGCGATAAGGTGAGTGTCCGGCCCTTCTCGACCGAGCCCTTGCTGCAGGTGTCCGACGGCACCGCACCCTGCCAGAGTGCCGCCAGCCCTACCGGGTCCGCCACGACACAAAGCGCGTAATCTCCCGGCTCGATCGCATCGACCACCGCTGGACCGTCGCCGCTGGTGCCGGCCTGGTCGGTGCCCCAGCCAGCGAGCGTGCGGGCGTCCACGATGGCTCCATTGTGCACAAGATACAGCGTCGCGGATCTGTCGAGAGTGCCATCGGGCTGCTGGAAATTGATCACCAGCGTGCCGCCGGACGTGTCCAGGTTGATGGTATTGGTATTCTGCGATGGATCGCTTGCAGTGGAGACGGGCATCCGGGTCAGCTTGAGGGCATAGTCCGTCGCTCCGACCGTCAGCCCCACTTCCGTGGTCCCAGGGGGCAGGCTCGCCTCGAAGCGACCGTCTTGATCGGTGTGCCCGTAGGCCCGCGGCACGCCCGGGGCGATCCAGACTTGCACCGCTGCGTCCGATATGGGCCCCTGGCTGGAGACCACGTAGAAAGGGATGTGCATGAAGGGGTGCAGAATGAGCTTCAAATCGCTCTCGGAGCCCTCTGTCACCTCGAAGGGCATACGATCTGAGACGGCATCGGACGAATCGGCCACTGCCGTGTACTTCCCAGGGGACAGATCGGGCATCTCGAAGCTGCCTGCGTCGTCAGTGGCAGTGGTCGTTTGTGTGCCGCTGGAGTTTTCGATGGTAACTTGGGTGCCGTGTTGTGGTTGGCCATCCTCTGAGACCACGGTTCCGCGCACGGCGAGCATCGGCAATACCAGTTCCAGCCAGGCGCTTGCCCCGCCAGGCAACGACGGCACCTCCACGTCCACCAGGCGGCGGTTGGTGTGCGGTTGCGCGACGTGCGCATCCACAATCCAAGTGGTTTCCTGGGCATCGGCCGCAATTGGCAGCAGCCCCTGGAAATCACCCTGGTCGTCGCTGTTGAGAGTCACCGGTTCGCCGCCCGCCTCGTCGGAGAAGACGAGCCGGGCGCGCACAGGCTGCGCGTTCAGCAGCACCCGGCCCGCCACCCTCACAGACGCCAAGCGGAGCGACAGTGGCCCGCTGCCGGCGCCCAGATCGAAATCCTGTTGCAGCCACGGCGTGCCGTCGGAGCTGCTGACGGCGATACGATAGTGGCCGGCCATGAGGCCGCGCCGCACCCAGCGTCCATCGTCTGGGATCGTGACGTTGTCCGCGATGCGTCGCATGGGCGGGGCCGTCGCATCCACGGTGAGTTGCCACGGCCGACCCTCGGGATCGGCCTTTGGTGTAATGGCGACGTCGAGCGTCAGATCTTCAAGCACTAACGGAGGATCGACTCGCGTTTCCGCGTCCGCTTGCACGCGCAGCTCCCGGAAGACGCCCGCGGCCTGGCACTCGACATCCAGCACGTGCCTGCCCGGCAGCACGCCGACGACCTGAAAGTAGCCACGTAGATTGAGGAGCACGGAGAAGGTCTTCTCGCCTGCCGGCGCGCTTTCTGACGCGGACCCCGGCCCGCCGCGCCATTGCAAGTCCGGTTGCAGACTCGCCCAGCAGGGACCTGGGGGATCCGAGCCGTCCTTACGAACTGCGCGCCCAAAGACCGACGCCGCTCGGCGAAGCTCGGTTCGTCCCAGATCAGTGCTCTCCGCAGCCTTCAGACTCACTCCCCACTCGTAGCGCGGAGCGTATCCCGAAGCTTCCAACCGCACGTCAAACAGTCCGGCTGGCCCCGCGCAACTCCATATTTCTCCGTCGATCCGGCAGTGCAGTTCCGCGCCTGACGGGCTTGGCCCCGGCCGCGGGCCAGGCGCCTGCGCGACGGTTAGGTCGCCGGCGGAGGCCGGAGTGGCGGTCAGCCGAATCTCGAGTTCTTGTGGTAGGGGTTCGCCTTCCGCCGGCAAGATCTCGCCGTGCAGAATTGCCGCTGGCCAGAGCGCAAACCTCACGCTAGCGGGGGGAGGCGTGTGTGGACCGAGCGTGACCTCAGCTTCCTGGCTCCAGTATCCGGGGGTGGAAGCTTGCACTTGCCAGACACCGTCGCCAAGATCCAGGACCACGCCATCCGGCCCGGCCTCGGCTTCGATCGGCGCGGCACTTTCTGTGCCGCCCGCCAACCGAAACGCCTTAATGTGGGCGCGCGCCAGCGCGGGTGCGGGTTTGCCGGCGGGCCAGTCCAGAGCCACATGGACCGGCAGGGCGCGAGCCTGCGAGCCACACGCGGCGAGAGCGGCGATTAGAAGCACTCCCCGACCGAGCATAAAGCCACCCCGAACCACGCGAACCCTAGAGCATCTCTCTTGAATGCTTGGTTTGTCTTGTTCCGGTTTACTTGCTGCGACACACACGAAAACCCTGATCCGGGCCGGTGCCATTGGCTGCCAAGTGGCCCCGGTAAGCCGACTCCGTACAGAACTCGGCGCCTATCCAACCGCCGCCCTTCCAAACCCGGTCATAGCCGCTTTGACTTCCCTTCGGGTCGGTTACATTCGTCTCCAAATCTCCGTACCAGTCCCAGCACCATTCCCTCACATTGCCCGACATATCGTAAAGCCCTAGCTCGTTGGGTTTCTTGCCGCCAACGGGTTTCGTTTGATCATGGTTTTGTTGAATAGCGGGCCAGTTCCAAAATCCTGTTAAGGCTGTATCCCCAGCGTTCTTCCAATACCATGCCACCGAGTCCACATCATCGCTTCCGCTGTATGTGTAACTGTTGCTCATCTGACCTCCGCCGGCAGCATATTCCCACTCTGCTTCCGTCGGCAGTCGGTAACCATCCGCCCCTGGATTGATCGTCACGGTCCATTTTATGGTATCGAGTTCACCAATTCGCGGGTCCGGCTCGTTATTCGGGTCTTTCTGATTCTTGTCTATTTTGTAGTACGGTTTTAGACCCTCTCTTATACTCCGCTTATTGCAATACTCAACGGCGTCATACCAGTTCACCATTTCCACCGGCAAATTGTCGCCTCGGAATTTCGAGGGATTACTCCCCATGACCTCGACCCACTCTTTTTGAGTGATTTCAAATTTGCCGATATAAAAGCTCGATAGGGTTACACCTTTTCCGTAGTAGTTGGACTTTGTGTTTTTAAAAGTCCCGCCGTTGACCAACACAAAGTTTTCAGGCGCTGTTCCCGAAGAACTTCCGACAACAGCCAATATTGCCGTTAAGCCGGCAACGACCGTGATGGCCGCTAGTGTGAATTCTTTTCTCATTGAAATATGAAATGTCTCTTGCCCGTTGACTCAAATCAAGGAATCACATCCGTCTGGATCGGAGAGATTCAGATACGCTCAAAATCCGCTGGCCCACGAAGGCCGTCCCGCCGGCGCCCCTTAATCTCTCCGAATCGACTTTTCTAAAACAGATACCGCCGGGCCGGCGGCGGTGAACCCCGCCGGCCCTGGCGATATCAATTGATTTGCAGGGGTGTTGGCTACCACACCGTTGCGTTAACCGACCCACTTGCGCCGTTATATGCCTCTGTCCCGAGAATCTGATAGTTGAAATTACCCACCGTCATCCCGAGATTGCGCCAGTGGTTAAAATGGTTGCTGGTGGTCACTGTGTGGTTCGATCCGGTCGACGACCCGCCCCAGGCATCTAAATACTGCTCGAAAGTTGCGGTGCCTTCAATGGAAGGTTGGTTGACCTGCAGATGCTCATACGTGTTGTAGTTGTGCCCGTCGCTGGAAACACTGCCCTTATACGTGGCATTCCCCGTATAGAGCGAACCAAGCTCATTGATGTAGTACTCGACGAGCGGGTTTGTCAGCCATCCATAGATGGAAATGTTGTTATAGCCGCTGGCGTAGCCAACGTTGTAGCCGATGGTCTGAGCACTGCCCGTGCTCCAGCCTTTACCGCCCACCATGTCACCAACGTTAGACCAGCTGATTGCGTAATTGCCGGGGTATGTTCCTGCACTTGGAAATGTCATCGTTGCTGACCCGCTGCTGGTATACAACGAATAGTAGTACCCGTGATTGGTGCCGGTTCCATTGTTGTATACCGTCTGGGCTTTGGCCGCCGTGGCCATGCAACCCAGCGCTACGAGGGCCGAGAGGATTACTTGTCCAATTCGCAACGAAGCGAACTTCATTAGGCGCATACGGACCTTCCTTTCGTTTTAGTCTCGAGTAGAAACCGGGAAATGGGCCTTTGGCAACTTCTTGAATCGTCGACTTGTGCGGCACAGCGCTAGCAAGCCCCGTCTTGGGGGAAAAGTCCGCCAGCGTCCCGTGTCGTTGAGTCAACGCCGGGCGAATAGTAATTCAAGTCGTTAGCTATCGTAAATAGAAATCTTAGATGGCAACCTATTCCATGGGCAGGCGGCCCTCGATGAGAACGAAGGCGCTGTCAGGGCAAGGTTTTCGCGTGCAGTGTTTTTCGCACCGCGTCGCTGGCTACTCGCGCGCGCTCCTCAAGTAACCCGGCGCGAAGATCGAAGTGGCCAGCACGGCTTGCAGCAGAAACACCAACGCATTGGCGGGAATATGAAGATTGAAATCCACGAGGCTATGAACCAGCATCCCGAAACATGCCACCAGCGCCCCGATGTGCAACGCCAACTCCAGGGAGCCGCGGCTCGCTTTCATCGCTTTCCACCCGCGCGAAACCAGCACTGCCAGAAACGCGAGCGCCAGCAGTCCGCCGACGATGCCCGCTTCCGCCAGCAGCTCCACGTAATCGTCGTGCGCGTGATTGACGACGCGGCCGTCGTACAGTGTCTCGTACTTCGGAAAGACCTCTTGCAAGGTTCCGAATCCCGTCCCCAGGACCGGATGATCCATAAATATTTTCCAGGAGTCGTGCGTCATTTCCAAGCGCCGCCCCTCGCTCACTTCCAGACCACGATATTGCTGAAAGCGCTCCAGCGCCCGCCCGATTCCGATCCAACCCAGCACGCCCGCCACCAGCAGGAGCACCACCGCGCCCGCCAGAAGCGTTCTCGCTTCCATGCGCTCGTAAAAAGCCAGCACCAGCAACAGTCCCACTTCGCACAGAAAACTGATGATTCCCCCACGCGAAGCCGAAAGGAACAACGCCCCGATCGGCAGCAGCGTGAACATGGTCAGCATCGGCCAGAGTTCTCGGCGTTCCCCCCGCAGGATCATCAGCGAAAGTCCGCCCGGGGCGATCAACTCCATCAATCCGGCAAAGTGATCGCGGTCCACGTAAGGGCCGAAGGGGACGCCACCGAACCGCAATTCGCGCACCCAGTACAATTTTCCGTTGAACGTGTAGTGCTGCACGATCGCGAAGAGGGCCACGGCGAATCCGAAAAACAAAAGAAACCACACAAAACTCCGCCAATCCTCGGCCGTCTGGAATGCCTGCACGGCCAGAAATGCGAGCAATACCAGCGCTGAGGCTTTGAGCCATTCGATGTGGGTGCCGAAAGGATAGGCAGTCAAATGTGCAAGGCTCTGCACCGCTGTCACCACCCAAAATCCGCCGAGCGCCCAGAGCAGGGGGTTCCAGCGGATCTCCGGGTTCTCCTCTTGCAGCACGGCCGCGCACCACAAGAGCAGCAGGAGGCCCGCCCCGATTTCCAGGACGGCCTCGGACCATGGTTCTACCGCTCCGTGCGCCAGCACGGCGAAGGCGATCAAGAAATAAATCCCGGCGCGAACCAGTCTCATCGTTTGTCTCCGGCGCCGGGCGCCGTCGGCACTAGCGAAAGATCATCCACCCAGGCCGTGCCGTCGATCTTGCCCCCGAAATCGGCTCTGGCCGGCCGGATCACCCGCACCGTGAGAATGTGGGTCTGCGGACCGGTTTGAAGATCCAGATCCTCGGGAGTCCACGGCTGCGTGCCCGTCAAGCTTTCCGTCGTCCAGGATTGGCCGCCCGGCGCCGGATCGAGAATCTCAAAGCGCGGGCCGCTGTCCGAGGTGATCTCATCCATCTGGATGAACCCGGAAAAATGGTAGTGGGTGTTCGGGTGAACGGGCACGTACTCCCACAGGCCGTCGAAATCCACGTTGGCCGTTCCATCGAAATCGATCGCCACCGAACGCACGCCCGTATGGGGCCGGCTGGTGTCGATGGCCACGATCACGCCGGGCTGCGGGGTGTAACGCCAACCGAATCCGCCGTTGGTGAAGTCCGTTTCAAAGCCGCCGTCGGTCACCAGCGAATCGCTCGCCGCCCCAGCCGGCGTGCCGCTGGCCTTCAGGGCGTCCTGCCAGACGCGCCAAGCGTCATCGACACGATTCTGCTGAATCAGGAGATCGAGGAGCGGAAAGGACTGCGAAAGATCGATCGGATTCCCTCTGTTCTTGAGCGCCGCCCACACCACGAGAGAAGCGTCGGCCTCTCTCGCGGGCACGAGATAAGCGAGCGCCTGCCAGTCCGCGTCATCGGTGTTTGGAAGCACACTGTCCAACAGGAGATGAATGTCGGTGGAGCTGTGCCAGCAGCGCGAGATCGCCAGGTTCACCAGCGCCGGCTGAACGAGCAGCGCGCGATGGATCTCCGCAAAAGCTTCATCCACTCGGCCTTGGCTGAGCAGAAAATTCCCGTACCGCCAGGCTACCTCGCCGGAAATCGGGTGAGCGCGCTCGGCGGCCTGATACGTGGCTTCGGCTTGAGCCGTGTCTCCCGCCATGTCGTACGTGCCGGCCAGATCGATCAGGATGTACGGTGAGCGCGGATCGAGCGCGGCGGCGTGCCGGTAGTACGTAAGCGCCAGGTTCAAGTCCGTGTTCTCGAAATCGAGTTGGCGGTACCGGCCCAGCTTTTGCCAACGCTCCGCGTTCGTCGGCTCGAGGTTGGCTGCTCGCAGCCAGTCCGAGGCCTGCGGCGATTCACCCCAGTGCGCCGCCAGCGCGTGCTTGCCCCCCTCCCAGCAAAGAACCGCTGCCACCGCGAGGGTGGCGAGGGGGAGAAGCGAGCGCCACAGGGGATTGGAAAGAGACCAGGACATCGGGCGATACTCTGCCCTGATTGCGCCTGGTTGCGCAAGAAGCAAACTCCGTCGGTGTGTCCGTTACTCGCGTGGCGTAGCCGGGTACCAGAGCGCTGCAAAAAAACAAAGGGCGAGCCGCGCGAATGACTCGCGGGGCTCGCCCAGTTCCCAGCCGGAAAAAAAGGGACGGCTACGACCTCAGCTCCTCCCCTTGGGCGCTCTGTACTTCGTGTCGATGCCGGCGCCCATCGCCTGCAACGCATCCAGCGCCTGCTTGGCCAGCGCTCCCCATTGACCGTTCGGATCGAGATCCACGGCCTTTTCAAAAGCCTCGACCGTGCCCGGCGCGATAATGGGAATGACCTTATCTCCTTCCGTCTTGGAGCCCATGGTGTTCATCAGACAAGTACCGAGCAAGTACCAAGTCTGCGCGTTCTTCGGTTCGATAGCTACGGCCTTCTGGAAAGGAACAATGGCGTCCGCCATCTTGCCTGAGTTGTACAGCGAGATCCCCGCGTTCCGCCACGCCGATGCCGCATCGGGCGGATCCGCATCCACGGCCTTCTGGTACGCTGCCAGAGCATCGTCCATCTTTCCCACTTTGGCCAGGTCGTTCCCGAGATTGTCGTAGGCATTGGCCAGATCGTGATCCGGCCCGATCGGTGGCGGAAACGAGGCAATCGCTTGCTGGTAAGCCGCAATCGCCTGGTCGACATTGCCATCCAGCTCGTACGCTTGCGCGAGGTGGGAGAGAACGACGTGGCGGTTCGTATCCGTCTCACTCAAAACCGCGACCGCCGCTTGAAATGAATTAACAGCGGTGTCCGCAAATTGCTTCAGTTGCGCCTGCAGCGCGTCCTTCTGGTCCGCAGGGGCTTGCGCCAACTGTTTTTGGATGGCTAGCGCCTGGGTGTAGGCCGCCACGCCGGCATCGAAATTGAGTTTCATCCCCGCGAATTTCTTCGCATCGGCTTGTTGCTGTTTCTGCTGCTGGGAGATTACGACCTTAATGTCCTGGGTAAACTCCTGGCCGCCGCTGACTTTCACTCCTGTCTCGAAAACCACGGTTCCGCTTTGATCCTTGACGTCAATATCCCATGTTCCGCTGTCCATATCGGGCGTGGTGTAGCGTCCCTTGGCATCGGTGGTGACCGTGAAGACGTGATGATTAGTTTCATTTTTGAAGACTAGGGTCACATTGGCAAAAGGTTTTCCATCGGCGTCATACACCGTGCCCGTCAAGTGGTTGCCCCCCTGTGCCGCGGCGCTCGAGCCCAGCAACGTGGCCAAGGGCCCGATCGCCAGCACCAGCGCGATCGCCATCCATAGAATCTTGGTTCGCTTTCTGTGCATGAGACTTCCTCCTCACTCAGCCGCTGCCAGGCGGCGACTCCCGGTCGCCCAAATCTTGGTTTGATTATCGCGCAATTCTCACCTTATATGGAATTGGGTCGGCCGCTCCCGCTTCTTCAAACGCACGCAGCCTGAGCCGACAACTATCGCACACGCCACAAGCTGCGTCTTCACTTTGATAACAAGACCACGTCAATTCAAGGGGCGCACCGAGTTCGATCCCACGCCGCACGATTTCACTTTTCTTCATGCCGATGACCGGCGTCTCGATCCGGATCCGCGTCTCCGGCCGCGTACCCACCCGGGCCAACTCCTCGAACACGCGGTAGTACTCGGACCGGCAATCAGGATAACCGGAGCTGTCTTCCGCGACCGCTCCGATAAATATCGCGGAAGCTCCAATCACTTCCGCCCAACTTACCGCAACGGAAAGGAAGTGCGCGTTCCGGAAAGGCACGTACGTAATCGGAATGCCGGTGGACGAAACGGGAGAGCCGGGCTCGCCCTCGGGCACCGCCAGCCGCGCGTCCGTCAGCGCGGAGCCGCCGATCTGCGCAAAATGCGTCAGGTTCACGGCCAGGCGCTCCGTCACTCGGTAGAAATCCGAAATGGCGTCGAACGATTGCCGCTCGCGCGATTCGGTCCGCTGCCCGTAGCTCGCGTGCAGAAATGCGGGACGATACGATTCGCGCGCCATCGCCGCAACAACGCAGGAGTCCATGCCCCCGCTCACCAGAACCACCGCTTTGGGAAGAACGTTCACCTTCTGTCCCTGAATCGTTAGCTGCGAACTGCGGGCGCCGCGCGGGCGGCCATCAGACCCCGCGCGCCGACGCATCCCAAATAAATTTATGCAACTGCAATCCCAGCCGCACCGGCAAACCGTCCGCCAAAATCCACTCGGCGACCCGCCGCGCTTCGAGCCCAGGCCACGCGCCGGCGGGGTCGGCATGCACCGGCGAAAATAGAACTTGGCGCACGCGCTGGCTCAGGTCATGTTCGCGAGTAAAATCGCGGGCAAACTCGTAATCGCGGCGGCTCGCGAGAACGAACTTGATCTCATCCTTCTGGTCCAGTTCGTCGAGATTCTCCATCCGGAATGTGCCGGCCTCGCCAGAATCGGGGCACTTCACATCCACAATTTTCATCACGTCGCGAGGCAACGTGGCAAGCGGACGCTCGCCGCTAGTCTCCACCAGCACCGAATATCCATCGGCCAGCAGCCTTTCCATCAGCAGGCGCGCATCCGGCTGGAGCAGCGGCTCCCCGCCGGAAAGTTCGACCAGGAAGATCCGTTTGCCCACGCCAGCGGCGCCTTCGGCGGGCCAGGAAAGCTCCTCCACGCGGCCGAGCACCTCATCCACGGTCAAGCGCGTGCCGCCGTAAAAGGCGTAGGCCGTGTCGCACCAGACGCAGCGCAAATTGCAACCCGTCAACCGCACAAAAATGCAAGGCAGCCCGGCGTGGGTGCTCTCTCCCTGAATCGAGCGAAAAATTTCCGTGACCAACATGTTCAACTGCTCCGCGCCCGGCGCCTGCGGCGCGTGTATCGATGCACCAGGCCCACCGCAATCGCAAACCCTACGGCCGCCATCACCAGGGGAATCGGCCGGAAAGGCAATCCCGCGTGCCGGAAAACAAAAAAGTATCCGACTCCCACCAGCGCCGCCGGAATCAGAACAATCAGAAATGCGCGATTCATTTTTGCCGCTCCGGCCCGCAACTACGGCCAATACGTGGCCGACGTCGTGTCCGTTTCCCAAACGGTGATGCTCGCAATGCGCGCGCCCGCCGCGCCGCCGTGCAACTTTTTCGCGGCTTCATCGAAAAAATATTTCGCAATGTTCTCTGCCGAGGGATTGATCGCGTCAAACGGCGGCTGATCGTTCAGAAATTTGTGGTCCACGCCGACAATGACGTCTCTCAGCACTTGTTTCACGTGAGAAAAGTCGTAGAGCAGCCCGATGGAATCCAGCTTCGTCCCTTCGAGCAGGACGCGCACTTTGTAATTGTGGCCGTGCGGATTCTCGCACTTGCCCTTGTAACCGCGCAGGGCGTGGCCGGCCGAAAAAGTTTCCTCAACGCTGACTTGAAACATGTGCGTCCCTTCGGCTTGTCGTTCTCGGGCGCGTCAGAGCGGCTGCCGCATGAACCGTTCTACTTCCGCGATATCCCGGGTGGTGGCGTACTCGGGCAGTGATTCCAGGAAAATTCTACCATACTGCATTCGGTGGATGCGGTTATCGAGGATGGCGAGCACGCCGCGGTCGGTGCGCGAGCGAATCAGGCGTCCGAAACCCTGTTTCAGCATCAGCACGGCCTCCGGGACCTGGTATTCCGCGAAGGGATTGCGGCCGTCCTCCTGGAGCGCACGCACCCGCGCGGCGACGATGGGATCGGAGGGCACGGCAAACGGCAATCGGTCCACGATCACGCAGGAAAGCTGGTCGCCCGGCACATCCACGCCCTGCCAGAAACTTGCAGTGGCGAAAAGCACGGCGCCGGGAGTCATGCGGAAGCGCTCCAGTAGCGCAGAGCGCGGCGCCGAGCCTTGTACGAGCAGCGGAAATTTCACGCGCCCGCCCACGCGCGAGAAAATCTCGTTCATCTGGCTGTAGCTGGTGAAGAGGCAAAACGCGCGGCCCTCGGTAGCTTCGAGAATGCGCACGATCTCCTGCGTCGCGCGATCGAGGAACGCGGCATCGCGCACGTCCGGCAGCGAAGACGGCACATAGAACAAAGACTGGGTCCGGAAATCAAATTCAGACGACAGCACCTTTTCTTCCGCGCCAGCCGGGACGCCCAGCCGCTGCTTCAGAAAATCAAAATTTCCACCGACGGCGAGCGTGGCCGAGGTGAGAACGATGGTGTCGAAATTTTCAAACAAGTGCTCGCGCAGAATCTGGCTGACGTCAATCGGCGTGGCCGCGAGGAACACGCCCTTGTTGCGGCGCTCGTACCAATAGACGTAATTGCGCTCCGCCGACTCCAGAAGGAACGCGAGTTCGTCGCGCAGTTCGGCGGCGCGCCGCGCGACTTGCAGCAGCGGCTCGGGCTTCTCGCGCATGGCGGCGATTTCCGATTCGAGCGACTTCACAGCGGCGATCAGTTCGTCGTACGACTCGCGGCTCTGCTCAAGAAATCCGGCGCGCTGTGGCTGATCGAATGCGAATCGCCCTTCGCGGGCGGGGAACAATTCAAAAAAGCTGCGCGAGCGTTCGCGAACGCGCGCGATACGCCGCAAGCTGGCCGCACCCGCCCGCGCCAGACGCAACGCTTGCTCGGCATCTCGGGCGAGTTCCTCGAAGCGATAGTTCGAGATCTGCTTGCCGAAATAATCGCTGGCGACGTCTTCGATTTCGTGCGCTTCGTCGAAAATCACCGCCGCGTATTCGGGCAGGATGCTGCCGAAATCATCCTGGCGCAGTGCGAGATCGGCGAAGAAAAGATGGTGGTTGACGATGATCAGGTCCGCGTCTGCCGCCTGCTGGTGCATCTGTGTGATGAAGCAGCGATTGAACTCCGGGCACTTCCGGCCGGTGCACGCCTCGCGGCGCCCATCGAGCTTGCGCCACAGCTCCGCGTCATCGGGGAGGAACGTCAATTCGGCGCGATCGCCGGTCTGTGTCACTTTCTCCCACGCTTTGATTTGCGTGAACCAATCCACTTCATCGAACCCCTTGAGGATCGGCTGGCCGTCCAGCTCGTGGACTTTCTCCCGGCAGAGAAAATTGCCGCGCCCCTTCATCACCGCGACTTTCAATTCCGGCGCGAAATGCTTCATCAGGAAGGGCACGTCTTTGTTGAACAGTTGTTCTTGCAGGGATTTCGTGGCCGTGGAAACCACGACGCGGCGCCCGCTGCGGATTGCGGGAAGGAGATACGCCAGCGTCTTGCCCGTGCCCGTGCCGGCCTCGACGATGGCGTGGCGCTTGCCGCGAAATGCCTCGTCCACCAGCATCGCCATCTGCATTTGCGAGGGCCGGTGCTCGTAGCCCGGGCCCATGCATTTATCGAGCAAGCCGCCCGGGCCGAAGATCTCC
>Ga0209415_10004254_pt1 | contig 26354 bp, 21 predicted proteins | sample PeaSoiSIISIP2007_FD_187696 | JGI IMG/M metagenome (GOLD analysis project Ga0209415, IMG submission 187696) | Peat soil microbial communities from Weissenstadt, Germany - SII-SIP-2007 (SPAdes) (version 2) | ecosystem: Environmental > Terrestrial > Soil > Wetlands > Peat | place: Germany... | reverse complement strand
TCCGCATGATCCAGGAGATGATGATGGAAGCCGAGGTCGGCAAGACCTACCCCAACGCCAAGGTCAAGTCCATCACCAGCTTCGGCGCCTTCGTGGAGTTCCTCCCGGGCAAGGAAGGACTGGTCCACATCTCCGAACTCGAGAACCGTCGCGTGGAGAAGGTGGAAGACGTCGTGGCGCTGGGCGACCAGATCCCGGTGAAGTGCATCGGCATCGACGGCCAGGGCAAGGTTCGGCTGTCCCGCAAGGCGACGTTCGCAGGAGCCTGATTCGGCTGCGGCGGGCGATACTCGCTCCCCAACCCATCGGCGTACCTCGGCGTACGCCTTCAGGGTTGGGTCGCGTCGTCTCATCCCGCCTCGCGCGAATCAGAATTTGTCACAGGCGCTTGATTTTCGGGGGAGACGCGTAACCGTCTCCCTTTTTCGTTGCCCGTCGGCAGCGGTGATTCTCGCTCGCTGCGCGAACGGCCTGTCCGGACTCAGCGGAACTCGAAGGGGATGCGGGGGCCGCTCGGGGTCGAGGAGCCTTCGAGGGAGATCTGCGCACCCATGATCGCGGCCGAAATCTGGCTTCGCAGGGAATCGAGCAGCATGCCCCGACGGGAAACGAGGTCCAGGAGGATGTATCCCAGATCCACCTCCTCGAAGAACAGCGGTTCCACCACCAGTGCCGATCGGATCGGGGATTCGTGGACGATCCGTCGGAACAGCTCTTCCGGCTCGGTGACGACTCCATCCGGGGGCAGGGGCATTCGGATTCCCCGGTCGACGGAAAGCGCCAGGCGCAACGAGTTCGAGTCGACTCCGTAGTCCCGGAGGAGGAGATGCAGGCTCGAGATCCTGAGCGAGTTGCATTCCCTGGCCACGAGATCGACGATATCGCCGATCTCGAACCCGTTCTGGATCCGCGAACTGATTTCGTGGAGGCGTCTGGACCATCTCTGCATCTGCAGCGATTGGTAGGTCGTGGCCTGCACCACGTGGTGCTGCGCCACGACCCGGAGCAGGTGCAGCAGTCCGTCGAATCCCAAGCCGTTCTCGGGATCCTTCCGGATGTAGGGGAGCGAAGCCGACCGGATCCTGGTGATCAACGTCTGCCAGAGGTCGGGATCCTGTCGTCCGATGGAGAACCCGCGCGCGAGGGCGAGGAAGGCGTCGATGCTGGAAGAGGGATCCCCGGTCCTGCAATCGTCCACCAGCGCCGCGAGAAGGGTCTCGAACAGATCGGCGGTCCGGATCGAATCGTCGGGAAGACCGCAGGACTCCCTGACCGCATCCAGGTGGGCCCGGCTTCCCAGAACTTCCGACGACGCGTCGACCGCGGAGCCGGGAACGAGACTCGAGCACGCCTCTTCGATGGCCTTCGGTCGGCAACCGCAGGAGCCCCGCCTCACCACGGAAACCGGGAGAGGAGACGCCGGTTCCCACTCCCCGGAGTCGAGCATCCTCAGGATCCGGTGGACGCAGGAAACCCCCTGCTCGAACACGGGTTGGTGGACGGTGGTCAAGCTCGGGGTGGAATGGAGGGCATCCTGGACGTCGTCGAACCCGACGACCGCGACATCCTGCGGCACCAGGATTCCGTGCGCCTTCAAGGCATCCATCGCACCCAAGGCCATCTCGTCGTTGGCGGCGACCAGACCGTCGAAGAGCGTTCGGCGATCCAACAGGGCTCGGACCTCGTCGCGAGCGATCCCGAAGTCGAATTCCCCTGCGAGCTCGAAGGAAGGATCGAAGTGGATCTCCAGGCGCGAAAGCGTTTCCAGGAAGGCCCTGCGACGATGCTCGGCGTCCGGATTGCCCGGAGGTCCGCCGACGAAGACCAGTTTCTTCCTCCCATGCCCGAGGACCAGATGCTCGACCACCTGGGCGATCCCCGACGGATTGTCGATCGTCGACGAAGGGTGGCCGGCCAGCTCCAAGCCGACGGTGACCAAGGGTATCGGCATCAGGGAATCGATGAACGAGCTGGCGAACGACAGCGAACCGTTGTTCGCCAGCACAGGGGCCAGGACCACCAACGCATCGGGCCTCGCCTTCTTGACCAGTTCGAATGTCGAGTTCCGCATGCGCTTCGTCTGGTCGGCCGAACCGATCTCGCCTCCGTTGAAACTGATCAGGTCGCAGTCCTCGGATTGCGCGACGGATTTCATTCCCGCCCAGAAGGTGTACTGGTACGTCCCCACGAGATCGTTGGTCAGAAGCCCGATGACAACTCGCTTGCTCACGACGGGACCTCCTTCGGGTGCGGGATGGGGTATCCGGAACCGGCCAGCCTCCCCGGTCCTCCAACGCGAAGATCGAAATGGTGGATTGCCTGGGGATTCATCTTTCGGCGATCTGCTTCGCGTAGATGGCCGTGATCAGCGTCGGAATTCGGTCGAGCGGGACCACGTGGTCCACCCCGCCGAGCTTGATGGCCTCCTTGGGCATGCCGAACACGACGCAGCTCTCCTCGTCCTGGGCGTAGGTGACGGCACCGGTCTCGTGCATCTCGCGCAATCCGTGGGCGCCGTCGTCTCCCATGCCGGTCATGATGATCCCGATGGCGTTGGGTCCCGCCGCCTTCGCGGTGGATCGGAAGAGCACGTCCACCGAGGGTTTGTGTCGGCTGACCAGCGGGCCGTCCTTGACTTCCACCCGGTACTGGGCACCGCTGCGCACCACCAGGAGATGCTTTCCACCGGGTGCGATCAGGGCCCTGCCCGGGAGGATCCGGTCGTTGTTCTCGGCTTCCTTGACCTCGATCTGCGACAGCTTGTCCAGCCTGAGCGCGAATCCCTTGGTGAACTGTTCGGGCATGTGCTGGACCACCACGATCCCCGGACAGGTCCTGGGCAAGGCGGTCAAGACCAGTTCCAGAGCCTGGGTTCCCCCCGTGGAGCATCCGATGGCCGCGATCTTCTCCGTCATCGGGACGTTCATCGAAGTCGCCGGAGCCGAAAGCATTTCGTCGGCGGTGAGCTTGGGCCGGACCGCCATCTCGGCTCCTGCGGCGGCGAGCGGCTTGGAACGCATCCGGTCCACGCGGGCTCCGGCGGCGGCGCGCACCACGGACACCAGATGTTCCGACTGGTCCTTCAGGAAATCGCGCAATCCGATCTTCGGCTTCTCCACGATGGCGAACGCACCGGCGGAAAGCGCCTTGAGCGTGACCTCGCCGCCCTCCCCCACCAGGGAAGAGCAGATCACCACGGGCGTGGGCCGGATGGACATGATCTTCTGGAGGAAGGTGACGCCGTCCATCCGGGGCATTTCCACGTCGAGCACGATCACGTCGGGCCACTGGACCTTCATCTTCTCCCAGGCGTACAGGGGATCCGGAGCCACGGCGACGACTTGGATGCCCCCGTCCTTGGACAACTGCTCGGCGAGCACCTGGCGGACCACGGCGGAGTCGTCCACGATCATCACGGAGATCGGCATCGGCGGCTCCTCAGATCCTGCGGTGGACGGTGGGTTTGATCTGGTTCAAGGGGAGATCCATCCCCGCGATCGATTCGGAATGGCCGAGGAGGAGCCACCCTCCCGGTCGGATCCGCCGTGCGATCTCCGACAACACCCTGAACTTGGTGGGCGCGTCGAAATAGATGATCACGTTGCGCAGGAACACCACGTCGAATTCCGTCATGTCCGCGGGGATGTCCAGGAGGTTGACCTGCCGGAATTCGACGCGTTCCCGCAGCGTCCGGTCGATCCGGAGCTTCCCCTCGAACCGGTCCTTGCCCTTCAGGCAGTACGCCTTCAGGAAATGGGGGGGGATCTCCTCGGCCCGTTCCATCGGGTAGAGTCCGGCCGACGCCTGCGCGATCACGTCGTTGCTGACGTCCGATGCCACGAGTTCCCACCCACCGGGTCCCAGGCGCTGGTGCAGGCACATGGCGATGGTCCAAGGCTCCTCGCCCGTGGAACAGGCCGCGCTCCAGACACGGAGATCCTCCCCGGGAGGCTTCAAGCCGCAGATCGTGCCCTGGAGAAGGTCGAAATGGTGGGCTTCCCGGAAAAAATGGGTCTCGTGGGTGGTGATCAGGCCCACGGCCGTCTCAAGTTCACGGGGATCCACCGGGTTCTTCAGCCTCTCGAAGTAGGCGCGGAAACTGCGGAGTCCCAGTTCGCGCAAGCGCTTGCCGAACCGACCCACCAGGAGCTGCTTCTTGTGGTCGGCCAGGTGCAGCCCGATCCGATCCTGGAAGAACTCCTGGAACTGGTGGAACTCCGCGTCGGAGAGGACGATCCCCTCCAGGGTGCTGGCGTCGGTGGACATCGCCCGTGGCTCAGAATCGACCGAAGGATTCTTCGTCGATTTCCGCCGACGCATGGACCAAAACCGGCTTCCGTCCGTTGGCGCCTCGTCGCGCCCCTTTCCCGACCGGATGCGCCGCACGACCTTGGGCGTTGGCCGCACCCGTCTTGAAGTACCCGATGGCCTGCTGCAGCCGGATCGCCTGGGCGCTCATCTCCTCGGATGTGGAGGACAACTCCTCGGAGGCGGACGCCGTGCTCTGGGTGGTCTGCGAGAGCTGGGAGATCGAGGTGTTGATCTGGTTCAAGCCCGTGGTCTGCTCCCTGGATGCCGACGAGATCTCCTGGACCAGGTCCGCGGTCTTGCGGATGGAAGGAACCAGCTCGTCGAGCACCTTGCCCGCCTGCTCGGCGAGTTTCACGCTGCTGCCGGCCACCGCCCCGATCTCCTGCGCCGCGACCTGGGAACGCTCCGCCAACTTGCGAACCTCCGCAGCCACGACCGCGAAGCCCTTGCCGTGCTCCCCGGCACGGGCGGCTTCGATCGCCGCGTTGAGGGCCAGCAGGTTGGTCTGGTACGCGATGTCGTCGATGATCCCGATCTTCTCCGCGATCTGGCGCATGGCCTCCACCGTGTGGCTCACGGATTCTCCACCTTCCTTGGCGTTTTTCGCGGCCTTGCTCGCGATGTCGTCGGTGACCTTCGCGTTCTCCGCGTTCTGGGCCACCGTACTGGAGATCTCCTCGACGGATGCCGAGGTCTCCTCCACCGAAGCCGCCTGCTCGGTGGCGCTTTGGGACAGGGACTGGGAGGAGGCGGATATCTCCTCGGAAGCCGATGCCAGGGCGTCCGAGGAATCCCGGATCTCCTGCACGACCTCGCGGAGCTTCTCCGTCATCTGCTTCATGGATGCCAGAAGGCTCGTGGAGTCGCCGACATGCGTCCGGACCTCCACCATCAAATCCCCCTCGGCCACCTGGCGCACCACCGCCGCCGCGTAGTCCGGTTCACCCCCGAGCTGGGCCATGAGCCGTCTCGCGATCACGAAGCCGATCGCCACCAGGACGAGTATGGTCCCCACGGAAAGGAGGATGGAGAAGACCATGGCGCTTTTCCGGACCCGCGTCGCCTCCAAGGCCGCTTGGCTCCCGAGTTCGGCGCTGTATTCGGAATGGGTGGTGAAGGCGTCCCAGACCGCGTTCGCGATCTTCGCGCTCGAAAGCCATTCCGCCACCCCGTCGGCAGACCTTCCCGCCTGGACCGCACCGATGCAACGTCCGCGCAGAGCGGCGTAGTCGACGATGGCCTTCTTGTCGGCCTCCAGGAGTTCGCGATCCTTGGCGTCGGAGACGATGGACTGGTAGTGCGCCAGGGAGAGGTCGATCTTGGCGGAATCGTCCTGGATCTTCCCCTCCAGGGCGGTCCGCGAGGCCGGATCGGCCAGGAGGAAGTACTTGAAGGTCAAGGCGCGCATGTCCGCGAGCGAACGGAAGGCGGAATCCAGGGTGAGAAGGCTCGGGACGGTGTTCGTGTTGGCGTAGTCCGCCGATTGGAAGGTCCGTCCGATCTGGACGATGCCCAGTCCGGAAACCAGGCAAAGCCCCAGTGCGGCGGACGCGACGAGCATGGTGAGTCTTTGTTTGACGGTCATGGTAGGTGCCTCTGTTCAGGGATTCCGGTCCGATGTCCCGGCTGCGGTTGGAGAAATGGATCGAGCTCAGGGCGCTTGTTCGGGCCGAGACGATGCGGCGGCCCCGACCAGCGCGGCCATCTCCTCGACGGAGAGGACCTTGTTGATGTCCAGTGTCACGATGAACCGGTCGTCGAGGTTCAGGATCCCGTCCACGAAGTCCGCGCGCAGACCGGAGCCGAAACTCGGCTTCGATTCCAGCCTGCCACGGTCGAGCGTGAGCACTTCGCTCACGGCGTCGACAAGCACCCCGAGCATGTGGGCGCGCTCGTCCACGAACACCTCGACGATCACGACGCAGGTGCGCTTCGCGATGGGGGTCTCCCCACGCCCGAAACGGGCCTGTAGATCGACCACCGGAACCACGGCTCCGCGGAGGTTTATGACCCCGCGCAGGAAGGGAGGCATCATCGGGATCGTGGTGATCCCGCAGAATTCGATGATCTCCCGCACATGCTCGATGGGTATGGCGAACGATTCTCCGCCCAGCGAGAATGTCAGATACTGACATGAAGATCCGACTTCTCCCTCGCTCGTCGGATGGAGGTTCCTGCTCGCTGGACTGGATTGCGGAAGTGTCGCGGTGCCCATGGGTCAGAACTTTCCGAAGGAGGTTTCGTCGATCCCCGCCGCGGCGTGGACCGCGTTCGGTCTCTTCCCGGTGGCGCTTCGCCGTGCCGACCTGCCGACTTGGTTGGCCTTGACCAGCGTTCCGCTCGACGTGCCCGTGTTGAAGTAGCGGATGGTTTCCTGCAGTCGCTGGGCCTGGGCGCTCATCTCTTCCGAGGTCGAGGACAGCTCCTCGGACGCCGAGGCCGTGCTCTGGGTGGTCTGGGAAAGCTGGGATATGGACGTGTTGATCTGGTTCAGCCCGCTTGTCTGCTCCTTCGACGCCGAGGAAATTTCCTGGACCAGGTCCGCCGTCTTGCGGATGGAAGGGACCAGTTCGTCCAGGACCTTGCCAGCCTGTTCTGCGAGCTTCACGCTGTTGCCCGCCACGGTCCCGATCTCCTGGGCCGCCACCTGCGACCGCTCCGCCAACTTCCGGACTTCGACGGCGACGACCGCGAACCCCTTGCCGTGCTCCCCGGCACGTGCGGCTTCGATCGCGGCGTTGAGGGCCAGGAGGTTCGTCTGGTAGGCGATGTCGTCGATGATCCCGATCTTGTCTGCGATCTGGCGCATGGCTTCCACCGTGTGGTTCACCGCTTCGCCGCCGTCCTTCGCGTTCTTCGCGGCGCGGTTCGCGATGTCGTCCGTTACCTTCGCGTTCTCCGCGTTCTGGGCCACGGTGCTCGAGATCTCCTCCACCGACGCGGACGTTTCTTCCACGCTCGCCGCCTGCTCGGTGGCGCTCTGCGAAAGCGACTGCGAAGAGGCGGAGATCTCCTCGGACGCGGACGCCAGCGAATCCGAGGATTCCCGGATGTCCTGGACCACGCCCAAAAGCTTCTCCGTCATCTGCTTCATGGAAGCCAGGAGACTCGAGGTGTCACCGGCCCGGGTGGCCACATCCACCGTGAGGTCGCCTTCGGCCACCTGCCGGACCACCTCCAGCGCGTAGTCCGGCTTCCCGCCGAGCTTCTCCAGGAGATCCCTGCTCATGGCGGATATGTCCGCGAGAAGGCTCGTGGAGTCGCCCTTCCGGAGTTCGACCTGGAGCTCGAAGTTGCCCTTCGCGACTTCCTTCACGATGCCCGCCGCGTAGTCGGGCTCGCCACCCAGTTGGGAGACCAGCTTGCGCGTGATCACCACGCCGATCACGACCAGGATGCAGATGGTGACAAGGGAAAGGAGTATGGAAAAGACGACGGCGTTCTTCTCGACCTTCAGGGCCTCCTGCGAGCCTTGCGCACCAAGTTGGGCATTGTAGTCCGAGTGCGCCGTGAAAGCGTCCAGCACCGCGGCGGAGATTTCCGGCTTCGATAGGCGCAGATCGATCGCCTCCGCCTCCTTGCCGGCTCGGGACAGGGCGAGACACTGGTCGTTCAGGCTGTTGAACGCCGTCAGAGTCTGACGATCCTGATCCAGGAGATCCTTGTCCTTCGGGTCCGACAGGAGTTTCTCGTAATCCTGGAGGGCCTTTTCCAGTTTCTTCTGGTTGTCGGCGATCTTCTGCTCGATCTTCGCCTTCTCCGCAGGATCCTTGACGGCGAAGTGTTGCCAGGACTGGGTCCGGATCGTCGACAACGGCCTGAACGCGGAGTCCAGGGTGAGCAGGCTCGGAACCGTGTTCTCGTTTCCGTAGTTGGCGGAATCGAACGCATGGTGGATCTGGATGACACCCATTGTCGCCACCAAGGCGAGTCCGAGGGCGGCGGCCCCGACGAGCAACACGAGTCTTTGTTTGATGGTCATGGGATCACCTCGCGGGTATGGCCGGTTCGGCCGGGTTGCTGGAAAGGAATTCTCGGGGATCGGTCTGTGCGACTCTCGTCTCCGCGGCGATCTGCGCCAGACGGGGGATGTCCAGGATGAGTGCCACGGCACCGTTGCCCAGGATGGTCGTGCCGCCCACGGCCCTGAGGTCTCGGAACATGGGTCCCAAAGGCTTGATGACCGCCTGCAGCTCGCCGGCGAGTTGGTCCACCAGAAGCCCCACTCGCTGGGCGCCGTATTGCGCGACGACCAAGCTCCTTCGACGGGATGGAGGATCGGCCACGGAAAAGAGCTTTCGCAGATGGACGACCGGAAGGGATTCCCCGCGCAGACGCACGATCCCGCCGTGCAGGTCGGATTCCACCAGATCGGCGCACTCCTTGACCATGTCCAGGGGCACGACATAGGAAGACTTGCCCACGAGGAACTGGAACCCGTCGATGATCGCCAACGTCAGAGGGAGCCTCAGGCGCATGGTCGTGCCCGCTCCTTCCACGCTTTCCAGTTCGATTTCGCCTCGCAGCGCCTCGATGTTGCGGCGCACCACGTCCATTCCCACACCGCGACCGGAAAGGTCGCTGACGGAATCGGCCGTGGAGAAACCCGCTTCGAACACCAGGTTCAGGATTTCCCGGTCCGACAATTCCTGGCCTGGCTGAACGAGTCCCCGCTCGATGGCCTTGGCCAGGACCTTGTCCCTGCGGATCCCGGCGCCGTCGTCGGAGACTTCGATCACGATGCTTCCCGTCTCGTGGTAGGCGTTGAAGGAAAGGGTTCCCTGGGCGGGCTTGCCCGCGGCGATCCGGACCGCCTCGGTCTCCAGGCCGTGGTCCAGGGAATTTCGGACGATGTGCGTGAGCGGATCCGCGATGCGGTCGACCATGGACTTGTCGAGTTCGGCTTCCGCACCGGAGATCCTGAGTTCCACGCTCTTTCCCAGGTCCCGGGAGATGTCCCTCACCATGCGGGGGAACCGCTGGAACACCTCTCCGATCGGAACCATCCTAAGTCCCAAGGCCGAATCGCGGATCTCCTCCACCAGCGTGGCGAGATTCCCGACCGCTTCGGCGCTGGCCTTCGCGCCTTCGTCCAGCGCGGCGACCCGCGCGGTGGCGCTCGCGATCACCAGCTCCCCCACCAGGTCGATGAGCGCATCGAGCTTCTCGGCCTCCACCTTCACCACGTGGCTGTCACGGTTCGAAGCCTTGGGCACCGCCTGCTTCCGCAAGGCGGTCTCGACCACCACGGGAGGCACCATCCGCTCCTCCACGAAGATCTTCCCGATGGGTTTTTCCCCCGATTCCCTTTGGAAGGCGAGGACCTTCTCCAGTTCATTGGGGGTGAGGGCTCCGCAGGAGACCAGGATCTCTCCCAACCGCTTGTCCGTCTCCGGCATCGTCCGCAGGAATTCCAGGTATTCCTCGATCCGGGCGTGGGGCGGGAGGATGCGGATGATGGAGCCGTCGGACACGAATTCGAACGCCGCCTCGATCTGCTGGCGCGTGGCGTCGGAGGAGAAACGCACCTCGATGCCAAGGTGGAGAAGCTCGGGGTCGAGCTCGGAAAGCGGCGGGAGATCGTCGTCCAGGAGCCCCACCGCGAGGATCTCGCCCAGCCCCGACAGGTAGTTGAGGAACGACATGGGGTCCATGCCGCATTTCAGCACGTCCTTCGCGAGTCTCAGGGAGATGTGCCAGGCGTCGTTGAGGACTCCGCCCGGAGCGGCGATCTCCTCCGCACGGGCCTCGACCACGCTCTCCGTCAAGGCGCGCGATCCGGATGCCTCCACCTGCGGAGACAGTCTGTCCAGCAGCGCCTGCGCCCTTTCGGAATCGGGATCCCGGTCCAGGATTCCCTGCTCCACGGCGTCGATCAGGGACGAAAGGTGGTCGCCGCAATCCACCATCAGCGCGACCAGTTCGGGCGTCATCCGGGCGCGTCCGGCCCGGACTCCGTCCAGGACCGTTTCCATCGAGTGGGTGAAACGCACCACGTGCTCCAGGCCGAAGAGTCCGGCCGACCCCTTGATGGTGTGGGCGGCGCGGAAGACCGCGTGCACCCCCTCTTCGCTCGCTCCGTCCCGTTCCATCTCGAGCAGGGCGGATTCCATCTCGGAGAGGAGTTCCCTGGATTCCTGCACCAGCGTGGCGCGCGCGGCCGCCATGTCCATCTTCATGCCTTTCGTGTCGAGTGTACGGACTCGTCGAAGAAGTCGGCCCGTCCCAGGAGCGTGAACGCCCGCAGCACCTCCGGGGAAGGTCCCAGGAACCGGCAGCGGATCCCGTCCGATTCCGCTTGTCGGCGGGTGGACAGGAGCAGCTGGACACCCGCGGTGTCGATTTCGGCGAGCCCGGACAGCTCGAAGTCGATCTCCGACCCCTTCTGCAGGGCTTTCGACAGTTGTTCCTTCCCTTCCAGGACGGAGGAGATGTCCAGGGTTTCCCCGAGACGGGCGCGAAGCTTCCCGCCGGCTTTCGAGATGTTCATGTGCATGGAGATCCCTTTCATGGGAGCACGAGCTTGGACACGGCGTCCAGGAGGACGGGAGGTTGGAATGGTTTCACCACCCAGGCCCGCACCCCGGCGGCCTTGCCCTCCGCCTTCTTGTCGTCGCCGGATACGGTGGTGAGCATCACGACGGGCGTGAACTTGTAGGCGGGGATCTCCTTCGCGGCCTTGACGAACCCGATCCCGTCCAGGTTGGGCATGTTCACGTCGGAGACGATCAGGTGGAACTTGCGTCCGTCCAGCTTGGCGAGGGCGTCGCGACCGTCGCAGGCTTCCACGACTTCGTATCCGGCTCCCTGGAGGGACATCGCCACGACCTGGCGGAAACTCGTTGAATCGTCGACGACGAGGATGGTCTTGGGCATTTGCGCGTGCCTCTCAGAAGAAGGTGACGGACGATGTGGCTTCGGGAACCGCCGCGGCGGCGCCCAGATGGGCCTGCTCCTGCTCGGACGTGGTGTATCCGGCCTCCAGGCGGGCGAGCCAGACGGCGGGTTCGGGCACCTCGTCCCGTCCGATCGCCGCGGCGAAGCGCCGGGTGTCGGTCTCGACATTGGACAATATCTGACTCACCCGGTCCTGGAACTGCAGGTCCACCAGCACCTGCTCGATGGCACGGGCCACCTCGTCGCCGCTGTTGCGCAATCCGGCGATCCGGACCTCCGCTTCCTGCGCGCGTCGCTCGAATTCCTCCAACGTGCCGGATACCGTCCGTTCGGCCTCTCCCAGGAGGAACCGCTCCTTCTTGGACAGCTCCCCCGCGGTCTTCACGGCATTGCCCACGGCGCCCACGATGCCATCCACCTTCTGGCGGATCTCCGCACCGGTCTGTGCGGAGAGCTTGGACAGCTCCCGCACTTCCCCCGCCACGACCGCGAAGCCTCGTCCGGCCTCTCCGCAACGGGCGGCCTCGATCGCGGCGTTCAGGGCCAGGAGGTTCGTCTGCGCAGCCAATTTCCTGACGCTTTCGGCCAAGGTGTGCAACTCCCCCATCGCCGACCCGAGCGTTTCGATCTGGGTCAGGAACTGGTCCCTGGACTCCTTGGATTCGTCCAGCGATCTCAGCGCGTCGGGAAGGTTCACGAGGCTTTCGCGGAGGTTTTCCAGCACCAACCGGTCGGAGGAACCCGGCAGCAGGTTGGCCGCCGATCGCAGACTTCCCAGCATGGTCGAAAATCGATCCGCCAGGTTCGTGATGGCCGATTCCGTCTCCGAACGCACGAGCTCCATGTGACGACTCCAGACGGGGAAGATCCCACCGATCAGTCCCGCGAGCCGCGTATGACGGTCGTCCTGAACCGCGAGCGGGATCTCGGAGGGAAACGCAGGGCGAACGGGGTGGACTGGTGTGGATCTCGGGGCATTCCAGACGAACGCGGCGGTCGCCAAGAGTGCGAGGAGGATGCCTTGCCACCACGATGCCGCGCTCCACAGGCAGAGAACCGAAATCGCAGCGCAGGAGAGGATCAGACGTGATGAAAGATGCATATGCGGATCGCATTCTCTCTTTAATCGATGGGGTGAGTTCTCACTCTCCCGCTTTTTTGGGTCGGTGTCAAGGGGGGAGCGAATCGCCTCCACTCCCCCCCCTCGAGGCCAGCTCTCCTAGCGCCCGTGTTTCCTGATCGCTTTCGGGATCCGCTCCACCGCGATCTTGACGTCCATCGCGGAGATCCGCGACCGCAACCACTCCTGGATCTTGTCCAGGTCGGCCTTGGACAGGGACTGGTCCACACCCAGGTTCAGGACCGTGACGGGCCGCGCGGCGACGCCGGAATCCAGGTCCCAGCGCAGGGCGGTGGAAAGCCAGACCTCCTGGATCCGCGGGAAGAAGATGTGGAGCTCGGCGGGGACCTTCCGGAGCCGCTCCAAGTCGGCTCGGCGCCGGGAGAGGGAGTCCTGGAGGCGCTGGATGGTGCTGTCGCGCTTCTCCAGGGTGATCTGGCTCTGGGTGTACATCTCCCCCAGGATCCCGGACTTGATGGACGAGATGTCGATGTGCTGGGCGTCGGCCTGGTGGACGTCCAGCTTGGCCTTGGCCAGTCCAGCGCCTTCGAGCTGGCCCTGGATCCCCGCGATCTTGTCGGGAGGGATGATCTCCCCGATCAGGGTGACGTCGATCCGCCGGGCCTTGGGGTCGATGTCGATCTCGGTGATGTGGGCCTGCGGGAAGGCGAACTCCTGGTGGACGAAGTTCGTCGCCTTGGTCCTGAACACCTCCTCCTGCACCAGACGGTAGGCCAAGAAGACGCTGGGCAGGGTGGTCAAAAGCACCGCGACCACCTGGTAGTTGCGCACGCGTCGGGCGATCCTGCCGTCCACGATCAGGTTCGCCTGGACGTGGAAGATCTTGGTGATCAACGCCGAGGAGAACGCGATGAACACGCAGTTGATGAGGAACAGGTAGAAGGCCCCGAAGAAGAACGGCCAGTTGCGGTTGGCCAGCCCGAACCCCGCCGCGCACAGGGGCGGCATCAGGGCGGTGGCGATGGCGACGCCCGGGATCACGTTGCTCTTTCCCTTGCGGGTGGCGCCCACGATTCCGGCGAGTCCGCCGAACAGCGCGATCAGGACGTCCCAGATGGTGGGCGAAGTCCGCGACAGAAGCTCGGACTGCGCCGTGGTCAGCGGGCTGAACAGGAAATAGAGGCTGGACGTGGCCAGGGAAATGCCCGCCGAGATGGCGAGGTTCTTCACCGAGCGTCGGATCAGGGGGAAGTCGAAGATTCCCAGGCCGTACCCGATGCCCATGATGGGACCCATCAGCGGCGAGATCAGCATGGCGCCGATGATGACGGCGGTCGAGTTCAGGTTCAGCCCGATGGAGGCGATGAAGATGGCGAAGATGAGCACCCAGAGGTTCGCGCCCCGGATCTCGACTCCGGCCCGCAGCTCCTGGTCGATGGTGGCGTCGTCGGCCTTGTCCGCCACCAGGCTGAGGCGGTCCTGGACCAGCGCCTTCAGCGTGTTCCAGCTCTCGCGGGTGATGATTCCGCTCATATGTCCGCACCTTCCGGTCCGACGACGGAGGTGGGAAGCAGATGCAGCAGCCGCAGAAGTGGTGTGATGGTCAGTCCCTGGACCACGATGGAGAAGGCCACCACCGCGAAGGCGATGGTGATGATCTGGGGCCGCATGGGGACGGATTCCGGCAGCCCCAGGGCCAAGGCCAGGGCCAGGGCTCCTCGCAGGCCGCCCCACACCAGGATGTGCTGGTGGGCGAAGGATATCCGGGAGGCTCCCTTGGAAAACAGGAGCGATATGGGGTAGATCGCAAGGGCGCGACTGCCCAGGACCAGCATCACCGCGGCGAGGGCGGGAACCACGAGGGGAACGAAGTCCTGCTTGGCCTCCTGCATCCCGATCAGCAGGAAGATCAGGGAATTGGCCACGAAGGCGGCGAATTCCCAGAAGGCGTCCACGTTCTCCTTCCCCTTGCTGGAGATGGAGCCCAGGTGGCCCCGGTTCCCGATGATCAATCCCGTGGTCAACGTGGCCAGCACGCCGGAGAGGTGGAAGTGCTCGGCGAGGAGGAAGGAACCGTAGGCGGCCACGGTGGAGAAGGCGAGCTCCACCAGGTGGTCGGTGGTCTTTCCCGCGAGGTACAGGATCGCCATGGCCACCAGGGCTCCGCAACCGATGCCTCCCCCGATGATCATCCCCGCGCTCGCCGCGACGCCCGCGAGCGTGGGCGCCGGGCCGCTTCCCGCGAAGGCCAGGAGCAATCCGAAGACCACGGCGGCGGTGCCGTCGTTGAACAGGCTCTCCGATTCCACCAGGATGCGCAACCGCCCGGAGACGCCCGCCTCCTTGAAGGTCGCGATCACCGAGACGGGGTCCGTGGCGGCGATGAGCACGCCGAAGATCCCGGCGGCGAGGGTGGGCCATCCGAACAGGAAGTGCATGCCGATTCCCGTCAGGGCGGCGGAGACGAGCAGACCCAGGCTCGCCATCACCAGCACCGGCGGCAGGACCTTCCGGAGTTCCTGCCAGGGAAGGGAGAGGGCGGCTTCGAAGATCAGGGGCGGGAGAAGGAGCGAGAAGATCAGTTCCTTGGTGAGGGCGATGGTGGGCGCGTGCGGCAGCAGGGCCATGGCCGCACCGGAGAACACCAGCCCCACCGTGTAGGGGAACCGGAACCGCCGCGCCACCATGGCCACCATCGCGGCCACCAGGAGGAGGAGTTCGATCTTCTCGATGGGAAGGTCCGTCATGGACCAGCCCACCCCTTGGCGTGCATCACCACCGAGGAGATAACTCTTCCGCGCCGCCCCGGTGGCGGCGTATTCGAGTCGCCTTCAGGTGGCGGGACCGGCCTCTGCGGCCGCACCTAGCGGGATCTTCGAACCGACCGGGTCCAGGATGCGGTAGGCCAGGAGCTTCACCCGGTCGCTGAGCAGGAACCAGACGAACGCGTAGCCCCACACGAATCCGGCCCACTTCCAGCCCAGCGGGGTCATGAACACGCCGTAAACGGCGATCAGGGTGGCGAGGATCTGGGTACCCAGCACGGCCACCCACAGGATCCGGGCGGGTCGGATGGACCAGAACGGACCTCGCGTACGGGTCAGGAAGATGGTGAGGTGACCGGCCACGGAAAGGAGCAGGTACATGAGGGTCTGCAGGTGCGGGCGGTCCAGGTGGAACACCCGATCGCCCAGGAAGAAGAGTCCGAAGGCGGCGATGGGCCCCACCACTCCCAGGACGGAGGCGATGCCCAGGACCATCCGCATGTTCCACGACTCGGGCTGGTTCTTGAAGTGCACGTTGTCGTAGGCGATGGACAGGATGGCTCCGTCGTTCAGCAGGGCCAGCATCACGATCATCACCGCGGTCAACGGGTAGAAGTTGAAGATCAGGATGGAGAGCGTCATGAACAGGAGCACGCGCAGGGTCTCCGCGATGCGGTAGATGGCGTAGCTGTTCATGCGCTGGAAGATCCGGCGGCTCTCCTGGATGGCGTCGATGATCACCGAGAGTCCCGGGGTCAGGAGCACGATGGACGCGGCGGCGCGGGCGGCGTCGGTGGCGCCGGAGACGGCGATGCCGCAGTCGGCCTTCTTGAGCGCGGGGGCGTCGTTCACGCCGTCCCCCGTCATCCCCACGATGTGGCCCCGCTTCTGCAGGACGTCGACGATGTGGAACTTGTGCTCCGGGAACACCTGGGCGAAGCCGTCGGCGTCCTCGATGGATTTCGAGACCTTCTCGGGCTCGTCGTGCTTGGCGTCCATCAGGCCGCTGGCGTCCAGGATGTTGGAGCCCATGCCCAGCTTCTTGGCGGTCTCCACCGCGATGGCGATGGCGTCGCCGGTCACCATCTTCACCAGGACGCCCATGTTCCGGGCCGTCTCGATGGTGGACTTCGCGTCTTCCCGGGGAGGATCGAACAGGGGAAGCACGCCCAGGAATCGCCAGGACCCGTCTCCTTCCGAGCGGGCGACGCCCAGGGACCGGAAACCGCGGGCGGCGAACTCCCCCACCGCCTTGTCCACCGCGGCCGTGACCTGGGAAGCGTTGGCCGAAAGCTTCAGGATCACCTGGGGCGCACCCTTGGTGACCTTGAACGACTTTCCATCCGCCCCCTCGACCTCGGCTTCGGTGCGCTTGTGCACCGGATCGAACGGTTGGAAATGGGTCACCTTGCAGCCGCTCAGGGAGGACTTGTCCTTCAGACCCCCGATCACGGCGAGGTCGATGGTGTCGTTGTTCTCCTCGCGGGAAGCGAGCGCTCCCGCGAACACCACCTCGTCCGGAGTTGCCCCTTCCACGCTGAAGGGATCGCCCAGCGTCAACTTGTTCTGGGTCAGGGTTCCCGTCTTGTCCGAACAGAGCACGTCCACCCCGGCCAGTTCCTCGATGGCCACCAGCTTGCTCACCACCACGTTCTTGCGCGACAGGAGACGCGCCCCCACCGCCATGGTCACGGAAAGGACCGTGGGCATCGCCACCGGGATGGCCGCCACGGTGAGCACCAAGGCGAACTGCAAGGTGGTCAGGACGCGGTCGCCCCGCAGGATCGCCACCGCGATGATCACCGCCACCAGGGCCACGGCCAGGAGGATCAGGTAGTTCCCGATCTTGAGGACGGCCTTCTGGAAGTGGCTCGTGGTGTGCGCGCTCTGGACCAGTTGGGCGGTCTTCCCGAAGTAGGTGTCGGCTCCGGTGGCGTACACCAGGGCTGTGATCTCTCCTTGCCGGACGATGGAACCGGAAAACACCGCGTCGCCGGACTTCCGCGTGGCGGGAAGGCTCTCCCCGGTGAGAGCCGATTGGTCGACCTCCAGGGAATCGCCTTCCAGGAGCCGGGCGTCGGCGGGCACGATGTCGCCCAACCGCAATCGGATGATGTCTCCGGGAACCAGGTCCCGGGACGGCGGAGTGATCCACTTTCCGTCGCGCTTGACCCGGGCGTTGACCGCGAGCTTGGCCTTCAAGGCGGCGATGGCGTTCCCCGCCTCCTTCTCCTCCCAGAAACCGACCACGGAATTGGCCAGCAACAGCACCAGGATGATCCCGAAATCGGGCCAGTGCCGCGCCACGGCGGAAAGGATCACCGCCGCCTCGATCATCCAGGGGATGGGACCCCAGAAGTACCCGAGGAACTTGAGGAAGAGGTTGGTCTCCTTCTCCGCCAACTCGTTGGGCCCGTACTGGGCCAACCGTTTACCCGCCTCGGCCCCCGTCAATCCGGAATCGGTGACCCCGAGCTTCGCGAACACGTCCGGCATGGGAAGGGATTTCAGGTCGTCCGACGGCGGCTTCGCCTTGTTCGGACCTTCTTCGCTTTGAACCATCTTGCCCATTGGAGAGACAACCTTTCGCTGTGTCGGTTTTCCGGATCGCGGGAGGAGCTGTCAGCCCTTCAGGCACCGGAGGGAGAACCCGTAGTCCTTGCTGCTGCTGAAGCGATTCACCTGTTCGCTCCCGTTGTAGATGATCCGAAACCACGCGTAGTCGGAAAAATCCTCGGAGGCCGTCCAGAACGCGGCGTTGACACCCGCGACCTCGAAGGTGTTCTTGTCACCGTGGCCGTGCTCGTCGGCGTTGCCTCCGGGCAGCGCGCGGAAACCGATCAGATCCGTTCCGTTGCCGGTTCCCGCTCCGTCGGGAATCCATCCGACCCTGGACTTCAGCTGGTCGCCCGCCTTGGATGGGGCCAATGCGACATTGGTGAGAACGGTCCATTCGGAGTCGGAGGGCACGTGCCAGCCTTCCGGGCAGATCCCTTGGTGCAGGACGGAGCTTCCTCCCCAAAGGTTGGTGTTGCTGGCCGCCGGAAGGCCCATCGCCTCGGTCCAGGTGTACAGTCGGCCGTACTTCGCGCCGCTGTCCGAGCTTCCCTTGTACCAGACACCCACCTTGTTCCCCGCGGGCCCCGCGAAGTCCAGGTTCTGGGCCATCCAGGTCTGTTTTCCGATCTCGACGGTCTTGTAGACCTGCTGGTCGCGGGCGTCGGTCATGGTGCCGTAGCGGATGGAATCGTTCCAGGGGATTTCGGGCGAACCCACCGCCTGCTGCTTGCGGTCGCACGAAGTGAGGGCGGAGGTGGCGGCCAGCAGGAGAATTCCAAGAAGGGGGGGCGCTTGTGCCGCGGGGAGATGTTTCATGGGTTGCCTCGAAGGTGTTGATGGAAGGACGGTCGTGGAAAATCGTGCCGATGGGCTGGATTCATTCATCCCAGTAGCCCTTCCGGTCGTAGTGGCTGTGGAGGGAGGATTCGTATTCCCGGGACAGCAGGGATTCGTCCGTGTACTCGGGGGAGTTCCGGACCGCGTCCTGAGTGAGGTCGAGCACCACCTGGGAGTCGGCCCAACTGATGGAATCGATCCATTGCGGAGGGATGACGACCTTCTTGGAGGGCCACCAGTTGCGGGTTCCGACGACCAGGTAGCGGATGGACCATGTCTTCTCGTCGACGATGAAATCCTCCACATGGCCGATGTCGCCGTCCTTCGCGTGGACGCCGTATCCGTCCACCCCGGTGGCGCTGCGGAGGTGGACGTCCCAGTGTTCGTTCTTCCCGACGAGGTCCCAGTGTTCCCGGGCGCGTTCGACATGGGCGAAGGCACCCCAGGCCAGGTCGCCGCTCCAATACTGCGGCCACCCGTAGTACCAGTTGTAGGACTCCTCGAACTGCCGCGACACGGGCTTGTCCGTGTCCAAGGCCGGACTCCCCTCCACCTGGCTCTTCGTCAGATCGACGGAGATGGTCCGATCCCCCTCGTCGACGGATTTCAGCGCGTACGGCGAGATCAGGACCTGGCGATCCACGAGCCATCCGCCGGTTTCCGCGACGAGGTACCGGATGGTCCAGAATCTGTCGTCGAAGAGGAAATCCTCGACCTTCCCGATGACCCCATCGGTGGCTCGGAGCTTGAAACCTCGAAGGTGCTTGGCTTTGTGGAACATCGTCTACCTCTTCCGCTGGTGGTGGTGGACACCGGATCTTCCGGGCTCGGGAACCGTCGCGGACATCATCGCGCCGTCCATTTCCAATTCCGGATCTCCGGCATGTCCTGTCCGTTCAGGTCGATGTAGGCTTTGTGCTCGATCAGCTTCTCCTGGAGCATCCTCTTCAGGTGGAGTCCCCGTTCGCCGGTCTGGGGCAGGCGGTCCACGGCGTCCATCACCAGGTGGAACCGGTCCAGCTCGTTGAGCACGGTCATGTCGAAGGGCGTCGTGATGGTGCCTTCCTCCTTGTAGCCGCGCACGTGGAAGTTGTCGTGGTTGGGACGGCGGTAGGTCAGGCGGTGGATCAGCCACGGGTAGGCGTGGAAGGCGAAGATCACGGGCTTGTCCGCGGTGAACAGGTCCTGGAAGTCGCCGTCGCCCAGTCCGTGCGGATGCTCGGTGGGCGGCTCCAGGCGCATGAGGTCGACCACGTTCACCATCCGGACGTTCACCTCGGGGAGGTGCTCGCGGAGGATGGAGATGGCGGCCAGGGTCTCCAGGGTGGGCACGTCTCCGGCGCAGGCCATGACGATGTCGGGAGCCATGTCCTGGTCTCCGCTGGCCCATGCCCAGATCCCGATCCCCGTGGTGCAGTGCGCCACGGCCTCGGACATGGACAGCCATTGGGGCGCGGGGTGCTTGCCGGCCACCACGACGTTCACGTAATGTCGGCTGCGCAGGCAGTGGTCCATCACCGAAAGCAGGCAGTTCGCGTCCGGCGGAAGGTACACGCGGACGATTTCCGCCTTCTTGTTCACCACGTGGTCCAGGAAGCCGGGATCCTGGTGGGTGAACCCGTTGTGGTCCTGGCGCCAGACGTGCGAGGCCAGCAGGTAGTTCAACGAGGCGATCTTGCGCCGCCAGGGCAGATGCGATGTGATCTTGAGCCACTTGGCGTGCTGGTTGAACATGGAGTCCACGATGTGGATGAAGGCCTCGTAGCAGTTGAAGAGTCCGTGCCGTCCGGTGAGCAGGTACCCCTCCAGCCACCCCTCGCACTGGTGCTCGCTGAGCATCTCCATCACGCGACCGGTGGGCGCGAGGAATTCGTCGCCGGGAACCGTGGCGGCGTTCCACTGGCGCTCGGTCACCTCGAACACGGACTCCAGGCCGTTGGACAACGTCTCGTCGGGTCCGAAGATGCGGAAGTTCCTCTGGCCGCCGTTGCGCTTGACCACCTCGCGCAGGAAACGTCCCAGCACGTGGGTGTCTCCGATGCCCGGGCTGCCGTGCTCGGGAATGTCCTCGGCGAAGTCGCGGAAATCCGGCATGCGCAGGTCCCGCAGGAGCATCCCCCCGTTGGCGTGGGGGTTGGAGCCCATGCGTCGGTCGCCCGCGGGAGCGAGCGCGGCCAGCTCCGGCACCAGCTTCCCCTGCGCGTCGAAGAGTTCCTCGGGCTTGTAGCTGCGAAGCCATGCTTCCAGAAGCGCCAGATGTTCCGGATGGGCGGCGGGGTCCGAGAGCGGGACTTGGTGGGAGTGGAAGGTGCCTTCGATCTTCACCCCGTCGACCTCGACAGGTCCCGTCCATCCCTTGGGCGAGGCGAGGACGATCATGGGCCAGCGGGGACGGTCGGCGTGTCCACGCTTGCGCGCATCGGTTTGGATCGTCCGGATCCGCTCGATGCCTGAGTCCAATGCCGCGGCCATGGCCTGGTGCATGGCGGCGTGTTCGTGTCCCTCCACGAAGATCGGATCCCAGCCGTAGCCGCGCAGCAACTGCTCCAGTTCCTCCCGGGTGATGCGAGCGAGCACCGTGGGGTTGGAGATCTTGTAGCCGTTGAGGTGCAGGATGGGGAACACCGCGCCGTCGTGCACGGGGTCCAGGAACTTGTTGGAGTGCCAAGCCGTGGCCAGAGGTCCGGTCTCCGCCTCGCCGTCGCCCACCACGCAGGCGACCACGAGATCGGGATTGTCGAACACGGCTCCGAAGGAATGGCTCAGGGAGTACCCGAGCTCGCCGCCTTCGTGGATGGAGCCGGGAGTCTCCGGCGAAGCGTGGCTGGGGATCCCGCCGGGAAAGGAGAACTGGAGGAACAGCTTGCGCAGTCCCGCCTCGTCCTGGGAGATGTCCGGATAGATCTCGCTGTAGGTGCCTTCCAGGTAGGTGTTCCCCACCACCGCGGGTCCCCCGTGTCCCGGGCCGGACACGTAGATCATGTCCAGGTCGTACTTCTTGATGACGCGGTTCAGGTGGGCGTAGATGAAGTTCTGGCCGGGCGTGGTGCCCCAGTGGCCAAGGAGCATGTGCTTCACGTCCGCCAGGGCCAGCGGCCGCTTCAGGAGGGGGTTGTCGTAGAGGTAGATCTGCCCCACCGCGAGATAGTTGGCCGCGCGCCAATAGGCGTCGATCTTCCGAAGCTCCTCGGAATCCAAGGACGATGGTTTCTCCAAGCTCATGTGGACACCTCCGATTTGCCGCGCGTCGTTCCCAGGAGACGGGACACGGACCTCGCGATCATCCGTTCCTCGTCCGTGCGGATCATGCGGACCGCGACTCGACCCGAATCCGAAGAGATCAATCCGGCGTTCCCCAGGTTCCGTTCAATGTCCAGTTCGATCCCGAGGAATCCGAGACCTTCGCAGACGCGGGAACGGATTTCCGGCGAGTTCTCTCCGATGCCGCCGGAGAACACCAGGGCGTCCAACCCGCCGCCCGCGGCGGCGTAGGCCCCGATGCATTTTCGGATCTGGTAACAGAAGATGTCCACGGCTTCGGCGCATTTCGCGTCCTCGGCGCTTCGACCCAGGAGTTCGCGCATGTCCGAACTCGTCTCGGAGATCCCCAGCAATCCAGACTCGAAGTGGATCATGTGGTCGAAGGCCTTGCCGTCCATTCCCGTCGAGCGGGAGAGGAACCGGGAAAGCCCCGGATCCAAGTCCCCCGACCGGGTGGCCATGGGGATCCCCGCGGCGGGTGTGAATCCCATCGTGGTGTCCAAAGGCTTTCCGGCGTGGACCACGGCCAGGCTGGCTCCGCTGCCCAGGTGGGCAAGGACCACGCGACCGTTTTTTGCCAAGGGTGCGTCCAGGCGGGCCAGCTCCTCCATCAAGAACTGGTAGGACAGCCCGTGGAAGCCGTAGCGGCGGATTCCCAGGGAATCGAATCTCCTGGGAATCGCGAGCCTTCTGGCGACCGCGGGCATCTCCCGATGGAACTCGGTGTCGAAGCAGGCCACCTGCGGGAGCTTGGGAAAACGGCGGTGGAAGGCCCGCGTCAGGAGGATCTCCTCGGGCAGATGCTCGGGATCGAAGGGACTGAGATCCACCAGGTCTTCGACCATCTCGGGTGTGACGATTTCCGGCGTTCCGTATTCCGCTCCTCCGTGGACCACGCGGTGCCCCACCGCCGAAAGGGCCGATCCGGGGTAGCGGGATTCCATCCAGTCCATCAGCAGCTCCACGGCCGCTTCGTGATCGGGGGCCGAGATCCGCCGTCGCGTCTCCTTGGCGGGTGTTCCTTCCCGGAACCACATCGCCGGCTCCGGAGACGCGATGCCTTCGACGGCGCCTTCCAGGACACGGGGCATTCCAACCTCGTCCTCGAAGAGTGCGAACTTGATGCTCGAGGAGCCGCCGTTCACGGTCAGGATGCGCAACGAACCAGCCTGGAGAGAAGCCCATGATCGACCAACTTGGCTCCTTTTGTGAGAACGGTGCCTTTCGAACATACAACAATCGGGTCCGCGAAACCTCGACACGATGTGTCGAATGGATTTCGCGCGGAGCCGGAACGTCGTAGGTACGTTTCACCACATGGACAGACTTCGACTCGGACTCGTGCAGTACGCGCCCACCTGGTGCGATCCCGCCGCCAGCCTGGCGAAGGTCGTGGAGCTCCTGCGCCTGGCCCCGGACACGGATCTCCTGGTGCTCCCGGAGATGTCCCTCACGGGTTTCACCATGGACGCATCGAAGGCCGCGCTCCCCCCCGCGATCCTGGAACGCATTTCCGCCATCGCCCGGGACCGCAAGACGGGAATCGTCCACGGAACGGTGGAGGACGGACGGAACCGGATCGTCCTGCTGGACCGCCGTGGCGCGCGCGCGGGAACCTACGACAAGCGCCACCTGTTTTCGCTGGGAGACGAATCCCGTCACTACGCGCCCGGTTCCGACGTCCCGGACTGGACCTTCGAGGGCTGGACCATCCGCCCTTCCGTCTGCTACGACCTGCGCTTCCCCTACCACTTCTGGAAAGGCGCCGATCGCTGCGACCTGGCGCTGGTGCCCGCCTGCTGGCCCGGCTCGCGCGAGCGGCACTGGAAGACGCTGCTGGCCGCCCGAGCCATCGAGAACCAGGTTTGGGTGGCGGGCGTGAACCGGATCGGCGCGGAGCCCAGGCTGTCCTACAAGGGGGCCTCGACGGTGTTGGACCCGAAGGGGAATCCGGTGCTGGAGGCGGGCGATCGCGAGGGGATCCACGTCGTGGAGATCGACCGGACCGCCGTGTCGGAGGCCAGGTCGCGGTACCCGTTCCTCCAGGACCGCCTCGAAGGCTGAGTCCTCCCCGCGGGTTTCCGCGGAATCGGCCACTCAGAGGATCCGGGCCATCTCCACCGCGCGGTCGCGGAAGATCCGGGATTCCTTCTCGCGCGCCCCCTTGCAAGCCTGTCCGAAAGGGCTGGACAGGGAGACGCCCTGGATGCGGATTCCCTGGACGAAGAATTCCAGCGGACAGGGGCACACCAGGTACCAGTTCCCGGAAGCCTTCACCAGCGATCCCCAGGCGAAGACCCCGGAGGACGACGGATTCCGGGCGGCCATCCAGTCCAGTCCGGCTTGGGCCTCCTCGCGGATCCTCTCCTGCATGGCCCTGGCCTGTCCGATCATCTCCCGGCCGGTTTCGTACTTGTCTCCGGCGCTGCTCCTGGTCTCTCCGGCCGCGGCCTGGCGCAACGCCTCCAACTCCGTCAAGGCCCGCAGAAGCCGGTCCGTCAACACCTCCCTCAATCCTTCCCAGACGGCGAGCTTGGATGGCTCGGATTCCGGCGATGCCTCAGGCGCGGGGATGGGCGGTCGCATAGGCCTTCCTCAACCTTTCCACGGAGACGTGGGTGTACACCTGGGTGGTGGCGAGGTCCGAGTGCCCCAACAGCTCCTTGACCGACACGAGATCCGCCCCCCCATCCAGCAGATGGGTGGCGAAGGAGTGCCGCAGCGCGTGCGGCCAATCCGGTCCTCCGTTCCCGACTGTGGCCATGGCCGCCTGGACATCCCTCTCGATGGTCCGGCGTCCGATCCGGCCCCTGCGGCCGGGAAAGACGGGGCCGCCTCCGGCGGCCTCCGCTCGCCAGGCCTCCAACGCGCGCTCGGCGGGATCCGTGAGCGGGACCAGCCGTTCCTTCCGGCCCTTTCCCAGCACCCGCATTTGGCGTGCTCCCAGGTCCACGTCACGCCAGTCCAACCCCACCAGTTCGGCCAGGCGCAGTCCCGATCCCCAGAGAAGCTCCAGCACCAGCGCGGCACGGCGGAACCGGTGGGAGTCCTCGCCGGACGATGTCGTCGCGAGCGACCGGCAAGCCTGGATGGCCTGCACGACGTCCGCGGCGGAAATCACGGACACCAACCTCTTGCGCCTGCGCGGTGCCGCCAGGGTGGCGGAAGGATCGTCCTCCATCCAACCCTGCCTCTTGGAGTACCGGCAGAAGGAACGCAGGGCGGCGAGTCCCCTGGCCACGGAGGTCGGTGCCGCCTTGGAGCGCATCTTGGCCGCGATGCTCCGGCGCAGGGCGGTCGTTTCCAACCGCGCCCAGCCATCCCCTTCGCCGCGTGCGCCGAGGATCCAGTCCAGGTCGCGCAGGTAGGCATCCACCGTGCGGGGCGAGTGGCCCAGCTCCTGCAGGTGGTGGCGACCGAACCGTTCGAGCGCCTGGGCCAGGTCCGGGCGCGGAGAGGTCATCCCACCACGGCTTCCAGATCGTATTCGGTGGCGCCCACCACGCGCACCGTGGCGAAGGTCCCGGGTTCGGCGTCCCCTTCCAGGATCTGCACGGAGTTGTCCACTTCCGGCGCGTCGAATTCCGTCCGCGCGTCGAAGCGGTGCGATCGACCCTCGGCCACCCCCTCCACCAGCACCTTCAGCACCGACCCCACCCGGGCCTCGTTGAGCTCCAGGCTGATCTCGGATTGCCGGCGCATCAATCGCGCGAGCCGGTCCTGGGCCAGTTCCGGATCCACCGCGCCGGGCAGGTCGAATCCGTGCGTCCCCTCCTCGGGGGAGTAGGTGAAACCGCCCAACCGGTCGAACCGGGTCTCCTCCACCAGATCCATCAGTTCGGCCACGTCGTCTTCCGTCTCGCCGGGAAACCCCAGCAGGAAGGTGGTGCGCAGGGCGATTCCGGGAACCCCGGCGCGGATCCTCGCCAGCAGGTCGCGCAGCGATTGGCGGTTGTGGCCGCGCCGCATGGCCTTGAGCATGCGCTCCGAGCCGTGCTGGAGCGGCATGTCCAGGTAGCGGCAGATGCGTCCGGACGTGTCCATGAGCTCGAGCAGCTTGTCGTCGACGAACTGGGGGTAGGCGTAGGTGAGCCGGATCCACTCGATGTCGGTCTCCGACAGGATCCGTCCCAGCAGTCCCGAGAGGGAGTTCCCCGAGCCCAGGTCCCGGCCCCACCAGGTGAGGTCCTGGGCGATCAGGACCGCCTCGCGGATGCCCTGCCGCGACAGGTCGCGGATGTCCTCCACGATTTCCGCGGGGGTCCGGGAGACGTGCTTGCCTCGCATGCCGGGAATGGCGCAGAACGAGCAGACCCGGTCGCAGCCTTCGGAGATCTTCACGTAGGCGTGGTGGACGCCCTTGGCCAGAAGGCGCGGAACGCGCACCTCGGAGGAACATTCCGGCTGCAGGCCCCAGGCGGCGGCGCGCACCTTCTCCACCAGTTCGCCGGGTTTGTAGGTGCCCGTCCAAAGGTCGACCTCGGGAATCTCCGTGCGCAGGTCCTCCAGGTAGCGCTGGGAAAGGCATCCCGCGACCAGGATCTTCTGTCCTTCGGTCCTGTCGGACACGCGGGCCAGGATCTCGTTGACGGATTCCTCCTTGGCGGCCTCGATGAATCCGCAGGTGTTGACCACCACCAGGG
>Ga0209415_10004253_pt1 | contig 26355 bp, 29 predicted proteins | sample PeaSoiSIISIP2007_FD_187696 | JGI IMG/M metagenome (GOLD analysis project Ga0209415, IMG submission 187696) | Peat soil microbial communities from Weissenstadt, Germany - SII-SIP-2007 (SPAdes) (version 2) | ecosystem: Environmental > Terrestrial > Soil > Wetlands > Peat | place: Germany... | reverse complement strand
AGGTGGCCGCGGCCAGATGCCCGGCCAGCTCGCAGAGCTGCGCCTCCAGCCGCTCCAGCGGCACCACGTCCAAGGACACCGTCTCCGGAGGAACCATGCCGTCCAGGACCGGGGCGGCAGGGGTCGTGCTTTGGCTATCGAACATGAATTTTATATTAGGTCCAGGGTCTGACATTCCGGGCAGGCCAAAGGGCCCGGTCGGCCATCAGAAATGTCGTAACCCTGTGAAATGATCCCGCAGGTGAGTAGCGACGCAGAACCCGAGCCGGCGGCGCAGCCCGAAGACCTCGGACGGTATTTCCTGGAGCGGGCCAACGCGGGCCAACGCGGGCCAACGCGGGCGACGTCGAAGGGGTCGTCGCCCTGTATGAGCCGGGGGCGGTGCTGGCCTTCCCGGCCGGGCGGCTGACCGCCGGACAGGACGAGATCCGCAAGGTGTACGCCGAACTCCTGGGCGGCAAGCCGTCGTTCAGCTCGGCAGGCCAGAGCCCGGCGATCCGGGAACGGGGACCTGGCGCTCATCTCGACGCGACTGCCCGGCGGCGGCGCCACGGTAGAGGTCGCCCGCCGCCAGCCGGACGGCAGCTGGCGGTAGGTGATCGATCAGCCAGCCGTGCTGCCCTGAGGGAACCAGGGAAACGGCAGCAGGTCGGGCTCCACCCAGCCGCGGCGGGCCGGCCCAGCGGCCAAGGTCGACGACCGGTAGTGCCTGGCGAGCAGGCGCTTGTCCAGCAGCGCGGGATTGCGGTCGGCGAAGACGCCGAAGTCCGCGCAGTCCGGATCCGCGGCGACGTGGTGCGCGACCATTTCCACCCAGGCCCGCGAGACGGTGTGGTGGTACTTCTGCGGCGCTCGTTCGTACGCCGCGATCTGCTGGATCCAGCCGCAGATGGTGCCGATCGCGTCCGGCATGCCGTACCGCCGCACGGCGTAGAACGCCAGGTTGATGTGCTGCCGGTGCCGGAACTGCCCGCCGGGCCCGGTGATCGCGGGCATGATCGCCGCGAGCTCTGGGTCCTGCGGGCCGTGCGGGCCGGGGGAGTGGTGCCCGTCCTCGGGCATCCCGCGGCCGGGCATCAGCTCGCCGCCTGCAGGGCCGCGGCGACGGCGTGGAAGCCGGCGATCTGAGTCGGGGAAAGGCGGGCGAGCGTGTCGCGCTCGAGGTCCGAGACGGCCGACCGGACCCGCTCGGCTACCTCCCGGCCTGCCTCGGTCAGCGGCAACCGGAACGACCTGCGGTCGGTGGCGTCAAGCTCCCGGGTAAGGTAGCCGCGGTTCTCCAGCCGGTCCAGGACGCCGGTCAGCGTGGTGGCCCGGGTGCCGGTCTCGGCGCTGAGCTCGCGGACGTTGAGCGCGCCCCGGTCGGCGAGGTTGGCCAGCGCGTTGATCTCGGCCGCGGTGAGGTTCAGGTCAGCCAGCGCGCTGCTCAGCACGTGCAGCGTATGGTGCGTGGTCCGGTGCAGGGCCAGCACCACGCTGGGCAATCCATTTTCGGATATCACGGAAATGGATTATACGGTATCGGTGGACCTGCGGTCGGCGCCGGAAACGTGTTGGGGGCGCGGGGAGAATGAGGGGGTGACCGAGACCTGGATGATCGACGAACTAGCGCACGCGGGACCCGAGCATCTCGACGCCGCCTTCGTCGCTGGTTACGACCGCAAGCAGGGCTATCCCGACCCGGCCGAGGACCTGGCCGCCTTCGAGGCGCACGGCCTGGACAGGGCGTCCGAGGTTGTGGATCTGGGCGCGGGGTCCGGGCAGTTCGCCCTCGCCGCGGCGCGCCGGTTCGAGCACGTGACGGCGGTGGACGTCTCGCCCGCCATGATCGCGGTACTCCGCGAGCGGGCCGCCGCCGCGGGGCTGGCGAACCTGGACTATGTCCAGGCCGGATTCCTCAGCTATGAGCACTCCGGTCCGCCGGCGGACGGCGTGTACACCCGCAACGCGCTGCACCAGCTGCCTGACTTCTGGAAGGCGGTGGCCCTGGACCGGATCGCGCGCAGCATGCGGCCCGGCGGCGTGCTCCGGCTTCGCGACCTGATCTACGACTTCGCCCCGGCCGAGGCGGCCGGGGTATTCCAGCGCTGGTTCGACCACGCCGCGAGCGATCCCGCCCACGGGTACACCAGCGCGGACTACGCCGAGCACATCCGCACCGAGTTCAGCACGTTCCGGTGGCTGCTGGAGCCGATGCTGGCCGCGACCGGCTTCGAGATCGTGACCGCGGACTTCCGCGGCAGGCTCTACGGCGCCTACACCTGCATCAAGTCGTCGTAACCTGGGCCGGGCACGCCGGTAGCGGAGGCCCGACCGGGCGATGACCCGGAGCGCTGCAATCGCAGCTGAGCCAGCAATGGCTCGGGGACCATGGCCTCATCGAGCCCGATCTTGGGCAGCACGCTGAACAGATGGGCGACCAGCGGGTGACGGTCGGTGGGGTGGAGCGCGTTCGCGGTCGCCTCACACAGCCGCTTGATCGCCTCGGCCGCCGTTATGCCGCGTAGCCGATGGCGGCCCGTACGTGGGCTGGGTGCACCGGGCCGTTGTCGGCGGGGAACTGGTGGTCGGCGATCAGCACCAGGTCGATGCCGTCCAGGGCGGGTGGGAGGTCGAGCCGGCCGGAGGTGTCGAGGATCTTGGCCTCGACGCCGGCCAGGACCCGTAGCCCCGGCTGGTCGCGGTACCGGTCCACGGCGGCGGTGAAGCTGGGCAGCCATGCCGTATCCCGCCGAACGTGATCGACCAGGCACAGCGTGCGGAGCCCGCGTTCCTGGGCGGTCCGGACGTTTTCCTCCAGGGAGCTGGCCCCGTCGGAGAACGTGGAGTGCACGTGAAAGTCCTCGTCCAGCGCGCCGAGGCGCTCAATGGGCCCCGATGGCCAGCACCGTTTCCCGGCCCGCGGCCCGGCGTGAACGCAGCGTCGGGCTCAGGAACTTGCCGAAGTCGTGATCGTCTTCGATCACCAGTATGCGTCCGGTCTGTTTCCCAGGCTCGCTGGATGGTATGAGGCCCCGTCGGTCGCCGCCAGTATCTAGCGTTATGTAGTTTAGATATAACGTTTAGTTATTCCTACGGGGAGGGCCGGAGTCACCGAAGGTCACCCGAGCCAGAGCCCGAGCCCGAGCCAGAGCCAGAGCCAGAGCCAGAGCCAGAGCCCGAGCCCGCGCCCAAGCCGAGCCCGAGCCCGCTGCCGGTCAGCGGGTCAGCGGGTCAGCGGGTCAGCGGGTCAGCGGGTCAGCGGGTCAGCCGGTCAGCCGGGCGTACAGCTCCAGGTAGCGCTCACGGGTGGCGGCCACGATCTCGGGCGGGATGGCCGGACCCGGCGGCTGCCGGCCCCAATCCAGGCCGGATGACCAGTCGCGGAGGAACTGCTTGTCCAGCGAGCGCTGCGGACGGCCGGGCTGCCACTCCGAGGCCAGCCAGAACCGCGACGAATCGGGGGTCAGCACCTCGTCGGCCAGCATCAGCGTCCCGTCGGCCGCCAGCCCGAACTCCAGCTTGGTGTCGGCGATCACGATGCCGCGGGACGCGGCCAGCTCCGCGCCGCGCCGGTAGACCTCCAGCGTGACCCGTTCCAGCTCGGCCGCGACCGGGGCGCCGACCAGCTCCGCTACCGCAAAGCGGGTCATCGGCTCGTCGTGGCCCGCCGCGGCCTTGGTCGTCGGCGTGAACACCGGCTCAGGCAGCCGGGAGCCCTCGCCGAGACCGGGCGGCAGCCGCACGCCGCAGATCGTACCGGTTTCGTTATAGGACACCAGCCCGAGACCGGCCAGGTACCCGCGGGCGATGCATTCCACCGGCAGCATCCGCAGCCTGCGGCACCGGATCGCCCGGCCCGCCCACTGCGCCGGGACGTCGGTGCCGGAGATCACATGGTTGGCGATCACGTCCGTGAGCTGGCCGAACCACCACAGCGACAGCTGGGTCAGCACCCTGCCCTTGTCCGGAATCGGCGTCGGCAGCACCACGTCGTAGACGCTCACCCGGTCCGACGCGACCATGATGAGGTCGTCGCCGTCTGCGTACAGATCCCGGACCTTGCCGGAATACACGAGTTCCACACGTGCTCCTCAGCAGATGTGCGGCTCAGCGTACTAGGGCCCGGTGAGCGTACCATCAGGGCCATGGCGGACCTTGAGGTGCAGTACCTCCAGGTACAGACGACGACCGACTCGCGCGCGGAAGCGATGGAGCTCTCCCGGGCCGCGGTCGAGGCGAGGCTGGCCGCGTGCGCGCAGGTGGCCGGGCCGGTGGCGTCCATGTACTGGTGGGACGGCGGCCTGGAGCGGGCCGAGGAGTGGCTCGTGCTCCTCAAGCTCCCGGTCGACCGCTACGACGAGCTGGCCGCCTTCCTCACCGAACGGCACAGCTACGACGAGCCGGAGATCATCGCCCTGCCCATCGTGACCGGGTCGGCCGCGTACCTCACCTGGATGCGAGAGGAAACCCGCCCCTCGGAGGGGGCAGCAGGATGACCAGGCTGGTCGGACCCCGCGGACTCAGCGTCCTGATCTTCTTCGCGATCCTGGCCCTGGCCCTGGCCCTGGTCGGCTGGTTCCAGCGCAACGGTGCGGTGGTGGGACCGCTGCCGAATTACTCATCCCAGACCGCGGTCCACCTGGTCGTCGGGAGGATCACCGGATGAGCACGCGCTGGGCCAGCGGCAGCCCGAGATCCAAGGTCAGGGCACCTGCCCCGGACCCCGGTCCGCTCGTCGACGAGCCCGTCCCAGATCACGCCCCGGCCCCGCAGGCCGCCCAGGAAGGCCGCGGCGAAGACCGGAGCCCGCTGGCCGCCCTGGCCGAACAGGCCGGCGCGATCAGCGCGGAATGGGCGCCGACCGTGGGCCGGATCCTGCTCGGGGTGGTGTTCTTCTGGTTCGGGTACCACGAGCTGGTGCAGCCCGGCGGCTGGACCCAGTACGTGCCGGTCGTCAACGAGTCATCGTCGCTGGCCGTGATCCTGGTGCTGGCGCACGGCTGGGTGCTGTTCGTCACGGCCGCCGCGCTGGTGGCGGGCATCGCGCCGCGCGCGGCCGCGGCGGTCGCCAGCGTGCTGCTGCTGGAGATCGTGATCTCGCTGGCCGTCACCGGGCTGGATGCCACGGCCGTGCGCGACGTCGGCGTGCTCGGCCTGGCCGTCTGCCTGACCGGCGGCAAGAACCAGCGCCTGGTCCTGCGGAACTGAGGGCGGCTAGGGCGCGGGCGGCACGTTCCAGGACAGGATGACCGGTTCGCCGTGCTCGTGGCCGAGCGTGCTGATCGTCCCGGTGTCGAGCCGGAACAGCTTCCCCTCTGACGGATCAAGCAGCAGGTAGCGGGCGGTAAGCACCCGCAGCACGTGACCGTGCGCGACCAGCGCGACATCGCCGCGGGCCATCATCGGCTCGGCCCGGGCCAGCACCCGGTCGACCCGCTCGCCCACGTGCTGGACGGTTTCCCCGGGGTGCGCGGCGTCGCCCGGGACGATCCCGTCCCGCCACAGGTACCAGCCGGGGCGCTGCACCCGGATCTGCGCCGTGGTCAGGCCCTCGTAGCCGCCGTAGTCCCACTCCCACAGATCCGGGTCCTGCCTGATGTCGGCCAGGCCGGCCAGCTGGGCAGTCCGGACGGCGCGCTGCGCGGGGCTGCAGAAGGTGGCCACGATGTCGTGCCCGGCCAGCAGCGGGGCCAGCGCCGCGGCGGCGGCCTCGCCGGCCGGGGTGAGCGGGATGTCCGTCCGCCCCGTATGCCGGCCGGCCTTGCTCCACTCGGTCTCCCCGTGCCGCAGCAGGATCAGCTCTCCCATGGCTCGATAACATATCGGTCAATGGAAACCCCGAAGGCCCCAGGCCCGCTGGCGGGCATCCGGGTGCTCGACCTGACCAGGGCGCTGTCCGGCCCGTTCGCCACGATGATCCTCGGCGACCTGGGCGCGGACGTGATCAAGGTCGAGGACACCTGGCACGGCGACGACACCCGGCGCTGGGGTCCGCCGTTCCAGGGCGACGACGCCGCCTACTTCCTGTCCATCAACCGGAACAAGCGCGGCCTATCGGTCAACCTGAAGACCCCCGAGGGCCAGGAGATAGCGCAACGGCTGGCCCAGGGCTCGGACATCCTGATGGAGAACTTCCGGCCCGGCACCGCGGCCCGCCTCGGCCTGGGCTACGAGGAGCTCTCCGGGCAGAACCCCGCCCTCATCTACGCCTCGATCAGCGGCTACGGGCAGACCGGGCCGAGCGCGGGACTGCCGGGCTACGACGCGGTGGCGCAGGCCGTGTCCGGGATGATGAGCGTCACCGGCGAACCCGGCGGCGAGCCGGTGCGCTCCGGCACCTCCCTGGCCGACGTCGGCGCGGGCATGTGGGCGGTGATCGGCATCCTGGCCGCGCTGAACGCCCGGCACGTCACCGGCCGCGGCCAGCTGATCGACATCTCGCTGCTGGACGGGCAGGTCGCCTGGCTCACCTACGTGGCGGGCAAGTACTTCGCGACCGGCGTGACGCCGGGCCGTTACGGCAGCGCCCACGAGAGCGTGGCCCCGTACCAGGTGTTCCCGACCGCCGATGACCCGCTGATGGTGGCGGTCGGCAGCGACGGGCTGTGGCGCCGGTTCACCGCCGCCACCGGCCTGGACGACCTGACCGACGACCCGCGCTACGCCACCAACCCCGACCGGATACAGCATCGTGACACGCTGATCCCGCGGATCACGAAGGCCCTGGCCGCCCGCGGCTGCGCGGACTGGACCGACCGGCTCAACGCGGCGGGCGTGCCCGCCGGGCCGGTCAACACGGTGCCCGCCGCGCTCGAGCAGCCACAGGTCGTCGCGCGGGAGATGGTGGTCGAGCTGGAACACCCGGTCGCCGGAATGCTCAGGATGCTCGGCAGCCCGGTCAAGCTGTCCGCCCAGCCGGCCAGCATCCGCCGCCCCCCGCCCGTGCTCGGCCAGCACACCGACGAGATCCTTGCCGCGGCCGGGTACTCCGCCGGCCGCATCGCCGAACTGCGCGAGGCCGGAGTGATCCGGTTACCGAAGACGACGCCCTACAGAAGACGACGCCCTACAAGAGACGACGCAGGGCGAGCAGGTCCCGGAGGCTGGCCTGGATCTTGACCCGGCCCGCCATCCACATCCGGGCGATGTTGGCCGGGGTGGCGGCCAGCGACACCACGTCGTCGCTGTTCGCGGTCAGCCTGATGTCGGCCGGCGGGTCGTCGGTGACCTCCTTGACCGGCTCCGCGCCGTGGTCTGTGATCCTGGTCATGAACGTGATGCCCAGGTCGGTGACGTGGCAGCTGAACGAGCGGTTGCTGAAAAAGCTGGACCGATCCTGGGGATTCATCTCGCCCAGCCGGCCGGTGAGGGTTTGCAGCGCCTCGCGGCACTCCTCGGCAGTGGCCATACTCGCCTCGCTCTTGTCAGCATCGGACGGTAGCGTTCCAGCCGGAGGGTAGCGCACATGACCGAGGAACACCCAGACAAGGGCTCAGGGTACGAAAATCAAAATCTTGATGCCGAACGGTCCGTGGCGGAAGCGCCGGTAACCGGTGACGCACGGGTGGATGACGCCATCGCCGGGCTCAGCCGCCTGCCAGGCCGGCCGGCGCAGGAGCACGTGGCCATCCTGGAAGAGGCGTACGGGCGGCTCCGGGACATCCTGGACGACCTAGACCCCTCGAGTCCCTCGAGTTCGGGCCAGCCTTGACCGCAGCCCGCGCCAGGCTCGACGCCGAGCTGGTCAGGCGGGGCCTGGCCAGGTCGCGGGAGCAAGCGGGCGAGCTGGTCGCGGCCGGGCGGGTGGCGGTGGCCGGCCAGCGGGCGGCCAAGCCGGCCACCCAGGTGGCCCGGGACGCGCCGATCACCGTGACGGACCCGGGCGAGCCCGGTTACGTGTCACGCGGCGGGCACAAGCTGGCCGGCGCGCTGGCCGCCTTCGGTGATCTCGTCGTGAGCGGGCGGAACGCCCTGGACGCGGGCGCCTCCACCGGGGGCTTCACCGACGTGCTGCTGCGGGCGGGCGCGGCGCACGTGGTGGCGGCCGACGTGGGCCGCGGGCAGCTGGCCTGGTCGCTGCGCACCGATCCCCGGGTGACGGTCATGGACCGGGTCAACGTGCGCGCCCTCGGGCCGGTGACCCCGGTGCCCGATCTCGTCGTGGCCGATCTGTCCTTCATCTCGCTCACCCTGGTCCTTCCGGCCCTGGTGGCCACCGCGACGCCGGAGGCGGACTTTATCCTGCTGGTGAAGCCCCAGTTCGAGGTGGGCAAGGGCCGGGTCGGGGCGGGTGGCGTGGTGCGTGATACCACGGACCGTTCGGCCTCCATAGAAAGGGTGGCCGGGGCGGCGGCCGGGCTCGGCCTCGGCGTCCGGGGGATTACGGCGAGTCCGCTGCCGGGGCCGGCGGGAAACGTGGAATATTTCCTGTGGCTGCGCCGGGGCGCGCCACCGCTCGACCAGGAGCAGCTGCGGCGGGCGATCAAGGAGGGACCCCACTAGTGGGACAGCGTACGATGCTGGTGACGGCGCACACGGGGCGGGAGAACGCCGTGCGCAGCGCCCGGCTGGTGGCCCAGCGGCTGGCCGCCGACGGGATCGCGGTCCGCACGATCATGGGCGAGATAAGGTATCCGGGCGCCGAGGAGGTGCCGCCCACCGCGGAGGCGGCCGTGGGCGCCGAGCTCGTCATCGTCCTGGGCGGCGACGGCAGCCTGCTGCGCGCCGCCGAGCTGTCCCGCCCGGCCAAGGTGCCACTGATCGGGGCGAACCTCGGGCACGTCGGCTTCCTGGCCGAGGCCGAGCCGGACGGGCTGGCCGACCTGGTCGAGCGGGTGGTGGCGCGGCAGTACACGGTCGAGGAGCGGATGACGATCGACGTGACCGTGCGCAGCGACGGCTCGGACATGGTGTCCGGCTGGGCGCTGAACGAGGCCACGGTGGAGAAGGCGGCGCGGGAACGCGTGATCGACGTGATCACCGAGATCGACGGCCGCCCGCTGTCCAGGTGGGGCTGCGACGGGGTGGTGTGCTCGACCCCCACCGGGTCGACCGCCTACGCGTTCTCCGCGGGCGGCCCGGTGGTGTGGCCCGACATGGAGGCGCTGCTCATGGTGCCGATCAGCGCGCATGCGCTGTTCGCTCCGCCGATGGTGGTCTCCCCGCAGTCGGTGCTGGCCGTGGAGCTGATCGCGGGAGACGAGACATCAGGTGCGGTTTTGTGGTGCGATGGTCGGCGTAAGGTCGACTTGCCGCCTGGAGCCCGGGTGGAGGTCCGCCGGGGCGCGCTGCCGGTGCTGCTGGCGCGGCTGCACGGGCCAGGCCCGGCTGGGTTCACGGACCGGCTGGTAGCCAAGTTCGGCTTGCCCGTCGCGGGCTGGCGGGGCCGTACCCGGGAGGACACTGGCGAGCATGCTTGAGGAAGTCCGCATCAGCGGCCTCGGCGTCATCGACGACGCGGTGCTGGATCTGTCGGCCGGATTCACCGCGCTCACCGGTGAGACCGGCGCCGGGAAGACCATGGTCGTGACGGCGCTCGGGCTGCTGTTCGGCGGGCGGGCCGATCCGGCGCGTGTCCGGCCGGGCGCGGCGCGGGCCGCAGTGGAGGGGCGGCTGCTGGTCTCGCCGGAGGTGGCCCGGGAGGTCGAGGAAGCCGGGGGAGACCTCGACGAGGACGGGACCGTGCTCGTGCTCAGCCGCTCGGTGTCGGCCGAAGGCCGGTCGCGGGCGTTCGCCGGCGGCCGTTCGGTGCCGGTGTCGTTGCTCCAGGTCCTGGCCGACGACCTGGTTGCCGTGCACGGGCAGGCCGATCAGCAGCAGCTGCTCAAGCCCGGGCGGCAGCGGGACGCGCTGGACCGGTTCGGCGGTTCCGAGATGGCCGTCGTGCTGTCGGACTACCGGCGGGTGTTCGCCCGGCACCGGGCGGTCCGCGAGGAGCTGGAGGCGCTGACGCTGGCCGAGCGGGAGCGGGCCGCCGAGGCCGAGACGCTGCGGCTCGGCCTGGCCGAGATCGAGGCGGCCGCCCCGGTGGCGGGCGAGGACGCGGCGCTGCTCGCGGAGGACGAACGGCTCTCGAACGCCGATGCGCTGCACGCGGCGGCCGCCGCGGCCCACGAGGCGCTGGCCGGCGACCCGGCCTCGTCCTCCGTCGACGCCTCGGACGCGGCGACCCTGCTCGGGATGGCCGGGCGGGCGCTGGATCCGGTCCGCTCGCACGATCCGGTGCTGGCCGGGCTCGCGAGCCGGCTGTCCGAGGCCGCCTATCTCCTGTCCGATGTGGCCGCCGACCTCGCGTCCTACACCGAGTCGCTGGACTCCGACCCGGCCCGGCTGGCCGCGGTTCAGGAGCGCCGGGCCACGCTGGGCCGGCTGACCCGGGCCTACGGCGGCGGCAGCCCCGGTACCGCGGACCTCGCGGGGGTCCTGGACTGGGCCAAGCAGGCCGGGGCGCGGCTGGCCGACCTCGAGGGCGACACCGACAAGATCACGGCCCTGGCCGAGGAAGAGGCGGAGCTGGCCACGCAGGTCGGGTCGCTCGCCGCGGACCTGACGGCGCTGCGGGCGGCGGCGGCCGGGCGGTTCGCGGCCGAGGTGACGGACGAGCTGACCGACCTGGCCATGCCGCACGCGGCGCTGAGCGTCGTGCTCAGCGAACTCGACGAGCCCGGGCCGTACGGAGCGGACGACGTCGAGATCAGGCTCGCCGCGCATCCCGGCGCGCCGCCGCTGCCGCTGCACAAGGGCGCCTCCGGTGGTGAGCTGTCCCGCGTCATGCTGGCCATCGAGGTCGTCTTCGCCGGCGCGGATCCGGTGCCGACGTTCGTGTTCGACGAGGTGGACGCCGGGGTCGGCGGCCGGGCCGCGGTCGAGGTCGGGCGGCGGCTGGCCCGGCTGGCGCGTTCGTCACAGGTGATCGCGGTCACTCACCTGCCGCAGGTCGCCGCGTTCGCGGACAATCACCTGGTGGTGGAGAAGTCGGATGACGGCCTGGTCACCGCCAGCGGCGTCACGCGGCTGGACCAGCCGGGCCGGATCCGGGAGCTGTCCCGGATGCTGGCCGGCCTGGAGGACTCCGAATTCGGTCAGGCGCACGCCGAGGAGCTGCTGTCCATGGCGGCGCACGAGCGGGAGTCCGACTGGCCGTGGGAGGACTGATGCCAGCCCGAGAGTGGGCACCGCAGCAGGCCGCGGCCCGGCTGGGCGCCGTCCTCGACCAGCCCGGGGCCGGCGCCGGCCGTGCGGGCAGGGCCCGGCTGGCGTGGATCGGCGTTTACGTGGCGGCGGGTGTCGTGCTGTTCCTGTGCTACCTGCGGGTGTCAGGTACGCAGACCGTCTCCTCCGACGGCGGGTCCAACGCCCTGGAGGCGTGGGACATGCTCCACGGCAACCTGGTGCTGCACGGCTGGACCCTGACCGACGTGTCCTTCTACACCACCGAGCTGCCCGAGTACATGCTCGTGGAGCTGATCCGGGGCCTGGGCCCGGCGGTGGTGCACACCGCGGCCGCGTTCACCTACACGCTGCTGGTGCTGCTGGCCGGCCTGGTGGCCAAGGGACGGGCGACGGGCCGGGAGGGTGTGGCGCGGGCGCTGATCGGCTCCGGCATCATGCTCGCGCCGCAGCTCGGTAACCCCGTCTTCGTGCTGCTGCTGGTGCCCGATCACGTCGGCACCGGCGTGCCCATGCTGCTGATCTTCCTGGTCCTGGACCGCGCGCAGCGCTGGCCCGGGTGGCCAGGCCCCACCGGGCGGCGCTGGTACGTGCCGCCGGTGATCGCGCTGATGCTGGCCTGGGCGACGATCGGAGACCGGCTGGTCATCGCGGCCGCCGTCGTCCCCATCGTGGTGGTGTGCGGCATCCGGATCGTCCGGGCGGTGCTGGCTGACCGGCCGCTCGCGGCCGTGCGCTTCGAGGCCGGCCTGGCCGCGGCGGGCATCGCGTCCCTGGGCATCTCGCTGCTGGCGCTGCGGATTCTCGGGCATCTCGACGGGTACAAGCTCATCCCGCTGGGCACGGACCTGGCCAAGGTGTCGGGGCTGGCCAGGCATTTCCGGCTGACCGGGGAGGGCGTGCTCGGGCTGTACGGGGCCGATTTCGTCCACGCGCCACTGGGCCCGCAGACGGCCATCGCGGTGCTCCACCTGGCCGGGCTGGCCCTGGCCGCCTGGGCCCTGGCCCGTGCGCTGCGGCGCTTCTTCCGCACCGATGACCTGCTGGTCCAGGTGCTGGCGGTGGGCATCCTGGCCGACCTGGCCGCATTCGTGTTCAGCAGCCTGCCCCGGACCATCTGGGACACCAGGCAGATCTCCGCCGTGCTGCCGTTCGGGGCCGCGCTCGCGGGCCGGCTGCTCGCCGGTGACCTGCTGCGGGCCAGGCTGGTCCCGGCGCTGGCGGTCATCCTGGCCTGCTACACGGCGGCGCTGGGCTTCGGCGCCGCGCAGCACGACGTTCCCGCGCACGACCAGTCACTGGCCGACTGGCTGGTCGCGCACGGTTTCAGGTACGGCCTGTCCACCTACTACGAGGGCAACATCACCACGCTGGACAGCGGCGGCCGCGTGCACCTCATCGCGGTGCACTGGGGGGCGGACAAGTCGGTGCCGCGGGCCTACCAGTCCGCTGCCTCCTGGTACGACCCGCAACTGCACTACGCGAACTTCGTCGTGAACACCGGCGCCGACCAGCCGCGGGCCATCATCCCGTCCGCCGACCTGCGCCAGGCCTTCGGGTCTCCCGCGAAGGTCTACCACGACGGCCCCTACACCATCCTGGTGTGGAACAAGAACCTGCTCGCCGACCTCGGCCGGCCGCCCCGGGAAGGACCAGGCAACGTCGAACGCTAGGCCAGCGCCGGGGCCTCGTTAACCCTCAGCCCGCCTGGGCGCGGCGGGCGCGCAGGTTGCGGTTCTTGAGCCGGTTCCCGCACGAGGCCATGTCGCACCAGGCGCCCCGGCGGCTGTGCGAGCGGTCGTAGAACGCCCACCGGCAATCCGGGTTGCCGCACAGCTTGAGCCGGTCCCAGCTGCCGTCGGCCTGCGCGTCCCGGATGATGAGCAGCAGCCCGAGCAGGCCGTCCGCCAGGGCCGGGGCCGGGAGGGCAGCGGGGTCCGGTCCGAGCCTGGCCCGGCCGTCCGCGGCGACCTCCAGCCGGGGCTGGGCCTGGCCCAGGACCTGCTCCAGCGGCGCCAGGTCGTCCGCGGTCAGCGGCCCGGTCCCGCTGTTGCGCCCGATCAGCGCCCTGATGCTGTCCCTGGCCTCGCGGGCGAGCCGCAGGTCGTCGGCGAAGCCGGGCTCGGGCCGACCGGGCTTTTGGGGCTCGGGGACGCGCAGTCCCGCGTCGGCCAGCCACGCACGTGCCTCGTCCGGATGCGCAAATATGTCCGTGCCCAGGTCCCGGTCGAGGGTATCGACGAACGCCTGCACCAGCAGCAGCGGCATCGGCGCCAGCTTGTCCTCGACATGGGAGGCCCACGAGGGCAGCGTCATGTCGTTCAGGGTAACCGTCACGATCACCTTCTCTCACGTGAATCCGTATGACCGGATAAAAACCTTTACAGGTCATGCATGACTAGTATAATCATTTTAGAGGTCACGAAGTCGGAGGTGGCACGATGCATATCCTGCTTGACGACGATCGAGCCGGGCTGACCGCGAGGCGGCTCTGGCCCTGGGAGCGGGTCCTGGCCCGCAGCCAGGCGGCGCGGCTGGACCGCGAGCTCGCCGAGGGCGCCAGCCCGGAGGCGAACGCCACCCTGGCGGCCCGGGCCGCCCGGCTGACCTCCACGGAGTTCCGCTGCGACCTGGCCGCGAGCTTGCGGCGGATCCTGGCCGCGGCCGGGGAGCCCGGGCCGGCGGGCGCGCGCGTACCGCTCGGTTCGGCCCGGCCGATCCGCGTCCCGGTCCGCACCACACGGGTCAGCCAGTCCGCTCCGGTGCTCGCCGAGCTGGCCAGCCGCCTGCTCGAGCCCGGCCCGGTACCGGTGGGCGGCGTGGCGATGGTGGCCCTGCTGCTGGCCGATGGCACCGGCCCGCTGTACCGCGAGGCCGCCCGCGACGATCTGGGCGCCGTAGCGGAGCAGGCGGCGGCCGCGCTGACCTGGTAGCGGCCCTAACCCGCCCAGGTAGGCGCGCTTGAGGTCCTCGTGCTGCAGCAGCTCGGCGGCCGGGCCCTGGAGCACGATCTCCCCGGTCGACAGGACGTAGCCGCGGTCCGCGATGGACAGCGCCATCGTCGCGTTCTGCTCCACCATCAGGACCGAGACACCGGAGGCGTGGACGGTCTTGATGATCTCGAAGTTCTGCTGGACCAGCGCGGGCGACAGCCCCATGGACGGCTCGTCCATCAGCAGCAGGCGAGGGCGTGACATCAGGGCCCGGGCCATCGCCACCATCTGCTGCTCGCCGCCGGACAGCGTGCCCGCCAGCTGGCCCCGCCGCTCGAGCAGGCGCGGGAACAGCGCGTGGACCTTGTCGAAGTCCTCGCCGAGCGACTCGCCCTTGCGCAGCACCGCGCCGAGCTCCAGGTTCTCCCGCACCGTCAGCTGGCCGAACAGGCGGCGGTTTTCCGGCACGATGGCCATTCCCGCGGCGATGCGCCGCGGCACCGGCCACTGCGTCACGTCCTGGCCGCCGAGCAGCACCCGGCCCGATCGCGGCCGGACGATCCCCAGGACCGTCTTCAGCGTCGTCGACTTGCCGGAGGCGTTCCCGCCCAGCAGGCAGACCAGCTCGCCGGGGCCGACCTGCAGCGAGATCCCCTCCAGGATCCGCATCTGCCCGTAGTACGTGGTGACGTGGTCCAGCTTCAGCAGGGCCTCGGGCTCCGGGCCAGGCGGCACGCTCACTCTGCCTCCGCCAGGGCCTCGGGATCGCGGCCCAGGTAGGCCTCGACGACCGCGGGATGGTTCGCGACCTGCTCGAAGCTGCCCTCGGCGATCTTGACGCCGTGGTCCAGCGCGACCACCCGGTCCGAGACGCCGGCCACGACGTGCATGTCGTGCTCGATGACCAGGATCGCGACCCCGCGTTCGTCGCGCAGCCGCCCGATCAGCTCGGTGATCTCGTGCGTCTCGGCGGGATTCATCCCGGCGGCGGGTTCGTCGAGCAGCAGCAGCCGGGGCCGGGTGGCGAGCGCCCGGGCGATCTCCAGCCGCCGCCGGTTGGCGTACGACAGCGAGTAGGCGGGCTGGTCCCAGCGGTACCCCGCGAGCCGCTGGCCGAAGAAGGACAGCACGTCCTCGGCCAGCGCGCGGACCTCGCGCTCCTCACGCCGGGCCCGGGGCAGCCGCAGGATCGACTCCCACGCTAGCGCCTTGGTGTCGCCGTAGGTGGCGGCCATCACGTTCTCCAGTACGGACATGTTCAGGAACAGGCGCAGGCTCTGGAACGTGCGCGCGATACCCAGCCGGGCGATGACGTGCGGCGCCTTGCCCGCGATCGGCTCCCCGGCGAACCGGACATCTCCGGCGCTCGGCTGGTACACGCCGGTGATCACGTTGAAGACCGTGGTCTTGCCGGCCCCGTTGGGCCCGATCACGCTGACGATCTCCCGGTCGGCGACCCGCAGGTCCAGGTCGGACAGGGCCCGCAGGCCGCCGAAGGACAGCGAGAGGCGATCCAGTTCCAGGACGGCCCCCTGGCCGGGCTCGGTGCCCACGTCGGGCTCGGCGCTCACGTCAGGGCCTCGACGCGGCGCTGCCCGAGCAGTCCCTGCGGCCGGGCGTTCATCATCACGATCAGTATCGCGCCGATCATGAGCTGCCGGGTGACCGAGGGCTGCACGACCAGCGTGGTCTCCCACACGAACGAGGCCAGGCAGAGGGTCGGTGGCAGCAGGATGGTCCGCCAGCGGCTGCCGACCTGCACCAGTGCGATCAGCATGCAGACCAGCACGACAAAGCCCCAGTTCCCGGCGGTCTGCGCATTGGCCGGGACGATCACCCAGTCGCGCAGCGCGTCGGCGATCCAGCCGCCCGACCGCGGCCCGCCCGCCACGGCGCTGGCCGATATCGCCTGGGCGATGGTGTGTGCCGCGAAGCCGAGCGCCACGGTCGCGGCCAGCACCGCGGCCAGCCTCCGCCACGGGCGCAGCTTGGCGAGCAGGGTCAGCAGGATCAGCCCGTAGAACAGGTAGCCAGCCTCGGTCGGGCTGCGGAGCAAGCCGTCATAGATGACCATGACCACTAGGGCGCCCACGCAGGCGCCGGCGATGCTGCCCGCGCCGCCGAGGATGAGCCCGGCGTAGATCAGGATCAGGACCGGCGTGTCGAAGTCGGTCGGGAAGACGCTGGCCTGCTGCGCCGCGTAGATGGTGCCGGCCAGGGCGGCCACCACGGCGCCCGCAGCGAACGCGGCCAGCTTGACCCGGTTGACCGGGATCGTCATCGAGGCCGCGGCCAGCGGGTCCTCGCGGACCGCGCGCCAGGCCCGCCCGGTGCGCGAGTACTCCACCAGGCGCAGCACCGCCATCGTGACCACCAGGACGATCACCAGCAGGTAGTAGTACCCGTAGTTGCTCGTGATCTCCCAGGTGAAGCCCCTGATCGGGTCGATCCCGGTGATGCCGTTCGGCCCGCCGAGCTTGCTCGGGGCCACATTGTTGGTGAACTCCACGAACGCCTCGCCGAAGAACAGCGTGACGATGGCCAGGTAGTCGCCGATCAGCCGCCGGGACGGCAGCCCGACGGCCAGCCCGAGGAGCGCCGCGGCGATCATCACGATAGGCAGCGAAAGGTAGGCCGGCAGGTGGATGCCCGACGCGCCGAGCTGGTTCGAGGACAGCAACGCGAACCCGTACGCGCCGAAGCCGAAGAACGCGACGTAGCCGAGGTCGAGCAGCCCGGCCCAGCCCACCACGATGTTCAGCCCGACGGCCAGCAGCGCGATCACCATCGCGTCGATCCCGACCTGCAGCTGGAAGCCGCCCAGGCCCAGGGACGGCAGCACCACGGCGGCCAGCCCGGCGAGGGCCAGCCTGGGCCACCAGCCGATCCGCTCGCCCGCCCGCTGAGCGCGGCCCAGCCAGGACGGCAGGTACTCGCGCCGGTGCGCCTGCCGGGCCACCCACTCGTCGGCCCCGACCTGCGGCCCCGGGGAATCGATGCTCATGCCCAGGTCACACCTTCTGCAGCTGTACCTGGCCGAGCAGCCCGCTCGGCCGGACCAGCATCACGACGATCAGGAGCCCGAACACGATCAGGTTGGTATAGGTGGAGGAGATGTAACCGGTGACGAACGATTCCGCGACGCCGATCACCAGGCCGCCGAGCATCGCGCCCGGTATCGAGCCGATCCCGCCGACCACGGCCGCGGTGAACGCCTTGAGCCCAGCGATGAACCCGATCGTGGACGTCACCGTGTTGAACAGCAGCCCGCCCATCACGCCCGCGATGCCCGCGAGGGCCGAGCCGAGGAAGAACGTGGCCGTGATGACGAAGTTCACGTTGATCCCCAGCATCTCCGCGGCCTCACGGTCGGCCGCCACCGCCCGCGTCTGCTTGCCCAGCTTCGTCCGGTTGACCAGCAACTGCAGGCCGGTCATCAGCAGGAGGCCCAGCACCAGGACCATGATCTGCACGCTGTCGATGGTGACCGAACCGATCCGGATGCCGCTGGACAGCGAGATGAACTCCGCGGTGTTATAGACCCGGTACTGGGCGCCGAACAGCAGCAGGGCCGCGCTCTCCAGGAAGAACGAGATGCCGATCGCGGTGATCAGCGGCGCGATCCGCGGCGCGTCCCGCAGCGGCCGGTACGCGAAGCGCTCCATGGCCACGCCCAGCCCGCCGACCAGGCCCGCGGCCACCACGAACATGATCGCCAGCAGCAGCGGCACCGGGATGCCCACGTGCGCGGCGCCGCCGAAGAACTGGATGATGAAGAAGCCGATGTACGCCCCGACCATGTACAGGTCGCCGTGGGCGAAGTTGAGCAGCTTCAGCACTCCGTACACCATCGAGAAGCCCAGCGCGACCAGCGAATAGAGCGCACCCGTGGTGATGCCGTTCACCAGTTCCTGAAAGAAGAAGCTCATCCGGTGCGACTCCCACCCATTACCAGCCGTCCCGCCGGGCCCGCGTCGGCCCGGCGGAACGGCTGCGCCAGTACTAGCTCGGGATCAGCTGGTACTTGCCCGCCGGGCTGATCTTGAACAGGAAGAACTTACCGTTGACCAGGTCGCCGTTGGAGTCGAAGGCGATCGGCTGGCCCAGGATCGAGGCCGGCTCGTTCGTCTGCTTGATCGCGGCCAGCACGTTGCTGCGGCTCGGGGTCTGCCCCGCCTTGCATACCGACGCGATGGCCTCGTCGATCACGTGGGTGGCCGCGAACACCGGCGGGCCGAAGGTACCGAACGACCCGTACTTCGCCTGGGCGGCCTGGGCGATCGCCGCGTCCGCCGGGATCGCGGTGATGTCCGGGCCGAACGAGGACACGTACGAGCCGGAGATGGTGAACGTGCCCGGCGAGAACAGGCCGTCGGTGCCGAAGATCACCGCGGTCTTGTGCTCCTGGGCCAGGTCGCGGCCGAACTGCTGGGCGTTCGCGGCGATCTGCCAGGGCAGGACCACCACCGATTCGGCCGGGGTGACCTTGGCCACCAGCGAGGAGAAGTCGGTGACCTTCTGCGAGACCGACTCGTGGTCGACCTTGATCCCCGCCGCCTGGAAGATCGGCAGCATGGCGCTGACCAGGCCGGTCGAGTAGGCCTCCTGGTCATCGACGATCATCAGGGCCTTCGGCTTCAGGGTGTTCACGATGTAGTTCGCGTCCTGCGGGCCCTGCACGCTGTCCTTCGACACGACCCGGAAGAACGTCGGGTACTTTCCGGTCGTCAGCGCCACGGCCGTCGCCGATCCCGAGATGAAGGCCATCCCGGCCCGGTCCATGAGGCCACCGACGGCCTCGACTTCCTGGCTGCCCGCTGGGCCAGCCACGGCGACGATGTTCGAGTTCGAGGTGAACTGCTGGGTGACGGTCACCGCCATCGCGGGATTGAGCTGCGTGTCACCCTGCACGAGCGTGATCTTGGTGTTGTTGGCCGCGTTGTCCATCGCGACCGCGAGCTCCGCGAAGTGCAGCTGCTCGGTGCCGAGCGGCGCGACAGGACCGGTGATCGGGCCCTCGAATCCGACCGACGCGACGCACGACTTCGTGCTAGCGGATCCGCTCGCGCTCGCGCTGCTGCTGCTAGTACTGCTGCTGCTACTGCTGCTGCAACCAGCCACGGCGAGCGAGCCAAGCGCCGCCGCGACCAGAATCAGGCGTCCCTTCACTGGATGCGCCTCCATTTCCGGAATGTCTCATTATGTGGGTTTCCCCATTGAGCGCACCGCATGTCGGCTGATGGCGTGCCGCCATATTGGCCGCCTCCTGGTCAAGCGCCTGCGCGGCTCGCAGCGACGGCTGTCGTCCGCCTCGGCATGCGTGACAGGAAGCTCAATACGCCCTCCCCAATGGGCCGATTTCGTACCGCTGATCAAACCACCGCCGTTAATGCCAAGGCAAGAGGACTACTCTGGGACCGGCTGGCAGTTGTGAATTCGATATCGACCGGGCGGCGTTCTCCGGGCCGCCCACGCGAGGAGGGAGCTTACGTGGCCGAGGTGCTCAGCGCAAGCGTGGACGTCGACGCGATCCGGGCCCGCTTCTCGTCGCTGCGTCAGGGCTTTGCCTTTTTCGACGCCCCGGGCGGCACGCAGGTCCCGGACGAGGTGGGTGACGCGATCGCGCTCGCGCTCCGGGAGGCCAGCGCCAACCTGGGCGCGGGCTACGCCACGAGCATCCGCGTCGGGAAGATCCTCGAGGAGGCCGAGGGCAGGGCGGCCCGGTTCCTCGGCTGCGAGCCCCGCGAGGTGATCTTCGGGCCCAACATGACCTCGCTGAACTTCGCGCTGTCCCGGACCGCTGCGCGCGCGTTCAGCCCGGGCGACGAGATCCTCGTCTCCTGCCTCGACCACGACGCAGGGGTCGCTCCCTGGCTGGAGATCGCGCACGACCGGGACCTCGTGGTCCGGCACGTCGAGCTGCACCGCGACACAACCCTCGATGTCGGGGACCTGGAGCGCAAGCTCGGGCCGCGCACCAAGGTGGTCGCGTTCGCCTGGGCCTCCAACGCGGTCGGCACGGTCACCGACGCCCGCCGCGTGTGCGGGCTCGCGCACGAGGCCGACGCGCTCGCCTGGGTGGACGCCGTCCACTACGCCGCGCACGAGCCGATCGGCGTCCGCGACATCGGTGCCGACGTGCTGATCTGCTCGCCGTACAAGTTCTGCGGCCCGCATCTCGGCGTCGCCTACGGGCGGGCCGAGGTGATCGAGGGATGGCGGCCTTACAAGGCCCGGCCGGCGCCCACCAGCCCGCTGGGGCGCAGCTTCGAGACCGGCACCCAGCCGTACGAGCTGCTCGCCGGGTTCAACGCGACCATCGACTACCTTGATTCGATCGGCGGCTTCCCCGCGATCGTGCCCTACGAGCGCTCGCTGGGCCAGCGGTTCCTCGACGGCCTGCCCGAAGCGGTCACCGTGTACGGGCGGCCCGGGATGGACGGCCGTGTGCCGACCTTCCTGGTCAACGTCGAGGGCGTGCCCGCGGCGGACGTGGCCGCCCGCCTGGCCGCCGAGCAGATCGGGGTCTGGGCCCACGATTCCTGGTACTCGCTCGGCCTGTACCAGCGCCTCGGCTACCGGGACAAGTCGATCCGGATCGGCTTCATCCACTACAACACCCCGGACGAGGTCGACCGGCTGCTCGACGCCCTGGACCGCGTAAGGCCGCGGTTATCCGTCCGCCCCGCCGAGGATCTCGGCGAGCTTGCTCAGGTTGATGTTGCCGCCGGAGACCACGCACACCACCTTCCCGGTCCCGGCCCGGCCGCTCAGCGCGGCGGCGGGGGCCAGCGCGCCCGCGCCTTCGGCGATGACCCGGACGCGCTCGGCGAGTGTGCGTACCGCGGCGGCGACCTCGGCCACCGGGATCGCCAGCGCGGCGTCGACGAGCGGCGTGACCAGCGGCCACATGCTGTCCAGCACCCGCCGGCTGCCGGAGCCGTCCACGAACGAGGGGCGGTAGTCGACGTCGGCCGGGTGCCCGGCGGCGAGCGCGGCGGCCAGCGCCGCGGCGGTGCTGGGTTCCGCGGTGAAGATCTTCGTGGCGGGCCGCAGGGCCTTGACCGCGCTCGCGATGCCGACCGTCAGCCCGCCGCCGCCGTACGGGATCACGACCGCGTCGGGGTCGGGCAGGTCTTCGAGGATCTCGAGGCCGATCGTGCCGTTGCCGGCCATCACCGCCCGGTCCTGGACGGGGTGCACGAACAGCCCCTCCACCCCGTCCACGTGACTGGTGACGATGATGTTCCACCATTCGTCGTACGGGACTTTCAGCACCCGGCCGCCGAGGCGCTCGATCGCGGTCAGCTTGGCCTCGGGTGCGTGGTCCGGCACCACAATCGTGGCCGGGACGCCGAGCGCGCGGGCCGTCCACGCGATGCCCTGGGCCATGTTCCCCGCGCTGGCGGTGACCAGCCCCTTGGCCCGGGCATCAGCCGGCGCGAGCATGACCGCGTTGGTGGCGCCGCGGATCTTGAACGAGTTGATGGGCTGGAGGTTCTCCAGCTTGAGGTAGATCTCGGCCGGGGCCCCCTCCAGGTACAGGGGCACCAGCGGCGTCCGGATCACCGAGCCCGCGATGCGCGCCCGGGCCGCCTCGATGTCCGCCAGCGCGATCACGGCTGTGCCTCCTCGGGGCCCTGCTCGGGGGCCTTCCCGGCCAGATCGGCCACCGCGTCGGTGACCGTGCGGCGTTCTTCCTGGGTGAGCGGGTGGTCCAGGGCCTCGCCCGCCGGGGCCAGGTGTTCTGGACGGCCGGGGCCGATCACGATCTGGGCCAGCCGCTCGTCGGCCAGCAGCCAGGCGAGCGCGAGCCCGGCCAGCGAGGTGCCGCGGCCGGCCGCGATGGCTTCCAGCCGGCCGAGCGCCTCGAAGGTACGGTCGGTGACCAGCTCCCGGTACGGCTCGGGCCGCTGCGTCATCCGCGAGCCGGCCGGGTACGGCACGTCGCGGCGGTACTTGCCGGTCAGCCAGCCGCCCGCCAGCGGGCTGAAGGCCAGGTAGGCCACGCCTCGCTCCGCGCATAGCGGCAGGACCTCCAGCTCGTCCTGCCGCGCGAGCAGCGAGTAACTGTTCTGGATGGCCTGCGGCGCGCCGGCCGCGAGCGCGGCCGCCAGTTGCCGGGCGTCGAAGTTGCTGACCCCGTAGGCGCCGATCAAGCCGTCGGCCTGGGCCGCGCCGAAGGCGCCGAGGGTCTCCGCCAGCGGCACGGCCGGGTCGTAGTCGTGTGCCAGGTACAGGTCGACCTGGTCCACGCCCAGCCGGTCCAGGCTCGAGCGGAGCTGCCGGGCGATCCGGCCCGGCTCCAGGCCGTGATCCCCGCCGGCCTGCGTTGGGTTGAACGTCTTGGTGGTGAGCCGCGGCCGGACCCCGCGCGACCTGATCCAGCGGCCGATCGCCTGCTCACTGCGCCCGCCGCCGTAGGCGTCGGCCGTGTCGAAATGGACGATGCCGGATTCCCAGGCCGCGTCCATGAGCCCGAACGCCTCATCCTGGGTCAGCCCCTGGCCGAAGAACTCCGGTGCCGAGCCGACGCCGCCGAAGTTGCCGCAGCCGAGCGCGATCCGTGCGACGGTGAGCAACTCCTCGCCTGCGTCCATGGCCCATATCCTGCCAGGCCCGGCCAGGCCGGGGCCCGGCTGCCGGGCGAAACGGGCTAGCGTTGGGGGATGGCCAAGCTCAGGATGCTGGACCAGATCGCGGCCGCCTGGCCTCAGCGCTGATGCCGACGGAGGGCATCCTCGCGGTCGCGCGTGACCGGGCCGACAAGGTGCTGTTCCCCGACGCGATGCGGGTGGACCAGCTGGACGCGCTCCCAGGGACGTATCTGGAGGCGTTCGCGGCGGCCGGCCTGTACGGCGCGCCCGCGCCCGCCGCGGCGGGCGGGCTCGGTCTGGACCTGCCCGAACTCGGCAGGGTGATCGAGGAACTGGCCGGCGGCTGCCTGGCCGCCGCGCTCGACCAGCGGCAGGCCTTGCGGGTCGGAGCGCGGTGTGCCGCGACCGGAGTCGCAGACGTGATCGACGTCTCGGTCGCGTTGTGCGCGCGAGATCGAGGCCATGCGGTGGTGACCAGCGACCCCGACGACATCCGCGCTGCCGAGCCATCCCTGATGTTGCTAGCTCCGGTCTGAACCCCGGCCTGTCCGTCTACCGGGCCATCAGCCGGACGATCCGCCGGCGACCTCGTACGACCACAGCTCGCTGCTGATGCCGACCGGAGGCTGCGCCGGGCCGCCCGCGCGCTCGGCGGCGGAACGATGCCCGTGCCCGAACGCCGGGGACCGCATCCAGGCCTGGAACGCCTCCTCGTCCCGCCAGCGGGTCACGACCAGCCAGGTGGTACGCCCGTCGGTCGGCTTGAGCAGCTCGAACCCCTCGAACCCGTCCTGGTTGTCCACCGCGCCGGCCCGGGCGGCGAACCGGCGGGCGAGTTCGTCGCCGCCGTCGGCGGGCACGGTGATCGCATTGATCCTCACCACGGTCATGTCCAAGATGATGCCAGGGCCGCCACGGCCACGGAAAAGGGAACAGCCAGTAAGCCCCTAGCTTAGCCAGCGCCATCGCCGCCCACCTCGGTGTTAGCGTGGCCGCGAAGGCAGTGGGTCACGCAGCGCAAGGAGGCGCGAGAGATGAGGGTGGGCATCGTCGGGGCCGGACGGATCGGCGGCGGCATCGCGCGGCAGTTCGCCGGCGCCGGGCACGAAGTGCTCCTGTCCTTCAGTCGCGACCCGCAGTCGCTGGCGCGTCTGGCGGCCGAGATCGGGCCGAGCGCTACGACCGGCAGCCCCGCCGAGGCCGTCGGTTTCGGCGAGGTGGTGGTGATCTCGGTGCCGTGGAGCACGTGGCCCCAGGCGCTGGAGCAGATGGGCTCGCTAGCCGGGAAGATCGTGATCGACACCACCAACCAGTTCGGCGGCCCGCCGCTGCCCGCGGCCGGCGAGACCGCGGCGCGCTTCAACGCCGGCCGCTTGCCCGGCGCCCGCTACACCAAGTCGTTCAACACCCTCACCTCGGCCTTCCAAGCCCAGACGGCCAGCCGGCCGGGCGACGAGAAGGTCGTGCAGTGGCTGTGCGGCGACGACGCCGAAGCCAAGCAGGTCGTCGCGGGGCTCATCACGGACGCCGGGTTCGTGCCCGTCGACCTCGGCGGTACGGCGGGCTGTGCGGTAATGGAAGCGCCGCGCCGCCCCGGCGCGGTCTACGGCGAGGAGTACCGCGCGGCCGACGCTCAGGCGGTGGTCGAGGCCGTCCGGGCCGGACGCCCCATCCCGCCGGCCCCGCAGTACTGAGCGGTCGTCGGCCGCGCCTCGCAAAACGGCACGACACCTCGAACGCCGAGGTTCGCTAGTTAACCCGTTGGCGCGCCCGCGGACTGACGCGATGATGGATGGCATGCATGTCGAGGCCATCAACATCGGCGCCAGCGACGCGCTGGGCCCGGTCAGCTCCGTCCGCGCGATCGCGGGTCACGGCCTTGAGGGCGACCGCTACTACTTCCGTGACGGGGCCCCCGCCGGCGAGGCCCTGACCCTGATCGAAGCCGAGGCTCTCGAAGATGTCGGCCTCACCGGCGCACAGGCCCGGCGGCAGGTCGTGGTCCGCGGCGTCCGGGTAAACGACCTGGTCGGCAAGCGGTTCCGGATCGGCGACGTCGAGTGCGTAGGGGTCGAGCTGTGCGAGCCGTGCCGCCACCTGCAGCAGCTCACCCGCCCCGGCATCATCAAGGACCTCCTCCACCGCGGCGGCCTCCGGGCGGACATCCTGTCCGGAGGAACGATCAGCGTCGGGGACAAGGTTCTTGAAGACCTTCTACCTAACGAACCGTCCGATCCCTGACCGATCCCGCCGGACGCCCCGCGTGGCTGACGCCGCGTTAACCGGCCCGCCGGGCGGGACTGCGGGTCCGCCTCCAGCCGCGCGGCCTGGACGGCCAGGTAGCGGCGTTCGGGCCGGCTGGTCGCATGCCGGGCCGCCTCCAGGTAGTCCGCGGACGCCGCCTGCGTCTGGCCCGCCAGCTCCCGCAGGTGCGCCCGGGTGGCCAGCAGGCGGTGATGACGCGCCAGCCGCTGGTCCGCGGCCAGGTCCTGCAGCACCAGCAGGCCCGTCTCCGGTCCGTGCACCATGCCCACGGCCACCGCGCGGTTGAGGGCGGTGAAGGGATTGGGCGCCAGCGTCTGCAGCAGGTCATACAGCGAGAGGATCTGCGGCCAGTCGGTGTCGGCCATGGTCGCGGCCTCGTCGTGGACGGCGGCGATGGCCGCCTGAAGCTGGTACGGGCCCGCCTCGCCGCGCGGCAGCGCCGCGCTGATCAGCGCGGTTCCCTCGGCGATCAGCTCGTGATCCCACTTCTGCCGGTCCTGCTCGGCCAGCGGGACCAGCGACCCGTCCGGCAGCGCCCGGGCGGGCCGCCGTGCGTCGGTCAGCAGCATCAGCGCCAGCAGGCCGGCCACCTCGCTGTCCTCCGGCAACAGCCGGTGCAGCCAGCGGGTGAGCCTGATCGCCTCCTGCGACAGGGCGGGCACGGTCAGCTCGTCCCCGTCGCTGGCGGTATAGCCCTCGTTGAAGACCAGGTACAGCACGTGCAGCACGGCGCGCAGCCGCTCGGTCCGCTCCGCCCCGGCCGGCAGGCTGAAGTCGGACCCGCTCTCCCTGATCGTCTGCTTGGCCCGGCTGATCCGCTGCGCCATCGTCGCCTCCGGCACGCCGAAGGCCGCGGCGATCTGCGCCGTGGACAGCCCGCCCACCGCGCGCAGGGTCAGCGCGATCTGGCTGGGCGCGGACAGTTCCGGATGGCAGCAGCCGAACAGCAGGGCCAGCGAGTCGTCGCGGTCCGTGGCTTCGGCGTCGGCCGGGGGACCGAGCAGTTCCGATTGCGGGGTGGCCACCGCGATGAGTTCCTCGCGGTTCCGCCGCGACTGTTCGCTGCGGACCTGGTCCATCAGGCGCCGCGAGCCGACCGTGACCAGCCAGCCGCGCGGGTTCTGCGGGATCCCGTCCGCTGGCCACTGCAGGGCCGCCGCCAGCAGCGCCTCCTGGCTGGCGTCCTCGCACAGGTGGAACTGCCCGTACCGGCGTACCAGCGCGGCGAGGACCTGCGGCGCCAGTTCCCGCAGCAGGTCCTCGACGCCCCGGTCGCCCGTCACAGGTCGGGCTTGGCCTCGTGCAGGACCGGCCAGAACTCCACCGGCTCCACGTCCGCCCACGGCATGTCCGCCGCGATCTGCAGCGCGCGCTCCTCGCTCTCGCAGTCGAGCAGGTAGAAGCTCGCG